>Ga0207963_1000286_pt1 | contig 26182 bp, 17 predicted proteins | sample Knorr_S15_td_NAD_FD_185604 | JGI IMG/M metagenome (GOLD analysis project Ga0207963, IMG submission 185604) | Marine microbial communities from Southern Atlantic Ocean transect - Knorr_S15_td_NADW_ad_2500m_LV_A (SPAdes) (version 2) | ecosystem: Environmental > Aquatic > Marine > Oceanic | place...
CGGATCTTTGGCCATCGCATCGAGGATTGGTAGGGCGAATGCGGCGGTCTTCCCTGTGCCCGTCTGGGCGCAACCGATTATGTCGCGGCCTTCAATGAGGTAGGGGATGGCCTGGGCTTGAATCGGCGTCGGCGAGACGTAACCAATCTCGTCGAGGGCATCCAGCAGGGGCTGACAGAGGTTGAGAGAAGTGAAATCCATGGGGTCAACTCACATATGTGCGATGATGGCGGCACCGAACTCACTGCACTTGAGCAGGGTCGCACCGTCCATCTGGCGTTCGAAGTCGTAGGTCACGGTGGCGGCACCGATGGCGCCCTCCATACCCCTGATGATGAGATTGGCAGCCTCCGCCCAGCCCATGTAGCGCAGCATCATCTCGGCCGAGAGAATCAGGCTTCCGGGGTTGACCTTGTCCTGGCCGGCGTACTTCGGTGCCGTACCATGGGTCGCCTCGAAGATTGCCACACCGGTGTCGTAGTTGATGTTGGCACCCGGAGCGATGCCGATGCCGCCGACCTGGGCAGCCAGAGCGTCGGAGATGTAGTCCCCATTGAGATTCATCGTTGTCAGAACACTGTATTCGGCTGGTCGGGTCAGCACTTGTTGTAACATTGCATCAGCAATGACATCCTTGATGACAATCTCAGCGCCGGTCCTTGGGTTGGTCAGGGTACACCAGGGCCCGCCGTCGAGTTCGGTGGCTCCGAACTCGTCCTTGGCGAGCTGGTAGCCCCAGTCGCGGAAACCACCCTCTGTGAACTTCATGATGTTGCCCTTGTGGACCAGCGTCACGCTGTCCTTGTCGTTCTCGATTGCATGGTTGATAGCCGCGCGGACGATACGAGCCGTTCCCTGTTGGCTCACCGGCTTGATGCCGATGCCGCTAGTCTCGGGAAATCGAATCTTGGTGACGCCCATCTCGTTCTGCAGGAAGTCGATGAGCTTGCGCGCCTCGTCGCTGCCGGCCTCCCACTCGATCCCTGCGTAGACGTCCTCGCTGTTCTCCCTGAAGATGATCATGTCCACTGCTCCTGGGTCCTTGACCGGGCTCGGGGTACCTGCGTACCAGCGAATGGGACGCACGCAGGCATAGAGATCGAGTTGCTGGCGTAGGGCGACATTGAGGCTGCGGATGCCACCACCCACTGGGGTGGTCAGCGGCCCCTTGATCGAGACTAGTCCCTGACGCATCGCCTGCTTGGTGGACTCGGGCAGCCACTCACCAGTGGCGTCGAACGCCTTCTGCCCGGCGAGCACCTCGCTCCAGTGGATGCCGCGCTGGCCGCCGTATGCACGCTCGACCGCGGCATCGACCACAGCCATCATCACCGGTGTGATGTCGACGCCGATGCCATCGCCCTCGATGTAGTGGACGACAGGATGGTCGGGCACGCTCAGGTGGCCTTCCACCATCGATACTCGGGTCCCCTCGGCCATGTCTCTCAGCGCGCCGACCAACCCCCCCTTCATGAAGCCAACCCTCATGGTCTGAGACGATTGTGCGAGAGCATGCAAGGGACAGTGCATTGGATTACGGGCGAGGAAATGGTAGGTGAGATCGCTGGCAAGAGTTTCGGTATACACAGTGAAGCACACGCCGGCCCGATGCAGATGGTGCTCATCTCACATGGTGCTTGCTCGTTCATCGACGTGATTGCGGGCCTGAAGGACAGGATGGACAACGTGCGCTCCGCATGGGTCGAGCTCGAGGCGGATCGAGCAGATGAGCATCCGCGTGTCTTCACGGCTGTCCGTATGAAGTATGTCATCGAGGGAGACGTCCCGGAGAAACTGGTCAGTCGACTCATCGAGCAGAGTCATGAGAAGTACTGTTCCGTCGGTGCGATGATGACTGGTGCAGGAGTTGCACTGGACTGGTCAGTCGACATCAGAGCATGACGTATTTCCGATAATGTAATAATTCTCCAACGGCGGAACCCGAGTAGAATTTCTGTAATCGTCTTCCTCCGACGGGTTCACTTCCTCAATCATTAAACACCCCCCATTCGGAAGGGCGACTCTTGCGCGAGGGACGCCCTAACCGACCCGGTAATCACGAAGGAGAGGATGCATGATGGAGACCAGGATCAGTGGTGACCTCGAAACCGGCGAAGCCGAGATCGGGATGGTCATCGAGCGTCGCTTCACCACGGCCGGGGACAATCCGTTCGAGGCCTTCGACTGGATTGAAATGGATGTGGAGATTAGGAACCCGGACGGTTCGATGGCCGATGCCATCGAGGGTGTGAGGTTGCCTCCCGGCTTTGCCGGGGTTGCGGGGAAGGTATGCGCCCAGAAGTACCTGCGCAAGGCCGGCGTTCCCAAGGCCCTCCGGAAGGTCCCGGAGGACGGTGTGCCCGTCTGGCTCCAGCGAAGTGTCCCGGATCATGAGAAGCTTCAGACACTTGACGTGGACGATAGAACAAGTGGAGAAAATGATGGGAGGCAACTTTTCCGACGCCTCGCAGGAACCTGGACCTACTGGGGCTGGAAGTACGACTACTTCGCAAGTGAGGCCGACGCCCGCGCCTACTTCGATGAGATGTGCTACCTGATTGCGAGTCAGCGTTCGGCACCTAACAGCCCCCAGTGGTTCAACACTGGTCTGCACTGGGCATACGGCATCGAGGGGCCGGCCCAAGGACACTCTTTCGTGAACCCGGCTACCAACGCGCTGGAGTACTCTGCTAATGCCTACGAGCGCCCCCAGCCACACGCCTGCTTCATCCAGTCGGTATCGGACTCACTGGTCGGCGGCTCCGACTCCATCATGGGACTGTGGAGCCGCGAGGCCCTGCTCTTCAAGTATGGGTCAGGCACCGGATCGAACTTCTCTAGGGTTCGCGGTGCCGGCGAGCCCCTGTCTGGTGGCGGCAGTTCGAGCGGGCTGCTCTCGTTCCTTAAGATAGGAGATCGGGCCGCCGGAGCAATCAAGTCGGGAGGGACGACGAGGCGTGCTGCCAAAATGGTCACGCTGGACCTCGATCACCCGGATATCGAGGAGTACATCGACTGGAAGCACAACGAGGAGGAGAAGGTCTCCGCCCTCGTAATCGGCAGCAGCATCCTGCAGAAGAACGCCAACGCCCTAATGGACGCCATCTGGGAGTATGGCGACGACGAAGGCAGATTCGACCAGCGGACTAACCTCGGGCTTCGCAGAGCCATGCTCAGTGCCATCAAGGATGATGTCCCACCCCCCCACATACAGAGGATCGTCGATCTTGCTAGACAAGGTTGGAAAGGGGTTGACTTCGAGTCCTTCGACACCGACTGGCAGGGCGAGGCCTACATGACTGTCTCCGGTCAGAACAGCAACAACTCGGTCCGCGTCCCCAACGAGTTCATGGAAGCGGTAAGGGGCGGCGGTGATTGGAACCTGTACTGGCGGACCGAGCTGGACAAAGCCACCAAGCGAGGCAGGGAGCCCAAGCCGTGTAAGACCGTGGATGCCGGGGGACTGTGGGAGAAAATCGCCTACACCGCTTGGGCATGCGCTGACCCTGGAGTCCAGTTCGACACCACCATCAACGAGTGGCACACCTGTCCCGAAGGCGGTCGGATCAACGGTTCGAACCCGTGTTCGGAGTACATGTTCCTCGACGACACAGCCTGCAACCTAGCCAGCATCAACCTCCTCCACTACTACGACTTGGGCACGCAGACCTTCCAGATTGAAGACTTCCGCCACAGCGTCCGACTGTGGACGACCACCCTTGAGATCAGCGTTCTGATGGCCCAGTTCCCCTCGGAGGAAATAGCCCGCAAATCGTACGATTACCGCACCTTGGGTCTCGGCTACTGCAACATCGGCTCGCTGCTGATGCACATGGGAATCCCTTACGACGACGAGCGGGCCTACGCCATCTGCGGGGCCATCACCTCCATCATGTGCGGCGAGACATATTCCACGAGCGCCGAAATGGCTTCCATCCTAGGGGCGTTCCCCGACTACGAGAGGAACTCCAAGCACATGCTGAGAGTGATGCGCAACCACCGGCGTGCCGCTTACGACGCACCGGCGGAGGAATATGAGGGACTCACCGTGCCTCCAATGGGAATCAATGCCAAGAAGTGTCCGAAGGATCTACTCGATGCGGCCCGGAGCTCTTGGGACCGTGCCGTCCGGGTCGGAGAGGAGCATGGTTACCGCAACGCGCAGACCACGGTCATCGCGCCCACCGGCACCATCGGGCTCGTTATGGGCGCGGACACCACCGGCGTGGAGCCGGCATTCTCCCTCGTCCAGTACAAGACTCTGGCCGGCGGCGGCTCTCTGAGGATCATCAACAGAAGCGTTTCGAACGCCCTACGTCGGCTCGGCTACTCAAACAGCGAGACCGAGGCGATCGAGGAGTTCATCGTGGGGACCGGTCGCTTGAGCGGTTGCCCCACTCTCTCCGCCGAACGCCTGAAGGATCTCGGCTTCACCGCCGCGCGGGTTAGGGGGATTGAAAAGAAGATGAGCGACGTGTTCGACATCCGCTCCGCCTTCTCCCCTTCGATTCTCAGCGAGCAGTTCTGCACCGGGACGCTCGGGATGTCGAAGGCCCAGTACGAAGACTCGTTCTTCGATACCCTCGGATACCTTGGCTTCACCACGACTGAGATAGACGCAGCCGACGAACATATCTTCGGCTACGGCACGATAGAGGGCGCGCCCGGTTTGAAGGACGAACATCTGGCGGTCTTCGACTGCGCCACCCCCTGCGGCAAGTACGGCAAGAGGTCGATCGACTGGCCTGCTCACGTCAGGATGATGGCTGCGGCGCAACCGTTCATCTCAGGAGCTATCTCCAAGACGATCAACATGCCATCCGACTCCACCGTGGATGACATCAGAGAGGCCTACAACCTCAGTCACACCACGATGAACAAGGCGTGCGCCGTATACCGCGACTGCTCCAAGTTGTCACAGCCGCTGATGAACCAACTCGTGGACACGGCCGAGTACGCAGAGGAGCGCGAAGAGGAAGAGATGGTAGAGAAAATGGTTGAGGAGACCGTCAGGGTGCTGCCTGTGCCAGAGCAGGAAGCCAAGCCGCTGGCCGAGTCCTTCGTTCAGGATTATATCACCAGTAGGAGACCACTGCCTAATGTGAAGGAACAGCGAGGCCTGAAGGCTCGGGTCGGCGGGCACACCGTGTACCTGACATCAAGCACATACGATGACGGTCGCTTAGGCGAGATTATGATCACCACCTCGAAAGAGGGTGCGGCTTGGCGCTCGATGCTCAACCAGTTCGCCATAGCCGTATCCATCGGCCTGCAGTACGGGGTGCCGCTGGACGCCTTCGTGAAGTCGTTCACGTTCCAGAAGTTCGAGCCCAGTGGGATGGTCACCGGAGGGAGCGGTCGGGTCAAGATGTCGACCAGCATCGTCGACTACATCTTCAGGGAACTGGGGATTCACTATCTCAATCGGGATGACCTAGCTCATGTCACTGAGGAGGATCTGGACAAGACGTCGATTAGCAAGCCCGGCATCACCGAAGAAGGCATCAGCCGCACTCAAGGAGAGAAGCGCGATCTCCAGATGACTCTGGAGGCCGCTGTCGCTCCCCTGGAGGATCTCGAGGCGCGGGTGCGCCAAGCCGCTCGGGAGCGTGGCTTCACTGGAGATATCTGCACCGAGTGCGGCAGCAGCCAGATGACTAGGAACGGGACCTGTCTGAGGTGCAACTCCTGTGGCGCTACCACAGGATGCTCCTGATTCGGGGCTCAGATCTCGAGTTCGATATTGAGGTTCTGAATCAGTTCCTTGTATCGGTTGCGAATCGTGACCTCGGTCACACCTGCGACCTCGGCGACCTCGCGCTGGGTCCTGCGCTTACCGCACAGCACGCTCGCGATGTAGATGATCGAGGCTGCGATTCCAGTGGGGCCGCGCCCGCTCGTGAGTTCCTTCTCCTGCGCGGCCGCAATCAGCTCGTATGCCTTCGACTGGACTTCGGCGTCCAAGTGGAGGCCGGAGCAGAATCGGGGTATGTAGTCCTCGGGCTTGGTCGGCGGGATCTTCATCTTGAGTTCACGGACCATGAATCGGTAGGTCCGGCCGATCTCCTTGCGTCCGGTCCTGCTGGCCTCGCCGATCTCGTCTAGGGTTCTGGGGTTGTTGCACTGCCTGCAAGCAGCGTAGAGGCTGGCAGCGGCCACTCCCTCGATCGAGCGCCCACGGATGAGCCTCGCCTCGACGGCCTTCTTGTAATTCACAGCAGCCGCCTCGCGAATCGACTTGGGAAGGTCAAGACGGCTGGCCATGCGGTCTAGCTCGGCCAGAGCCATGGCTAGGTTTCGCTCGGTCGCGTTACTGACACGCGAGCGCTTCTGCCACTTCCTCATTCGGTAGAACTGGCTCCGATATCTGCTCGAGATGGCCTTGCCGGAGTAGTCCTTGTTCTGCCAGTCGATGTCGGTAGACAGTCCCTTGTCGTGCAGCATCACCGTCATCGGCGCGCCTGTACGCGCGCGCTGGTCTCCCTGCTCGGGGCTGAACACACGCCACTCGGCGCCTTGGTCGATCACGTTGTCTTCCAGCACGAGGCCGCAATCCTCGCATACGACCTCGCCCCTGGTCTCATCTCTGTTCAGGCTCCTACTTCCGCACTCACTGCACTTCACAGTGTCTTCAACCAGATAATCTGCCATTCCCTCACTCCACCTTTGCAAGCAAAGATAATGAATCCCGACGGACCATCTTATTTAAGAGTGACAGTATAAGAAAACCCAGCATTACCGTTGTGCTGAGAGGCTGCACACTGTAATCGAACGATTGAGAACGGTGAAATACACGGCAACCTTGGCTAGCATCGAGGAAGGTGGTGTAACCTTGTCGGAGCAATGGCCCCCGGAGCGAATAGGGCTGACGGCAGGCAAGAGGGTGCTCTTCCTGACCAAAGATCTCGAGTTGATTCGCAAGCAACTCTACGAGGGCGTGGACCTGCGCATGGAGGACCTCGATGTCAGCGATTTTCTCGATGACATCAACACCGATGTGATGACCCCGGCGTGGGTCTGCTTCGACCACGAACCGGCGATAATCGCGGAGAACGCCTACGCTGGCTTGGTACACGAGGGCAGGCGGGTGTTCGAGCCGCGGGCCTTGCTCGACGGCGACTTCGAGATCATCGTCTCCGGGCATCGAAAGGGCACTGGATCGAGTCGCGAGACGGCAGCCCAGTGCGAACGCTGGTCGGGAGTCAGGATCGTCATCGCTGCCTCCTTCGCACCCATCCACGAGCGCAACAACATCAACCTCGGCCAGTTGATGGGCGACTACTCGATGCTTGAGCGCCTGCAGGACGGAGAGAGCATCTCGCTGGACGAGTTCACCTCGAAGTACGATCCTGTGACCAGGCTAATCATCGAGAACGGAGGCATCTTCCCCTTCGCCAAGAAACTCAAAGCGGGAGAGCTCCGAATTCCGGAATTGACGACGGGGGCTCGCCCGATGACCATGGTTGAGAAGATGATTGCGGGCAAGTTGCTGAGTCAGAACGGAGCGTCTCGCTACGTTAAGCCGGGCGACGCGGTGCTGGCTCAGGTCGACGGAGGCTACTCCCACGAGTTCACGACAGCTCAGGTTCACGAGTTCCTGAAGTTGGAGTATGGTGATGACTACAAGATCCCAAACCCATCGAAATACGCGGTTTTCGAAGACCACCTCTTGTACGCCACCGGCGTGCCCAAGTACGGTAGGTTCACCGAGAAGATACAGACGCTGCGCGACATGCAGGAGATGTTTCAGAAGCGCACTGGAGTGCGCGACTACTCGGCCGAGGACGGCATCAGCCCGGGCATCTGCCATCAGGTCGCACGGGAGGAGTTCATCGATGTTGGTGACTTCATCCAGTCGACTGACTCGCACACTTGCATGGGCGGCGCCACCAACGCCTTGGCCTACGGAGTGGGTTCAACCGAGTACGCCAACCTCATCCACAACCAATTCGCCTTCGTACAAGTACCCGAGAGCATACGCTTCGAGCTGATGGGCACTCTCGACCCGGGATGCACCGCGAAGGACGTCATCCTGCATATCCTCTGGAAGTACGCCGCGAACTCCGAGACCCTCGACAGGAGCATGGAGTTCGGCGGGCCGGGACTGGCTGGCCTGTCGATGGACGAGCGAGCCACTCTATGCAACATGGCTACCGAGTGCAGCGCCAAGACCGGGATATGCGAGCCTGACGACGCGACAGTCGAGTGGCTGATGCGACGCAGATCAGGTGTGAGCGAGGAGGATATCCGTGCCGACTTCATTATGCCTGACGAGGGCGCGAGATACGATGGCGGGGTCCACACCATCGACCTCTCTGAGATCATGCCGATGGTAGCTCATCCCGGGGACCCCGACAAGGGAATCCCGTCGGACCCGACCAACGGCGCCTACGTCCACGAGCTGGGTGAGGTAAGCATCGACATCGCCTACGCTGGCTCGTGCACTGCGGGAAAGGACGATGATTTTGCTTACTACGCGCGGGTGACCGAGGCCGCCCTCGAGGCCGGCCTGACCATACCCGAGGACGTCGACTGCTACATCCAGTTCGGCTCGAAGACGGTCAAGGACCTGTCAGCGCGCAATGGTTGGACCGAGATGTTCGAGCGCGCTGGTGTCAAGCTCATCGACCCGGGCTGCGGCGCCTGCATAGGCGCCGGTCCGGGAATCAGTGATGATGCTGAGCAGGTCACCATATCGGCGATTAACCGCAACTACCAGGGCCGCTCAGGCCCGGGCAGGCTCTACCTCGCAAGCCCGTTGACGGTGATGGCCAGCGCCTTCACCGGGAAGATCGTAGCGTGGCATCCCGACGTCTTCTCCTAGGCGAATCATGGGATGGCCTTCACTTTGCGAGTGCAACACCCCCCTCCGAACGAGTAGATTGAATAGACAGCCGTGGCCGCTACGACTCACCACAAGCAGGCCCCGTGCCATTCGGGTATTGGGAGGACCTGGTGGAGGGTTGCGGATGAGCGAAGGAAAACCATCAACTGGAAAACAGAGGCAGATTGCGATTAGCGAATTCTTCGAGAAGAACAAACACTTTCTGGGCTTTGATTCCTTACACCGAGCCATCATCACCGCAGTTAAGGAATCGGTGGACAACTCACTCGACGCTTGCGAGGAGGAGCGAATCCTCCCCGAGATCAGAATCGAGGTAAGTCGTCTCAAGGGCGACCGGATCGAGTTAATCGCTCAGGACAACGGTCCGGGCATCCCGAGAAGTTCCATCGAGCATGTGTTCGGCAAGTTCCTGCTCGGCTCGAGATTCCATGCCATCCGGCAGACACGAGGGCAGCAGGGAATCGGCATCACGGGCGTTGTGATGTACAGCCAACTTACGACCGGCGCGAAGACACGCGTGATCTCGAAGGTGGAGGGCGACTCCTCGGCGGTCTTCGTCGACTTAGGGATAGACACTAAGAAGAACAGGGCGATCAAGTCCGGGGAGATCAGGGACATCTGGATCGACGACGTCACGGGGGAGGAGGTCAGTCACGGTCTGCGACTGCAGACTGTGATGAACGCCAAGTACCAACGGGGCCGACAATCCGTGCATCAATACCTCAGAATGACCTCGATTGTGAACCCGCACGCGACAATCACGCTAACGGTTCGAGACAGGGACGGCGGGATCATCGACGCAGGCCACTGGCCTAGGACCACTGACAAGCTCCCCAGGGTGGTCACGGAGATCAAGCCGCACCCACACGGAATACATCTCGGAACCCTCCAGAGAATGCTCCGCGAGGCTGAGGAGAGGAAGATGACCTCATTCCTGAGGCACAACTTCTCGGGCGTCAGCATGAGGGCCGCGAGGGAGATACTCGAGAAGGCTGGACTGGACGAGAGCCGGCAGCCTCGCAGAATCAGAGCCGAGGAGGCTCAACTCATCCTGGATTGCTTCCAGAAGGTGAAACTCCTCAACCCGCCCACGGATTGCCTCTCTCCTATCAAGGACCTCCTGATTAAAAAGAGCCTGTCCAAGGCGATCGACTCCCGCTTCGCCTCCACAGTCACAAGAGACCCACAAGTCACTCAGGGGAACCCGTTTCAAGTCGAGATTGGCTTGGTTTTCGGCGGTGACCTCGCCGCTGACAGCCCGATTGAGATTCTCAGATTCGCCAATCGGGTTCCCCTGATGTACCAACAGGGCGGCTGCCTGCTGACCAAAGCGCTGGAATCGATAGACTGGAAGCGCTATGGGCTGGAACAGCCGGGTGGTCGCGGAATCCCGAAGGGGCCGGCCGCGGTGCTCATCCACTTGGCTTCGACCAATGTGCAGTTCACCAGCGAAGCCAAGGAGGCCGTGGCCGTTAACGAGGAGGTCCTAGAGGAAATCAGGAGGGCTCTGTTAGAGGTCGGACGCGGACTGAAGAATCACCTGAAGAAGAGTTCGCAGCGCAAGAAGGCACAGGAGAAGTTCGAGTTGATCAACGTCATTCTGCCCGAGATCTCCCGGAAATCCTCGCAACTCCTCAACAGAGAGGAGCCGAACCTCGCACCCATCATCACCCAGATTATGAACGCAGTGTTCTGCGAGGAGGAGCTCGGCTGGGACAAAGAGCGAGGGCTTGCTACCTGTGACATAACCGTGCTCAACTACACAGCCAGAGCCCGGGCATACACCATACTGGCCAAGTGGCCCGAATCGGATTACGTGGCGATGGAGAACAATCCCCTGGGGGGTAGAAAGGAGGCTCATGGGCTGTGGGCCTGGAGGCTCGACACGCTGAATCCGGGCACCTCGGCCACCATCTCATTCTCACTATCAGGGCTCAGCAAGGGACAATGGAGTGATACTGACATCTTCTTCCGAGGAAACGGGGATATCATCGGAGCCACTAAGATTGACGAGAAACTGCTGGAGGAGATGAGGAACAGGGAGGCTCTGAGTGCTGCTGAGGAGGAGGTGCGCAAGGCAGAATCTGGAATCGGCCCACTGGCCGAGAGAGCGGAGGAGAACCTCCGGGATGATCCAGAACAAGAATCCACACCCGTGGATCCAGGATCATTGGACTGGGTCCCTAATCAGGAGGGGGGTGAGTGAGCATCTCCAGCAGAGAGAAGTCGAAGGAGGAGGTGATTCAGGCGCTGCACGGCGTCGCCTCCGAGATGCATGACAGGATGGTCAAGGGGAAACCCCCGACCATGACGCTGCCCGTGCGCTCGAAGAGCAACATCACCTTCAATCAGAAGCTCGGAGTCTACAAGTACGGCAAGAAGAAGACCGTGCGAGACGCAACCAGTCTCGGCTCCGCTAGACAGCTTCTCCGTTCACTGCATGTCACAGAGTTCATCGAAGAGATGATCCATGCCGGCAAGTCCTCGACTCTCAGGGAGATGTACTACATCTCCGAGGGGTGGGGTAATGGGAAGTTCCACTCTCAGAATGAGAGCAACAACCTCGCCGAGGACTTGGAGATCGTCACCAAGTGCCTGCGCGAGGACTTCCGACTCAGGCCTGAGGAGGACGGTGCCAGAATCATCGGTAACGTGACCTTCGAGGAGCGAAACCGCCGTGGGGACTGGATGCGCATCAACTGCCGCGACGACGTCGGGGATTCCGGCTACGGCGTGCCATACAATGTCGAGTCGAAGAAGCTCAGGCTGATCGAGCAGGATATCGACTTCGTCATGGCCATAGAGACCGGTGGTATGTTCGACCGACTCATCGAGAACGGTTTCGACGAGGAGGCTCGGTGTGCACTGATTCATCTGAAGGGTCAGCCTGCGCGCTCGACCCGTCGAATAATGCGGCGAATGAGTGACGAGTGGAAGAAGCCGATCATCGTGTTCACCGACTGCGACCCGTGGTCGTTCCGCATCTATGCGAGCATAGCATACGGCGCCATCAAGACTGCGCACATCTCAGAGTACCTCGCGACCAAGGGCGCGACCTACCTCGGGATTACCGCGGACGACATACTCGCCTACGACCTGCCGAGTGACGACTTGTCGAAGCAGGATCTTGGGGCGCTCAAGGCCGAACTGAGTGATCCCCGATTCTCGACCGGATGGTGGCAGCAGCAGATTGAGATGATGCAGGAGATGGGGAAGAAGGCCGAGCAGCAGTCACTTGCGAAGTATGGTCTGGACTTCGTCACTGACACCTATCTGCCTGAGAAGCTCGCTCATCCGGATGTGGGGCTTGGATACTGATTGAGAAGCCTGATAGCGCAACGCCATCACCTCGCTACGTGACCGGGGGAGCGATGCGTTGGGCGAAGCGTCTCGCTGGGGCTTCCTTCCTTCTGCTGTTAATCGGTGTCATATCCCTCTGGCAAGCGGAGGCTTCGATCTATGACAATCTGGATCCAGGGCAAAATCACCTCTTGGAGTTGGAGGCTGGGCAGAGCGGTGAGGTGTCTCTGACTGAGACTGGGAAGTATGTCGCTCTGCGAATCGAGGGAGGTGGTGAGGCTGAGCTGAGTCTACTCAACAGCACCGGAGAGGAAGAGGAGGGTACGACTCCGGGTGTCTGGGAAGCAAAGCGTGTCACTGAGAACGGGACCAGTTACATGCCAGTCAGGGTATTCACAGCAATTGAGGCGGGTACATACACACTGCATAATGACGGTGATTCCACCCTGTGGCTGGTAGACGACGTTTCGGCGGGAGCCGCGCTGTTCAAGGATCGTTGGTTCGTGTTGATGTTTCTCGGCTGCTCCTTCGGGCTGCCACTTGCAGGGGTGGCTCTCTTTCTGGCCATCATCGATTGGAGGCGCGCCAAGAAGGGCGCCTCTCCGGTCATCATCCCCTCCGAAGGCAGGCTTCCCACCACGGACGAGCTGTACCGGGAGTATCGCGGCCTGCCCAAAAGCGAGGTAGAGCTGGACGTTCCCGATCCATTCGTGGGTCAGGTTCCGGTCGCTGATGAACCTCAGCGAGAGGAAGAGAAATCAGACTGGCGCGGCTGGGACGAAGGCTGATTACTGCTTCTTCCTGATTGCGACCATGATTACTGATATCACAAGAACTGACGCGCCTAGATAGCCAATCATCTGACCAAAGGGATCAATTTTGTCTCTCATGTCGCGACCGTCTTGACACTGGCCCTCATCAAGATTGAGGGCTTCTCCAATTGTGCCTGCCTCGTCTTCGCATCCATCTGCAATCCTCTGATCAATGTTATCAACTATTATTGAAGCAACAAAGGACAAAGCCAGCATCAGCAATCCTGCGATGACTAGTACTGTGACTATTACCGTCTTCCCGGTTCCCATGGTAGTTTTACTAGTTCGTCAGATATTATCCTATGCTCAAGTTGGGTTTTTAATGGCCTTCGACTACCCAACCTCGGGTTGGGAAGTCAGTGGTCAGTTTCGACGAGGCGCTCGCGATACTGGAGAACCCGACTCGTCGCCAGATTCTGAGACGATTGGTGAAGGAGCCTCACTACCCTCTGCAACTCTCCGAGTTGCTGGATGTGAGCCAGCAGGCGGTCGTCAAGCACCTCAAAGTCTTGGAGGAATCCGAATTCGTCGATTCCGAGCGTGTTCCCTCTGAGAAGGGAGGGCCTCCGAAGAAGATGTACAGGGTCGGCCAATCGTTCTCCCTGCGCCTTGACCTCGGTCCCGATTTGTTCCGCGCAGAGCACAGGAAGATACCAGCCGGAGGTCCAATGCGCCTGTCTCACAGGCTTCCGAGGGAATTGGACAGCGTCGTTGACCGACTAGGCACCCGGCGTAAACTGCCTATGGTCGAGGCTATCGGGATCCTAGCGGAGCTTGATTCGGCCCTGGAGCGCATAGATGAGCATAGGGATGCTGTGATCGCGCTGCACCAGCAGGTCAAGCGCAAGGTCTCGCCGAGCATTTCGGAGCACTCGGAGTCTTACGAGGAGAGGCAGCTTGCGCATGCCATCATGAACCAACCTCGCAGACCCTTGGACCTAGACATATTCTCCCAGGGGCTCCGCATCCAGTCGATGCGCGCCGAGGAGATGATGGAGAGCCTGCGCGAGCGACTGATGCGGGACTTCGCAGCCAGCCAAGGCAGTCTGGTAGCGGCCCGCGAAGGCACGCCGCTGCCTTGGTGGCTGGCGCGCTGAGTCTCAGAAGACCATGTCATCGTCGTCGTCGAGGTTGGCGATTAGGCTGCTCTTCTCGGCGAACCTAGTGAGAGCCTCTATCCTGCGTCCGTACATCACCACGCCGACAACGCCGATCAGGGCGAAGGTGGCACCGAGGATGATGGCCGGTACGGAGTACTGAGCAATGACTTCGATGCCGACATCCAGAATGCCCAGATTGGAGCCCATCTTCTTAGAGACCTTCTGGATGTTGTTGGTCTCGTCGGTCTCAACGATCACATTGTCTGGGTCGACCACGACGACGACATCGTGCCTGCCGGCCTGAACCATGTACAGTAGGGCGATTAGAGGTGCATCCTCATCATCATTTGCAGGCATGATAGCTTGGACGATCTGGCGGTAGACGATGTTCCCCTCGTCACATCCGTTCTTCTTGATGTCGGACTTCGACTGGTCGACGCAGAGGATTATGTTGACGTTCGTGGCGTGCGCGTTACCGACGTTGACGACTTGTACGTTCACGGAGAGCATCTCTCCGACATCGCCGGTATAGGTCACCACATTAACATCGAGGATCTTCAAATCCGGCGCTCGCAGGCGCAACTCGACGATTTGCTCGTTGGTATCGCAGTTCGGGTGGTAGTTGTCCGGGAGTCCGTCCTTGTTCTCGTCGAGTGTGCAGGAGTCGTCCCACACCGCGGTCTCGTCGTAGTCTCCTCCGACTTCAGCCGAGCCGAATGACGAGAGGACTTTGATTCCAATCTCCCTGTTAGACAGAGACGCGGTTGGGTCGATTGCGATTATCACGACGATTTGCAGAGTGGAGTATGCCTCCATCATTGGCAGGGTGACAGCGTTGGTAGTCGCATCGAGGTAGCAACCCTCGGTGGGTACCTGATCGCCCAGCATCAGAGCGACGCAGGGCTTCTCGGCCGGGTACTCCGTGTTGAAGCCCTCGAGCAGTGCGAAGGAAATCTGCCAGTCGCTCAGCGTGTTCATGCCGGGCACGGTGTCCCAGCCCGCGCCGATGACTATCGTGTGGTTGTGCAGAGTGGGCTGGTCGGGCATGTTGCCGAAATTGGTGACGTTCATGGTGAATCTGACGATTCTACCGGGAGCAGTCGTCTTGATTCGACTCTCGACCAACGGGTCGACTTCGATCCTCATGTCGTGGAACTCCACAATCTCGACTTGCAGCTCGATGGTGTCACGCAGTTTAGTGCCCTCGTAGGCCTCCTCGCTGAGGACATTCAGAATCACAGTGTACTGGCCTGCATGGGTCCTCTCGGGAACGTTGAGGAGGATTGGGACGGTCTGCGATTCGTCACGATCCAGCTCTCGGAAAAGTACCCTTGGGATTTCTACGTCCCAGACGTGCGAGGCTCCGAACGAATCGGTAATCGAGGCCACGGTGATGTCGTATCTGTCGGCCCCGTTGCCCTTGTTCTCGACGGTGGTATCCAGCTGATAGGACTGCCCTGGGTGCAATGCGAGTATGGTCTCGGGGACGCTCGCCTCGAGGATGTACTCCTGAACCACGTTCGTCAGCAGAACCACGGAGTCTCGTACGCGCGGCGCGCCTTCGAGATGGGCCTTCACAGAGACCGAGTCACCCAAGCCGGCAGTGGCGTTGTACGGCGCGCACATGATTGCCGTGACCGTGAACGGTGTGTCGATTATGGACCAGTAACGAGGCGAGTAATCGGGTATCCCGTTGCCTCCCGGTGCTTCGGAGAAGTCCAAGTCGACGGTCCAGTGGTCGAATCTCCATGTCTGCTCGGAGATCTCCGGGGGCCTTTCCTCAGGGCCTCCTGGTGTGGTGAATATCAGGTGACCCGGAGTGAAGTGCTTGGTGACTTGTATATCGAACTCCGAGCAGTCGCCGGGCAAAACGTACTGGGTGGTGTCACCCAGTTGGAACACGATGTTGCCGGTGCTCTTGATCGAGACATTAATCCACAGCTCGAGGACGTCGAAGGTCCCTTGGTCGATGGACAGCACAGGCTCTCCAGTGGACCATCCCTTCAGGTAGATTACGAAGGTCCCCGGCTCCTGGGAGGTGGGTACACTAATCTGCAGGTTGCGTGTTATCGACTGGCCCGGGTCCAAGGATAACGAGGTCGGGAAGGAGATCCCCCAACCGAATGGCAGGGCCCATTCGACCTGACCCTCTAAAGTGGATGGATCGTAGAAGGCGAAGGTATCGTACACGTTCCCTGTATTCGTCACCGTAATCGAGAATATCGCGGACTGCCCCTGTTCGACATCGACCTGGAAGTGGCTGGTATCGAGGTTGATGCCATGTACCACGTCCATCAGCGTCAGCGTGAGCCTCTCGTCTCGTATGGCTGGGTCCTTGTAGGACACCGCAGACACCGTAATCGTTGCCAACTCGTCGCCGTGCGCCTGGTAGATTGACGGAGCGCGGATGCGCATGTACATCGGAACCACGTCACCTCCTCGGAGGAATACCGGAGTAGAGTCGAATATCGGTGTGTGATTCGTGGTGAAGAACAGAGTAGCGGTCCAGTTGTTAGGGACCCCTTCCATGGTCACGGTGAACGTGTCGGCGACCAGTTCTGCCGGCCCGGGGGTCGGGTTCGAGATTGTCATGTTGTACAGAGTCTGCTCGCCGGGCTCGATAGTGTGGTAGTAGGTCTCGGTCTCGTCGAGGGCGACCTCGACGAGACCGGTCAGGACGTGTACGTAGCACAGCGTGTAGGAGCCGCCGTTGCTTATTTCGCTGCACTTGTTGGTGTCTGACCAAGCGAGGTGGGCCCCGCTGCCTAGGTCATTGGCGAATGCCGGGGGCTGGCCGAGGTCGGGCACGGCCGGAGAGTTCGGGCCCAGTTTGTCAGATTGCCACTCGGTGATGGGGATGATCTCCCACGGGTCGAGGATGCCGGCTGCGAGTGAGTTCAGCGGGAAGCCTTCGGGGTAGTCGTCGTTGGTGTGGTTTAGCCTAGTGTAGACGACGGTCTCACCCTGAGTCCCATTGTAATTGTCCAGCCACGAGAGGTGCACGTTGTCGAACGAGTCCGTGATTATCGCAGGCATGTGCGAATTGGCTCCGAACGGCAGGTCCGTCGGGATCCCGTCGATTCCCTCGACTTCGGAGACCGCCGAATCGACAATCTGCTTGATTCCGTAGGAAGGCAGTCCGTCCGGGGCGCCATCCCACTCGCCCGCTCCCCTCAGTCGCAGACGGGTGTAGTAGATTTCGTAATTGACGTCGATGTCGAAGCCGTAGGCGCGCCCGTCCATCCAAGCGAGGTGGGTGTTGCCGGAGGTGTCGACCGAAATCGCTGGATGGAGGCTGTAGGCGTCGTTGAGGGTGATTCTGGTGTCGTTGACAACCACCAGGTTGCCGTAGCCGAGGCCGTCGATGGATGGGCCGATGTCCTCGATGTACCTGTCAGCAGTGTAGTCGACGAAGGTTCCCGAGTCGCCCATCTGCCAAGTCGGAGGCGGGTTCTGCAGGAGCGAGAGGGGGTCTAGAACTGTCATGAATATCTCTCGCGAGTTGTTCGTGGACAGGTAGACCATGGCTTCGACCATCAGCTGCAACTCGGCCGAGTTCGAAGAGGACGTCGGGAAGCTGTACATCATCCCCTCGGCATCGGTCAGACGCGTGTTGGTCCCGGGGCATGTCCTCGTGCCTAGGCTGATGAAGCCGTTCGGGCACTGGGCGAGGTCCATCATGTGGGAGCCGACGTTTGTGGAGCCGGACCCGAATCCGGCAGCGAGCAGTGGGACCGGGATGATGCCGGCGATGACGCAGGCGTCGTGAGCCTCGTTGATGCTCTGGGTGTCATCTGAATTCTGCGAGGGGTCGCCGCCGTACGGGCCCTCGTCGGAGATCGGGATGACGATCTTGGTCGCGTTGGGATTCCAGTGGTGATCCAACTGGGTCGGGGGATTGCCTGGGACGTTGCCTTGGGCGTCTCGCCACGACAAACAAGCCCAAGTGGAGCCGGGGCCCCAGAATTCGCTGTAGTAGCCACCATCCTGAGGCAGATTGACTGAGCCGCCGTTGTAGACTACCTCAGTCAGCTCCCTGATTCCGCCGGAGTCGTCTCCGGGAACCAGCCCGAGGGGGGTCGAACGCGGTCCTTGGCTGCCGGAGCCTCCGGTCTGGTAAGCAGCGGCGCAATTGCCGCTGGTGGCAGCGGCCGGCCAGTTGCCGCTGAGCGCGTAGAGGGTCTCGTAGACTGTCATGTTGGCTCTCAAAAGCATCGGCTTGAGGCCCTCGAAGAAGCCGCCGCTGGCGAAGTAGCCGCCATAGAAGACGACGCACATGTCGGCCCACTCGGTGTTCATCGAGCCGGAGGTGTCGATAGGTGCCACGATCTCGACCTTTCCGCCTCTGGTATCGTCCCAGACGATCTGGACGAAGTCATCGGCGTCCACGGCCACGTCGGGGTGGCCCTTGTGGCCGATGATTGGGGTGAGCAGCGTCTCGCCGACAGCCACGATTGCTTCGCGGGACTGCAGGTCTGGCTGGATCATCGAGTAGTAAATCTGAGGCTGCTGGTAGTACTTGTCCAATGGCTCGAACGAGTCCGCCCAGACGATGTGGGCGTTGTTCTCGGAATCTACGTCAATGGCGGGCCAGTCCCTGTTCTGGGTATGCACCGAGACCTCGAAGTCATCGATGATCGTTATCACTGCGTCCACAGCGGAATCGCCGTCCTGGTCGTCCTGCGAGGGATCGAGCATGGTGTAGAAGATCGTCCACTGACCGGCCTTGTCCGTCCAAGTGATGTGTACGTTGTCGTCGTGATCGACTCTGATGTCGGGATGCCATGCTCGGTGCGCTCCGGGGTTGGAGATCTGGGTCTCTAGAATCAGCACGTCCCCTCTCGGATTGTGCATCTGGTACCAGAGGTGCTGGGTGTTGCGGCTCCACACGAAGTGCACATTGCCCATGGAATCGGCATCTGCGGCGACCATTTTGTCATTGGCGGAACCGCCGTTGACGATCTGTATGGCGTCGGTCAGAACGACCTCGCTCGCCTCGGCTTTTGGGAATTCCATCACCGCGAACGTGCTCATCATCATCAGAAGAACCATCGTTATGCTGTTTCTCATCTTTGCAGTTTCCATTTCATAGCCTCCGGCAATGCCGCTGTATCGTCCTTGTTCGCCTTCCTGCGATACTTAACCTCGACCCCCAGCCGTCACATGCGCACGCGAGAGCGCGCGAGGTGGAACGCTTGCTCAAGCCCATTCGGATGGATCGAAGTCACGACCGAAACCACCAGTCTCGTCGGTGTGGATCTCGGTCGGCTCGGAGTGAGTCTGCGGTTGGTTGCCCCTGCTCTGGGCCTTCTTGGCGATCCAGTCGTCGACGGGGCCCGGCTTGCCCTCTCCTGAGCCATACCCGAACTTGATCTTGTGAATCAGAGCGAGCTTGGTGAGCCAGAGGTGACGCATATTGTGCATGAACTCGTTCTGGGTCAGGCCGTCGAACCAGACCGGCCTCGAGAGATTGAACGCCTGCAGGGGCCCAGGAACCCCCTCTTGCTTCTTGCCGATGTGCAGAACCCAGTCCAAGTCTGCCTGAGTCAGGTGGATCCTAATCTCGTGCAGCCACTTCTCCCACTCTCCGGGGTCGTTCACCGAGTGGCTGATCATCTCCTTCTGCTGGCCGTTGTCGACCCGGGTGACGGAGTAGATTAGGACGAGGTTTCGATTCTTCGGGATGACGACATTGAACACATGGCCCTGCTTGGTGGGGGGGTAGCGGACGTGCAGATGCAGCATGGCCTGCTGGTCGGCGACGTCGCGAGCCTCGAGGCGTTCGCTCCGGAGCCATTCGCGGACTGCGGAAGCGGCATCGCGGGCGTTCACGGAGAGAGTTGGAGCATCCGCCCTATTTGAGAACGCCGAGTAGGGGGTTGATTGAGAACCCACCGATGCTATTCCAGATAGTTGCGTATCTGCTCGGCCATACGGGCTCCCTCGTCGGGGTCGAGTTGAGTGCTCTTGAACGGCCAAGCGAGGCCGCTACCGTCCTCGGGCTTTGGTATGATGTGGAAGTGGACGTGGGAGACCGACTGGAAGGCGGCCTCGCCGTTGTTCTGTAGGACGTTGAAGTCCACCGTTCCGCTGACAGCGAGCACGGCCCGCGAGATGCGCGGCAGAACCCTCCCGATAGCCGCAGAGGACTCGTCGGAGAGGGCGTCGAGTGTGGTGGCCTGCTCCTTGGGGACCACAAGGGTGTGCCCGGGGCTGAACGGGTTGCTGTCGAGGAAGGCGAAGACGTGCTCGTCCTCGTACACCTTGTGACAGGGTATCTCGCCTCGGATGATGAGGGTGAAGATGCTCGGCTCAGGCTCGCTCATGCTGACCCTCTGATCTGACTATGGCATCGGCCAGTAACATCAAGCCCTCGAGATGCAGTGCCGTGGTCAACTCGGTGTTCATGACGCTGGAAGCGTCGGTCACCTTGATTCCGGCGCCCCGTATCTCGTCGAGGGCGGAGGCGGCGGAGGCGAGTGATCTCTCGTCGCCGTTGCCGTTGACATTCTGCATGATTGAGCAGATGCTGGCTGAGACCTGGCCGACCGGGTGGCCGGCACCAGCGGATAGTGAAGCGATTCTATCGGAAGCCTCGCTCGAAGCGGCGTCGACGACTGAAGAGCCGCCGAACGAAGCGTCCTTGGCCCAGTTTCCTGCGTGTGATCCAGCGCTCTGGCCGCTCACGAGGTCGTCTAGCAGTAGGTTGCCCGGGAGCATTCCAGCTCCGTGGACGCCTGTGTTAGCAGAGCGCCCAGCAGCATAGAGTCCAGTGAACCACATCTTGCCGTCGTCGAAAGTGACTCTGCCCTCCTCTCCGACGGGCGCGCCACCGGTAGTGGCAGCGATGCTGGGCGAGACCGGTATCACTTCCACGGAAGTGTCCAAGCCCGTTCTTTCTCTCACCCGTCTAGCAGTCTCGGCGAACCAAGGAGCAGCGTCGGATTCCAAGCCACGCAGGTCGAGTACGCAATCCTCGCCCTCTAGGACTGCTTCGGGACCCACGTCGTCTCCGCTCTCCTTGCACAGTCTGCCACCCGAGCTCAACAGCTCAATCGGCAGTTGCATATCCGTGTCTCTCACAGTGAGAGGGTGCATCGAGGAGTGTGCCATGCCGGACAGTCCGACGCCTGCGGCGGCGGCAATGGCGGCACCGGTACCAGCACCGTTCAAAGGCGAAGACCAGAGGCCCTGGTGGCCTTCGGTCGCTAGGACGACGGCCTTGGCCTGAATGGCTGAAACTGCTCCGCTCAGAAGGTCGAGAGAGATAATGCCGCGCACCTGCTGGTTGTCCATGGCCAGAGACAGAGGGACGAGGTCGGAGCGGCGGGGGATGCCCCTCTTGATCGCCTGTTCCTCGAGGATGCGAGTAACTTCTCTGATGGTACCATCACCACAGCCGGTCAGACGGGCCCGGCTGTGCCCTGGTGCCTCGGAGGCGTGTGGCAGGCCGCCGTCCCTGCGCCGCAGGACCAGTCCCCACCTTTCCAGTTCGGCGAGGACCGAGACGGCCTCGCCGCAGGTCCGAGCCGCTGCGACCCTGTCCGTCGAGTCTCCACCCGCCGAGACGGTATCATCCCTGTGAGCGGTAGAATCGACCTCGTCGATGGAAGCCGCGAGGCCGGAGAGGGGAGCGGCGCCCGAGGCGGCCCCGACACCGGAAGAGTCGATCATCAGAGGTATGGTGCCGGCATCTGCGGCTGCTATTGCCGCACGCAGCGCGGCGGGGCCGCTTCCAACAACCACGATGTCCCACGACTCCATGGCGACTCGGTCGGAGCCACTCGCAATCGCGCCATGAACGTGACGCTCGGGACCATGTCCCGATTCCGCTCAATCAGTCATGGAGAGAGTCAGCCTTCTAACTGCGGATGCGGCGTCCGACATCCTCTGTCCAACGCTCTCCGGCTGCACCTTCGAGGAGAGTGTGGTCTGGACCACTATCGACGACAGCGTCTCGCCACCCTCCCCCCTAAGGGTCACTTGCACGGGGTGCGAGCCAAGCTCGGAATCGGGCCACGCTAGGCCTATCCACAGAACGATCGCGTCGTCGAGGAGACGTCCGAGCGAATCCACCTGATCCACCACTCGAGACCTATCGAGGCGTCGGGAGGGCGGTGCCTCGACCCTGATGGTCTGCAATGCGGGCTCACCCTCGGCAACGACGACGTCCACCTTCACGTTGGTCGTTCTGCCGGTGTTGTTGTGGAGCAACACGAACAAGTCGGCTTGGCCCTGCGAGCAACGAGGTGGCAAGTCGAGGTCCAGCCTCCATAGCTCCTCGGTCAGCGTGTGGTCGACCCTAATGGCCGAGTCCTGCAGCCTGTCAATCAGGCGGAAGAGCCCCGGCTCCCAGGCTTTGGTGTGCGCCAGCAGGGTCTTCAGCGACTTCAGGTTGAACTTGTTCGAGTCGTCCGTGAGCCCGTCAATCGCTGCTACCTTGAAGACGCGCTTAGCCTCAGTCAGCAGCCGCGCGTCGTCGAGCAATCGCTGCTCGTTCAGATGCAGGGCACGGAGGAGGTGCTCTATGGCGGAGTCGGCGGTCTGATCTATCCTGACGCTCTCGGCCAGCGAACTCACCCACTCATCCCAAGCCCCCGCAGTCTCCGGATCCAGGTGGGCGACCATCAGGTCGGTCAGTGGTCTGTCCAAAACGCTGTGATGCAAGGTGGGTGCGTGCAGGGACAGGAGTGGAAATGCGTTCGAGCGCATTGGTATGGACTCATCGAGTCTCATCGAATTGAGCAGGCACAGGACTCCTAAGGCTGTGGAAGCCCCCAGCAGCAGTGAGCCCAGCGACTCACCGGTGTCCAAGTTCCACACCGCGACGATCGATAGCGTTCCGAGCAATGCTGACAGGAGCCTGATTCTCTCTCTGAGTACCCTTTCACGAAGCGTGTTGAGGATGCGCTCGACCCCGGGGTAGGCGTCCATCGACCTCTGTCCACCATCCCTGAGCTTGAGGCGGTCTCGCGCAGACATCCCAGCGAAGACGGCGGCCATATTGGTTGGGATTAGGAGAAGGGCCAGGATTGAGAAGGCCGCGATGGCTGCCTGGTAAGAGGCGAACTCCCACTCGGTCAGGAGGAGGAGCGCTGTCGCGGGCGCGATCAGCGAGAGGAGGAGTCGGAGTTCGGGGGCCGGGCGCATCGTCGCCAGACGGGTCCAGAAACGCCTCCCGGCGTCTCTTGCTGCGACTCTGCGAGGGAGGGCACGCTGCCTGCTGTCAACGAACTTGCTCGAGTCCGAGTAGGGAGTCGGAAGGGAGGAGCGGGGGGGCTCCATGGAACTCCGGAAGACGAAGCATGCTTGATGGCATCGGCTTAATTCCGCCTTCGGAGCCGTGGTTTTGGGAGCGTCACCTTTCTTGAAGGGGGCGTCGTGGGGCAAGCGGGCGCGTAGCACAGCCTGGATAATGCACCGGCCTCCTAAGCCGGGGACCGCGGGTTCGAATCCTGCCGCGCCCGCCACTGTCTCAGCCGAAAGCGAGGCCGTGAGTGTGACCTGCCCGAGCTACCTTGTGGAGGAAGTTCTCGAACGGGATTCGCGCGTGCATCGAGCGAGTCAGCTGAGCGTCGCAATCGGCCAATGCCGACAGCACCTCCTCCCTTAGGGCGTCGGGCAACGAGAGTCTCCTGCCAACCAGCACGTCATGGAGTTGGGAGACGACATCATCCGAATCCAGACCGTGATCGTTCATCAGGCGGTCGACCTCGGCGAGCGCGCCGGCCAGAATCCGCTTCTTGCGACCGCCCCTGCTCTCCCATCTCCACTCGACCACCCTGCCCCTCAGTGCGAGCTCGAGCAGATGCCTGCCCGACTGCAAAGTCGTCGCCTGAACCAGCCTATGGACGGCTGACCTGTCGCGGGCCAAGCCTCTGATGTGCAGCATCTCGAGGGTGAATAGGGCCTTGCGCAGATTGCCCTCCGAGATGTAAGCTATATCCTCCAGGACCCCATCAGCAGCCCCCACCCCCTCAGTCTCGGCGACGGCCCTCATCCTGTCGAGCATGGTTGCGCGGCTCGTCGAGGGGATTCGTATCATCTGAGTGCGGGAGCGCAGGGCGTCGATGATGCGGGAAGGCGCTCTTGCCACGAGGACGAATCTCGAGGCCGAGCCGGTAGTCTCCATCATCCTACGAAGGTAGGCCTGCCGGATAGAGCCTAGATAGTCGGCGTCCTCCAGCACGATGAGTCGGCTGATTGGGAGCACGCCGGGAGCCATCTCGACCTCTTTTCCGGCAGGGGCGACATCGTCGGCCAAGCCGGTCACAATCCCCCTGTCGAAGGCATCCAAACTGAGTCTTCCCGCCAGAGTGTCAGTGGAGCCCGAGCCTCCAGGGCGCAGGAAGGCCTCGAACTGCGCCATCGCCCCGCGCTGGCGCACTAGGTCGCGTGCCTGCAGAATGTGGGTGGTAGATTTCCATCCGGGGCCTAGGACCTGCCGGGCGACTAGACGCCACGAAGCCGTCTTGCCTACCCCAGCCGGCCCGGTGATCAACAGGTGGGGCGGGTCTGCAGACAGGCTGGCCGAGGCAAGTGCCTCTCGGAGCTGAGCTGGCACCGCCAACTCGTCGAATGTCCGAGGTGCGTGAGTGTTGAGCCAGCCCGCCACGAGGGGTCGTCGAATTGGCGGGACTTGAAGACCGCGCTGCTCACTCGGTCTTCAGGATCTTGTGGCGGCCTTCCCTGCGTGGCTTCACGAAGATGCGGTAGCCGCACTTGTGGCAGGACCTACTGGTGGTTTGCGCCTCGTTCCAAGCCAGGTGTCCGCAGCGCAGGCACTTGTAGCGGATCTCGAGCGGATCCATCGACGATTCGCAATGGCTGCATTTCGGCGGTTCGGTGGAGCTCCAAGCCCTTTTGTCAGTGCGGTTGCAGTTCCTACACTTATGGAGTATCATACGGTCTGCTTCCTTAGCCATCGGGCCGGCCACCTTGCAGGCCTTCTTCAACCTGTCCTATGCTTCAGCGGGCCCTACGGGCCCGTTCGCATATGGCGACGAAGTTCTCGAATATCCGCGCACCGTACTCGGAATCGTTGACTTCGGGGTGGAACTGCAGGCCGAAGCGGTCTCCCGACTCGTTCTCCATTCCCTGCACCTTGCACGAGTGGCTGTGAGCGGTGATGCTGAATCCGGAGGGCGCCTCCGTGACCTCGTCGTTGTGGCTCTCCCACACCGTCTGCTCCGCCGGAGTGCCCCCGAACAACTGTCCGCCGCCACCGACCAGCGAGATCGAGGCGGGGCCGAACTCTGGCTTGGGCGCCTCGGCGGTCTGGCCGCCGTAGTGGCCAGCCATGAACTGGTGCCCGGCGCATATCCCTAAGATCGGCACATCCAGGCCAAGGTAGGCAGCGCAATTACCCAACTCGCCTGTCAGACCCACGCGGGCTGCTCCGCCTGAGAGGACCAGTCCGTCAATCCCCCGAAGGCCGTCGAGCGGGGTGTCGTTGGGCAGAATCTGAGTGTCTACTCCGAGATATCGCAGCATGCGCCACTCGCGGTGGGTCCACTGGCCGCCGTTGTCGATGACATCGATGACGAGAGGCTGCTCACCCATGTCGAACCCCAGTGGGGGCGGGTGATGAACAATACCCTATCAAAGATTGAAAAAGAGGACCGATGTCGAGGAGACCTAGCCCTGATGGTGTAGTGGCCTATCATGCAGCCCTGTCGAGGCTGCGACCCGGGTTCAAATCCCGGTCGGGGCGCCACTTAACTCACAGGCCCGCTTGCGTCATTGAGGTGATTCAGCGCGGGGTCCTCTTTCCCAGTCAACATGGACCTCAATCTATCGATTGCTCTGAGCTCGTGTGCGTCGGCATTATGGAAGCTGGAGATCTTCTTGCCACCTCTCCAATGCTCGAAGACCGCTACCCCGTCCCTGACATCGTCGTCGTCGATGTCGCCATCGTAAGTGAACTGAACGAACTCGGCCTCGTCGAGTCCGAGGTCCACCACCCAGAACTTCTTGGCCTTCCCCAACCCCTCTACCAGGCCGTCTATGTCCTTCGAGGAGCCACAGGGGCAAGATGAGGGTTGTCCCGGCCTAAACGGGGGAAAGCCACGCTTCGAAGGAGCACAGGCGCAGGGTGCTGCTGTAATCGCGCTTGATTCGCAAAG
>Ga0207963_1000296_pt1 | contig 25726 bp, 20 predicted proteins | sample Knorr_S15_td_NAD_FD_185604 | JGI IMG/M metagenome (GOLD analysis project Ga0207963, IMG submission 185604) | Marine microbial communities from Southern Atlantic Ocean transect - Knorr_S15_td_NADW_ad_2500m_LV_A (SPAdes) (version 2) | ecosystem: Environmental > Aquatic > Marine > Oceanic | place...
GAAAAACAGATCACCGAGACCTTGAAACAAAAAGCGAATTTAAGTGCCCAACAGGTACGAGACAGAGTGATTGAGCTGCTGCAGCGGGTTCATATCCACGACCCCGAGTCGCGGTTGGGTGCGTACCCGCACCAGCTTTCTGGCGGACAGCGCCAGAGAGTCATGATCGCCATGGCACTTGCCAACGAACCCGATCTACTCATTGCCGACGAACCGACGACGGCAGTAGACGTCACCACCCAGGCCCAGATCCTCGAACTGATTGCCGAATTGAGAGAGCACTCCGGGATGAGCGTACTGCTCATTACCCATGATCTGGACGTGGTGAGAAAAACAGCGGAGCGGGTCTATGTTATGCAAGCGGGAAATATTATCGAAGATGGCGACACCACTTCGGTGTTCCGTGCACCCACGCAGGCCTATACACAGCAACTTATCGCGGCGGAACCGCAGCCGCGATCCCGCTCCATCCCGGAGAACGCACCGGTGGTGCTGCAAGGCAAAAAAATTCAGGTCTGGTTTCCGATCAAAAAGGGTGTACTGCGGAAAACTGTTGATCATATCAAAGCCACCGACGATGTGAATCTGTCCATCCGGGCGGGTGAAACCGTCGGTGTAGTGGGCGAAAGTGGCTCCGGCAAGACGTCGCTCGCCCTGGCGTTGCTACGACTGATCTCATCGCGGGGTGAGATCGAACTGCTCGGCCGCCCGCTTCAGGGATTGCGCCAGCAGTCTCTCAAGCCACTGCGTCGACAGATGCAGGTGGTATTTCAGGATCCTTTCGGCAGTCTCAGTCCGCGTCTTTCAGTGGGCCAGATCGTCGCCGAAGGCCTGGTTGCGCACAATATCGGCAACGAAACAGAACAACAGGAAAAGGTCATCCACGCGCTTGAAGAAGTGGGCCTTGATCCCAGCACTCGACACCGTTATCCCCATGAATTCTCCGGTGGCCAGCGCCAGAGGATTGCACTGGCCCGAGCGATGATCATGCAGCCTGAGGTGCTGGTGTTGGACGAGCCAACATCAGCACTGGACCGCTCGGTACAGGCACAGATGATCAATCTGTTACAAAAATTACAGCACGACCATGCGTTGGCCTACTTATTTATTAGCCACGACTTAAAGGTAATTCGTGCCTTGAGTGACCAGATCATCGTGATGCGGCAAGGTAAAGTCGTGGAACAAGGGGACGCAGAAACAATCCTTGATAACCCAACACACCCCTATACCCAGGCCTTGATGTCAGCAGCCTTCGATCTGACGGTCTCTGATACCAGTGTGGTGTCACAATAGTGAAGGTCTAAACCATCAACCGAAAAACGCCTGTGAACTCAGTTGAGTTCCCGGTCGACTGATCTAGTCCAGGTCCTGGAATAGGTTTTCTCTTCGTGCTCGAATACTTCCATTTCTGCTGTGAAGTGGAACTGCGCCGGTGTTGAAGTCAAACCGGAGCGTGTCTCAGTACGCACATCAAGGTCTGCATCGGGTCGCCGAAACCGCATCGTCCAATGCAGATCTAGTCGTGCTGAAGTCGGGTCGTCATCACGGATTGAGCAGTACTGTCTAGATACGGAACCGTGCTCCCAGCCCAGTTCGGTCAAGCGCAGCATGCCAGTGTCGGCAATAACAGTCAGCCTGGTCTCGGCCAACACATCATCCCGCTCGACCCGCCTGACATGACTCGGGGGCTCTAGCACTTCAGCACTCTGGGGTGACGCACTTTCCGCAGGCTCAAAAGGCCGCAGTGTTTCATCAGTTTTTCGAAGTACGCGAACAGGCAGTTCGAGATGGCTGCTGCGTAATTCCAATGTCAGCGCCACCGGTTCCGGCGACGGCCAGAACTGTGGCCACATCGTGTTCGAAAGGGCGATGCGAATGGTGTGTCCGACTGGAAACACCTGGGCAATGTCGTTTAGTTGCAATCGGATATCGTACGTGTCTCCGGGCACCAGAGGTTCCGGAAGTTCGTGACTGTCACGATGAGTCAGGTTCAGTACACCATAGGTCACCCGTGTGGAAGTGCCGTCAGGCGCAACGTCATTTAATCGGGCAACAATAAAAGCATTCGGCTGATCTGCGCTTAAACGCAATCGAAGTACTGGCGCACCGAGTATTTCCACAGCATCCGTCAAGACTTCAGTTTCTAACACCACACAACAGTCATCCTCTTCTCGCTGATCTCCAGGCAAATCCGGGTCCAGTCCAAATGCGCACCACTCACCCTGGTGAGTGCCCATGGCGTGTGGCGTGTGAATGGCAACGTCTATTTCCTCACTCCCTGCTTCCGCTCTCAATCCTCGTTCTGTGAAGTACAGCTTTTGCCAGTTGATGTGGTCGCTGGGCCACGTCGGTTCAGCAACCCAGCGACCCTGCCGAACTTCGTAGTAGGATGCCGGTACAGCGCTATCCTGCATCCAGGCCCGGTATTGAGGCTCATCCATAATTCCGGTGTCTATATCTTTGAGCCAGTGATCCCACCAGCGCAGCGTCTCCTGCAGGAAGCCGATACGCGGACCTGGCAACCCAAAATGAGGATGCTTGTGTGCCCAAGGGCCAACCAGGCCTTTGCGCGGACAACTCAACCTTTCGAGCAGTCGTGGTACCGCATTGGAATAGCCATCCGCCCAACCGCCAACAGCGTAAACAGCGCATTCAATGTCCGCATAGTTTTCACACACCGACCCATGTTGCCAGAACGCATCCCGCGTCTGGTGCGAGAGCCATTTCATCGACCACGGATTGTTGGCCTCAAGCCGTGCCATCCACAGATCCCGCCAAGTGTCTCCGACGATGGCCGGATCAGGCGGCCGCGAATTGAACGCAAACATCGTAGCGCCCCACGACATGGTGTCGTTGAGCATAACGCCACCCATGTAATGGATATCATCCGCATAGCGATCATCCGTGGAGGCGATAGTAACGATAGCTTTCAACGAAGGTGGCCGACGGGCTGCAATCTGGAGCCCATTGAATCCACCCCAAGAAATCCCAACAATACCAGTTGCGCCGGTACACCAGGGCTGCTTGGTTATCCAGTCGAGCACCTCAAGGGCGTCGTCCTGTTCGGTCTTCAGGTATTCATCTTCCAGAATACCTTCGGAATCTCCGGCACCCCGCATGTCGACCCGTACACACGCATAGCCGTGCCCCGCGTAGTAGGGATGGGTCAGCGCATCGCGTTCTGAAGTGCCATCGCGTTTTCGATAAGGCAGAAATTCGAATATTGCCGGCACTGGATCTGTCTCAGCATCTTCCGGCAACCAAATTCGAGCAGCAAGCCGGATACCTTCCGCCAAAGGTATAAACGTGTTTTCAATTTCCCGGACTTGCCTTGGAAAGTTCGTAATGATTTTGATGTCGTTCTCTTTCATCTGGATTGGGTGCTCAATCTAAAAGGCCGCGTTATCCGCGAATCATAGTTGAGCGCATCTTCATTCGTGTGCCCAGGTAGCGATAATCTCCCGCAGCTGTTCCAGACCATCTGTCAGGGCCGCAGGCCCCGGCTGAAGAATCTGCGCTGACTTGATTTCGTAGATGTCGCCATTTTGCACCGCAGGTATAGCATCCCAGCCTTCGCGTGCCGCTACTTTTTCAGGACGGAACTTCTTGCCGCACCACGATCCGATAATGATTTCCGGCGCTCGCCCGATGACCTCATCAGGATCAGCAATGATCCGGCTCTTGCCGTCCGGACAGACAGCGAGTTCTGGAAAAATATCATCTCCACCGGCAATGGTGATCAGTTCTGAGACCCAGCGGATACCGGAGATCTGCGGGTCATCCCATTCTTCGAAATAAACCTTGGGCCGTCGGGACCGGCCAGCCGCTTGGGCCAGATTGCGATCAATATTGTTTTCGTATGCCCCCACCAGTTCATCCGCCCGCTTGCCAGCACCCACCATTCCCCCCAGTGTCCGGATCATCGACAGGATCTCTTGAACCGAGCGGTGATTAAATATCAGCACCGTGATGCCACAACGGATAAGCTCAGCAGCGATGTCAGCCTGAAGATCTGAAAACCCGAGAACAAGATCCGGCTCGAGCGCGAGTATCCGATCGATTTTGGCGCTGGTGAACGCCGAGACCTTGGGTTTTTCTTTTCGGGCCCGTGGTGGTCGTACGGTAAATCCGGATATTCCGACAATTCGATCTTCTTCGCCCAACAGGTAAAGTGTCTCCGTAGACTCTTCCGTCAGACACACGATCCGTTCCGGATAATTACCCTTCATCAGTCTTTCATTTCGCACAATGTTAAAATCACCCAAGGAAGACGTGCAGTTCTTTGTTCCTTTCAAGACGTTAATACCCGGCCAATGCCCTCAATGATATCGCGTCCGCGCCGTTCCGCCCTGTTTATGCCGGGCGACAACTCTCGAGCCCAGCAGAAAGCAACCGGGTTGCCGGCCGATGTCATTATCCTGGACTTGGAAGATGCCGTTTCGCCCGCAAACAAGGAATCAGCCCGACAGCAGGTCCAGTCGACGCTTGAACAGACAGACTACGGCCAGCGTGAAGTGGTTGTGCGTGTCAATCGCCTGGAGACCCAGCACTGCAAAGAAGATCTCACAGCTCTGGCATCCAATCCACCCGATGCCATACTGTTGCCCAAGGTGGAGTCCGCCGACGAGCTGTTTACAGCGACCGTTGCCTTAAACGCTCTGGGTGCTCCCTCGGACCTCGCGCTGTGGGCCATGATTGAAACACCTCTGGGCATTCAGCACATTGAGGAGATCGCTACCGCGACACCCCGTCTGGCGTGTGTTGTTGCCGGTACTGCTGACCTTGCCAGCGCGCTGCGGATCACGCACAGCAGTGCCCAGCTGGGTCTACAGTATGCATTGTCGCGTCTTGTGCTGGCGGCCCGGGCATCCCACATCGACGCCATTGATGGCGTGTTCTTTAACCTGCAGGACAGCGACGGCCTGCGACACAGCTGCGAGACGGGCCGCCAGCTGGGATTTGACGGCAAGAGCCTGATTCATCCGAATCAGATCGAAACAGCCAATACTGTTTTCTCGCCTGACCCTGAATCCATCGCCCACGCCCGCAAGGTGGTTGCAGCGTGGTCCAAGCTCGATGTTCGCGAACAGGGTGTGTTGGTGGTCGATGATCAGCTGATTGAGGCGCTGCATGTGCGCGATGCCGAGCGATTGGTCGAGCTGAGCGGCACGATAGACGCCATGGATCAAGACCCACAGGCAAGCTGAATTAAGATGACCAGCACCCGCAGAGCATTCCTGGGATACACCGCACTGGCCGGTGCCACGGTGTTCGCATCAGCTGCCGGTATGCGTGGTCTTCGCTTCCCAAGACTTCAGCTTGAACCTGCGGCAACACCCCGATGGGCCAAACACAGCGCCCTTGGCTTCCGCGCTGATAGCCAAGGCGCCTTCTACCAACGCGAAGACGCCCGTCAACTGGTGTTTCGGGCCTATGTACCGGAACCAGTCGTACAGGTGCACGGTGCGTTTGAACTCAAAATGGGCAACGTACATCCCCAGGCACGCCTGAACATAGAAGGCGACGGAAAGGTATCGGAAGAACGCATCGACGGTTTGTTCAGGCGGGTGACTGGCAACAGCGGCAAGAGCGCGCTGACCCTGCGCTGGGTCTTCCCCAAGCAGGTTCATTATCGCTTTACGGCCATTGGTGATACCGGCGGTGACCTGGAGCTCGCCTGGGTACTCAAACGCTCACAACAGCTGGGTGCTGATTTTATGCTGCACCTCGGCGATTACTACTACCAGCCGGTTGATACCGAACGAACAACCCTTCACCTGGAAAAATCGCCGTTGCCGGTCTTCTCAGCCATCGGCAATCACGACTTCCACAACCCATTCGGCGGTCCCGACCCGCAGGATTTCATTCAGCAGATTGGCCCGCGAAACAGTACGTTCACGCTGGGGAACATCCAGTTCATCAATCTGGACACTGCAGTCGACCACCTGCCCGTATCAGCCGGTAAGCGCGGTCAGCTGCTCCAACACATCCAGCCCCTGGCCACCAACCCGGATGTGGGTGACTACGTGGTGTTCGCCCACCGCCCGATCACCGACCCACGACCGGTCAAGACCCGGCCGAGCGATCACAGTGTGGAAGGCCTTCGAGAAGATGACTGGCTGTATCAACAGCTTGTCCAACGCGGTGTAAGGCACATCATCAACGGACACATTCATATCTCGACCGAATTCGACGACCGGCACATTCGTACTTATATTTCCGGCCAAGGACTTGCCCACGCCGACATCATTGGCCGGCGCCTGCAAGCCCGGATTCTCGTGGGCAATGTTGAGCCGGGAATACCAGTAACCTATCAGTGGGCCGATCTCAATATGCCGTTTGAGGCACACTGTAACGAGCGTCTACACAAGATTTTGGGTAGCGATGATTATGCTGACCAGCTTGAACCATTAAAAGCTGCCTGTACGGCGGCTGACGCCTGAAAATCGGCGAGGTCGCAAAAACAAAGTCAATCTTTTCAGATTTATGTGCGTTGTATAAACACGGAGCTACCGCCGAGTTTGTCCGAATCATTACAATAGACCGTTCCACGAATAACTTTACACATTCAACTCAGCATCATGTTCACCCGTCTTGACCCGAACCACAAGCATGTTTCGCGCCGCTCCAGCGTCTATGCCCGCAATGTCGTCGCTGCTTCACAACCGCTCGCAGCCCAGGCCGGTGTTCAGATACTGCGAAACGGTGGAAACGCAGTCGATGCCGCGATTGCCACCGCCATCACGCTCACCGTGGTTGAACCCACGATGAACGGCATTGGCAGTGATGCTTTCGTCATTGTCAGTGATGATCACGGCATCCATGGATTCAATGGCAGTGGCCGATCACCTGCAGCCTGGACACCTGAACGGTTCGCCGGCCACGACAGCATGCCTGAACATGGTTGGGATACCGTCACCGTTCCCGGTGCAGTAGACACCTGGGCACAACTCTCGGATCGCTTCGGCCAGCTGCCATTTGAAAAACTCTTTGATTCGGCTATTAACTACGCCGCTCAAGGCTTTGCCGTTTCACCGGTCGTCGCGGCGGGTTGGGATCGGGCGGCAGAAGAATTTGGTTATCTTGACGGTTTCAGGACTATTTTCATGCCCAACGGTCGTGCGCCCACTGCGGGTGAGGCCTTCCAAAGCGAGATCATGGCAAACACCCTGGGCGAGATTGCCGACAGTCGAGGAGAGAGTTTTTACCGGGGCCGACTGGCCTCACGGATCGTGGCCGACGCCACCCGCTTCGATGGTGCGCTCACGGAACAAGATCTTGCTGAGCACCGGGGATTCTGGACCGATTGTATCCAGCAGGATTTCCATGGGCTGACGGTACACGAGATCCCGCCCAACGGTCAGGGTATTGCTGCTCTCGTCGCACTGGGTATTCTTGAGCGTTTGAACATCGATTCCTACGCGACCGATTCCGCCGACAGCGTGCACTTGCAGATCGAAGCGATGAAAGCGGCATTCGCTGAGACACACTGTCACGTTTCAGATCGCGACACCATGCTAGTCACCGTAGACCAGCTGCTGGATCCAACAACGCTTCAGCGTCGCGCTGACGACATCAGCCTGACTCACGCAGCGTCTCCCGTCGCTGCCGTAAAACCCGATCATGGCACCGTCTACCTTGCGACCGCTGATGGAGACGGCATGATGGTGTCCTGGATACAGTCAAACTACCACGGCTTTGGTTCGGGAATCGTTGTGCCCGACATTGGTGTCAGTCTGCAGAACCGGGGACGGGGCTTTTCACTGCAGGCAGGCCACCCGAACGAAGTCGGCGGCGGCAAGCGGCCCTTTCACACCATCATTCCGGCTTTTGTTTCGCAGCAGGGTGCGCCTTTGATGGCATTCGGCGTGATGGGTGGGCATCATCAGCCCCAAGGGCACACCCAAGTGATGATCAAGCTGTTTTGCCAGGGTACTTCGCCTCAGCAGGCCCTGGATGCGCCGCGCTGGCATGTCAACGAAGACTTTTCGGTGTGTCTCGAACCCGCGCTGGCACACCTGCGCGAGGAACTGGCACAGCGGGGCCATATCTTCAAAGAAGGCAAGATCGGTGCGTTCGGCGGCGGCCAGATCATTCTGAAAGATGGCAACGGATATATTGCCGGTTCAGATCCCCGTAAGGATGGGCAAGCAGCCGGTTTCTAGATAAGGCCGGCTGAAAATTCGGTTGCCATGAGTTACCACGAACGACGTCAGCAGTTGGCTGATACGCTGAAACAGCAAACCGCTGGCAGCGTTCGCCTCGACAAAACCACATCGAACGTTTTTCGGGATCGCCCTACCACACAAGCGCAACGTCTGCTGGACGTCAGCCAGTTTAATCACGTGCTGAACGTCGACCCGCAGAACAGCCTGATTGAAACGGAAGGAATGACCACCTATGAAGCGCTGGTTGACCGGTCACTATCACACGGGGTGATGCCAGCCGTTGTACCCCAGCTGAAGTCGATTACGATCGGCGGGGCTGTATCCGGCATCGGTATCGAGTCGTCATCTTTCCGCTACGGACTACCGCATGAAAGTATCGGTGAGATGGATGTCCTGTTGGGCAGCGGCGAAGTCGTGACCTGCACACCGGATAACGAACACCGTGACCTCTTCTACGGGCTGGCAAACTCGTACGGCACCTTGGGCTACATCCTTCGTCTGACCGTACTGGCTATACCGGTTAAGCCTTACGTCCAACTCACACACATACGGTTCACAGATGTTGGTGCGTTGTTCGATGCGGTCAGAACCTGGGCCGAGCGCGCCATTGATTTTATGGATGGCACGGTATTCCAGCCGGGAGAACATTATCTGACAATTGGTCGATTTGTAGACGATGCCCCCTATACCAGTGACTACACGTGGATGGACATTTACTATCGATCCATACCAACGCGCAGCGAGGACTATCTTACCGTTCGGGATTACCTGTGGCGCTGGGACACCGATTGGTTCTGGTGCTCGAAAAATCTTTACGTTCAGAACCGACTGATGCGGCGCCTGCTCGGCCGTGAGCGGCTCAATTCGATCACCTACCAGAAAGTTATGCGATGGAACACACGCTGGGGGATTACCCGTAGGTTGGGGCACCTGTCAGGGCAACACCGCGAATCAGTGATCCAGGACATCGATGTGCCTATTGATCGAGCGGCCGAGTTTCTGGATTTTTTCCATCATGAAATCGGCATGCGCCCAGTCTGGATCTGCCCGATCAGACATCCCGTGCAAGACGAGCACTACCCTTTATTTCCGATGGCCGCTGAGTCCATGTATGTGAACTTCGGTTTTTGGGGCGGTGTCAAAACCAAACAGGAAATGCCCATCGGCCATTTCAACCGCCTGATCGAACAGAAAGTCACCGAACTCGGTGGAATCAAATCTCTGTATTCAGATGCCTATTTTGATCAAGCTGAGTTCTGGTCCATCTACGACGGTGACAGCTATGCCGCACTTAAAGCCAAATACGATCCGGATGGCCGTTTAAAGAACCTGTATCAGAAGTGTGTACTGAGACAATAGGCACGTGACGTACAGCACTCGTTTCCGCACAAATCTTTCATCCACGATAAAATGCGGGCATAGTCGTCAGCGTCTTTTGTACAGCACTTTTGGAAAACCCTTAAATGGATGAAAAACTGATTCTTTACCTCCGGGACTATTGCGGCTACTGCGCGATGGTGCAGGAGGTGATCTCAGAGCTCACCGTGGAAGTTGAACAGCGCAACATCTGGGAGAACGACAGCTGGCAGAACGAACTCATTGCTGGCCAGGGCAGCTCCACCGTTCCCGTGTTGTGCCGCATGACTGCGGTAGGCGAGACCCACTGGCTGCCTGAGTCAGACGCCATCATTCGATACCTCATACAGACTTACGATTAGGAGCTGAGCCTATGGACCGTGTCATCCTCGGTGCAACCGGATTAAATGTGTCGACCCTTGCACTGGGAACCATGACGTTCGGTGATCCGGTCGACGCAGACACATCCTTCGACCTTCTCGACCTGGCTGTGGAGCAGGGTATCAATTTTCTTGATACCGCGAACACTTACAACGCTGGCCTGTCGGAGGAAATTATCGGGCAATGGCTCAAGGCACGGGGTCATCGAGAGCAACTGGTGATTGCTAGCAAGGTCCGCAACCCCGTTGGCGACGACCCCGACTCGGTCGGGTTGTCCCCAAGAGTCATCCTGCAGCAGCTCGAGAATTCCCTTAAGCGCCTCAACACCGACTATCTCGACATCTATTTTCTGCACCAGCCCGACGACGACACACCGATCGAAACCACCTGGCGCTGCCTCGATGCGATTGTGGCATCAGGCAGGGTCCGTTGCCTGGGGCTTTCTAATTTTGCCGCCTGGCAGTGTGCACAAACCGTACACCTTGCCAATAACCGTGGCTGGGCACCACCGACGGTCACCCAGGCGCTGTACAACGTAATCTCCCGGGCGGTTGAAACCGAGCTGCTGCCAATGGTGAATGCTTACGGTCTGGGCACCTGCATGTATAACCCACTCGCCGGTGGTCTGCTCACCGGAAAACATGGCGTAGGCGAAGAAGCGAATCCACAAACCAGGCTGGCCTACAACACCAACTATAGAGCACGCTATTGGAACGACCGCCAGCGCACAGCCGCGCACCAGCTCTGCGCGATTGCCCGGAAGGCCGGCCGCAGTCCAGTCGAGCTGGCACTGCGGTTCATGCTGGATCACCCCACGGTTGATGTCACCCTGATCGGCGCGACATCGATAGCGCAGCTGCAGGATAACCTTGCCGCTGTTCAGGCCGCCCCTTTGTCGAACGACGAACAGCAGGCCTGTCAGTCGGCCTGGGTGGAACTCCAGGGTCCCGTTCCCCGCTACAACCGCGGCAGCGGTGGTGGTAGAACCTGATCTGACCGAGTACTTAGAATCTGCCCAGGAGCGCCGGCAGCTATGCCATTGTCATGTGGGCACAGAATCGGCAGCAGCTATAAACCTTCCCCATCTAGTGACAAGTATATTAAGATAATCGCCACAATTTTATGATTTTCCGAGACTTTTAGAATTCGAAACCGCTCTCCTTTGCGGGCACTTATGATATTCATGTTCACGTGATGAGGATAAGACAATGGCTGACAGTGTGAAATTCAATCTGGATGAGAATGAGATACCCAAGTCCTGGTACAACATCGTCTCCGACCTGCCCGAACCACCGGCGCCGGTTATACACCCGGGTACGGGCCAACCTATCGGTCCCGATGACCTGGCGCCGCTGTTCACAATGGCGGTCATCATGCAGGAAGTCAGTGCGGAGCGGCAGATCGATATTCCAGAACCCGTCCGGGACATTTACCGGCAGTGGCGTCCAAGTCCACTGTATCGCGCCTACCGACTGGAAGCGGCACTCGATACGCCGGCGAGGATCTACTACAAATACGAAGGTGTGAGCCCAGCCGGCAGTCACAAACCCAACACTGCCGTGGCCCAGGCGTTTTACTGCCGCGAAGAAGGTGTTAAGCGAATTTCAACCGAGACCGGTGCCGGCCAGTGGGGATCTGCGCTGGCGCTGGCGGGCTCTTTCTTCGGTCTTGAGATCCAGGTTTTCATGGTCCGTGTGAGTTATGACCAGAAGCCCTATCGACGGGCCTTCATGGAGACTTTTGGTGCCACCTGTCATCCCAGCCCCAGTAACTTAACTGAAGTGGGTAAAAAGATCCTGGCTGAGAATCCTGACACCACCGGCAGCCTGGGTATCGCCATCAGTGAAGCCGTCGAGGTCGCAGCCCAGCGGGACGACACCAAGTATTCTCTCGGCAGCGTCCTGAACCACGTGCTGCTGCACCAGACTGTAGTTGGACAGGAAGCGATCCGTCAGATGGAACTGGCTGATGATTACCCAGACGTTATTGTTGGCTGTACTGGCGGGGGCAGTAACTTTGCCGGCTTGTCGTTCCCGTTTATCGGGCGCAAACTGCGCGGCGAGCAGGACGTGCGGGTAGTCGCGGTTGAACCCGCCAACTGCCCCAGTCTGACCAAAGGCAAGTACGCCTACGACTTCGGCGACACGGGCCAGATGACACCCCTGGTCAAGATGCACACCCTGGGATCATCGTTCGTCCCGCCGAGCTCTCATGCGGGTGGCCTGCGCTATCACGGTATGGCACCGCTGGTCAGTCAGCTGGTGGATCTCGGCCAAGTAGAGCCGACAGCCTACTCGCAGACTGAATGCTTCGAAGCTGGTGTGACATTTGCCAAGGCAGAAGGCATTCTGCCGGCGCCTGAGGCTAACCATGCGGTCAAAGGAGCGCTGGTCGAGGCTATGCGGTGCAAGGAAGAAGGTGAGTCCCAGGCAATCCTGTTCAACCTTTGTGGTCACGGCCACTTCGACATGCAGGCCTATATGGATTACTCGGCGGGTAAACTTGAAGATCACCCATACGACGAATCCGAGGTCGCCATGGCCCTGGCTGGTCTGCCGTCGGTGGCTTGACAGAGCGCTGACCATGATGACTGTCAGCGGTCTGACTGGCTTGCCCAGTTGCCCCTGCTGATTTAGACTAGCCAAGGTGGGAGGCAACGCTATTCAACTGATTTTGTTAAGGTTCTTTAACCCGTCATTCACATTCTCTGGAGGCGCATAAATGGCATACCTGCTCGATGTACTGTTCCGCTACGCCCATATTGTCTTTGGTGTAGCCTGGATCGGCTTGCTGTACTACTTCAATTTTGTACAGACCGAATACGTCAAAGAAGCCGATGATGGTGCCAAAGCGGACGTCATGGCCAAACTCGCCCCTCGGGCGCTGTGGTGGTTCCGCTGGGCGGCCCTGTTCACCTTTCTGACCGGTCTCATAATGCTGTGGTGGATATCAAGCCAACAACGCTTCAATCTTGGTATCGTGCTCGGGGCATTTATGGGCACCCTAATGATGCTGAATGTGTGGGCAATCATCTGGCCGAACCAGAAAATCATGATTGGACTTGCCGAAGGCGACAAGGCGGTCGCTGGGCCGAAGGCAGCCCTGGCATCCCGGACCAATACACTGCTTTCACTGCCAATGCTCTATTTCATGGTCGCATCAGTCCATGGATTTGTCGCGAGCGGAGGTGCGTGGGCCTCAGTGAGCACCACGGCACTGATAATCGGGCTCGTCATCATTGTCGTGATAGAAGCAAACGCGATATGGGGCAAAATGCTGGGGCTGATTCAGTCAGTCAGTGGGGTGATCACCTCCAGCATCATTCTCGCCATTATTATGGCGGGTATCGTGAACTACATGTAGCGACCAACAAGGTTTTACACCAAGAGGGCGCAGCAGCGCCCTCTTTTTTTGACTGCTACTTAATGGTTTGAACAACAGCACCACAGATCTTATCGCCGCGTACAGCTGATGAACCAGGCAAAACCCCGCAACAGTCGATAAAGTTCCGGCAATTGACTCAGCCGGATTACACTGTCGCCATGGCTGAGAAAACGGGTAATGCACAGGTAATTCGGTATACCCTGCACTGACATCTGACTGGAGAGCCGGCGCGATTCCCCTGGCGGGATCACGCGGTCGCCTCGGCCATGCAGCAAAAACACCGGTGTTTTGGAATTCACGAAATTCAAGTTGACCCGGTAACCGGACCAGTCATCGCCGAATGCCCGGATCACTTTCTGAAGAAACCTCTGGCGCTGACCGGAATCACTCAACAGCTGCCACAGCCTTTCCTGCTCTGTATCAGTCTTGTCCAGCAATGAGCGCAAATTCCAGCCCTCGTCTTCCTTGGCGTTGTTGCGGATGCAGCGCTCCAGATGCCGATGAAACGCTTCTTTTTCGACTTCGACTTCACTGTAATAACTGCGGACCATTAACATCCGCCCATACGGGTCTGCGCGATTTGCATTAACCAGAAAGTCACTCACCCGTTCAACATCATAGTAACCCCCGATCAGACACAGCGCTGAGATTCGAGGTCCCAGCGTCGCACTATTGGCGGCACGCAGGGCAAAAACGCCCGAAAACGACACCGCCATCAGTGCGAAATGGCGCGTGGGTACCAGATCCTTGTTACCGGTTAACTGCTCCAGTGTGGACTGCACCTCGCTCGGCTGGGCCCGTTCAATCCGCAGGTCCCTGATACTCGGCAGTTCCGGCACCAGCACTTGCAAACCGGTGGTGGTCAGTGCGACAGCCAGTTGCCTGACCCTGGGGTCTTCACGGCCGAGTACGGACATACCGTGAATAAACACCACGGTGCCCAGCACCGGCCCAGGTGGCATGTACCGGTCGACCAGAATATCTGCACACTGATGCTCAGATAGATTGTCTGGACGCGCTATGGGGCCCTGCTGAAAACGGCGCAACAATCGCGCAGTGGCGATCCAGCTGGCAGGCCCTGGCCGTGGCGGATATGACAGCACGCCAAGTTGCGCCGGTTTCATCGCAACAGCAATGTCCGGCGTAGAAAATTACCGACCGATGCTGTCAGCGGGTACATCACAATTAAAGACCTAATCGTCCGGTCCCGAGACAAGCGACCGCTGCATGATCACAGAGTCTATCCATCGATCCAGCTTCCAGCCCACCTGTTCCAGTGTACCCACGGATCGAAAACCGGCCTTCTCGTGCAGACGGATCGATGCGTTGTGGCTGGAATCACCGATGATAGCGATCATCTGCCGTTTGCCCAGATCCTGACACCGGTGGATCAGTTCTGTCAGCAGGGCACGGCCCAATCCCTGTCGATGTTTATCGCGCGCCACATAGACCGAATCCTCGACCGTGTGACTGTAAGCGGATCGGCTACGATAAGAACAAGCATAAGCATAGCCCACAATTTCACCGTCAAGTTCAGCAACCAAGTAAGGCAGGCCCGTGTCTGCAATATGCCGCCAGCGGATAGTCATCTCCTCCACATCCGGGGGCGTGATTTCAAATGTTGCCGTGTACTCCCGCACTTCGATCGCATAGATGGACTGAATCGAGGCAAGATCTTTCACCTGTGCAGTTCGAATCACGGGCTTGGTCATGTCGCGGTGCAGTAATAAAGCAATTAATGGCTGGAGTGGATTGAAAAAAATGGCCGGCAAACGCCGGCCACAGTGTCTCACATCCTCCCCTCGTGAATCTGATTTAGCGATTCAACCCAATAATGGTGCGATCACCAGCGAGACGATTGCCATCACATTGATCAGGATGTTCATAGACGGTCCGGAGGTGTCTTTAAACGGATCACCGACGGTGTCGCCCACGACCACGGCTTTATGCACTTCCGAGCCTTTCCCGCCCAGATTGCCTTTCTCGACAAATTTCTTTGCATTGTCCCAAGCACCACCCGCATTGGCCATGGTCAGCGCCAACAGGACACACCCCAGCAAGGCACCGCCGAGCATACCGCCCAGCGCCTCAGGCCCGAGCAAAAAGCCCACCACCACTGGCCCACCCACAGCCAGCACACCGGGTGCGATCATCCGCTTCAGGGCCGCTGTGGTGGCAATTTCGATACACCGGTTGGAATCCGGTTCTGCAGTACCTTCCATCAGTCCTGGGATTTCTTTGAACTGCCGCCGGATCTCGTGGATCATCTCGAACGCCGCATCACCCACCGCCGTCATCGTCATGCTGCTCACCAGGAACGGGAATATACCGCCGAGAAACATGCCGGCAAGCACAGTCGGATCGTTAATCTCCAATGTGAAATCGGGTACGTGGTGAGCAACGGTTTCGATATAGGCCGAAATAATGGCCAGCGCCGCCAGGGCGGCAGCCCCGATTGCGAAACCCTTGCCAATAGCCGCCGTTGTGTTGCCGAGCTCATCCAGCTTGTCGGTGATCTCACGGACGTCTTCCCCCAACCCGGCCATCTCGGCGATGCCGCCGGCGTTGTCCGCGACAGGACCATAAGCGTCGATGGCCATGGTGATACCCACCGTCGCCAGCATACCCACCGCAGAAATCCCGACACCATAAAGGCCTGACAAGTGACTCGAAATCAGAATAATGGCACACAACGTAAGCACCGGTACTGTGACCGACTGCATACCGATGGCGAGACCACTGATCATCACCGTGGCTGGACCGGTCTCACCTGACTTTGCGATCTTCTGTACGGGTTTACCGGCGGTATAGTATTCCGTGACCAAGCCGATCACGATTCCGCCGAGGGCGCCAACCAGTACCGACAGCCAGATGTTGATGCTGACATCCACGTAGTAGGTCAATGCAAGTGCAGCGAGAATAAAAATCACTGTACTGCCGATAGTGCCCATTCTCAGCGCCGCATCCGGTGATTTTCCAGAGGAACTTTTGACCAGTTGTATGCCGATAAGCGAACAGACGATTCCGACCGAAGACAGCGCCAGTGGCAGAAACATCAGCTTGTTTTGATCGCCAGCGGCCAGCGCACTGATCACTTCGGGTGAAAGTGTTGCCGCGATTGCAATCGTCGCGATCATGGCGCCGCAGTAAGACTCAAAAATGTCTGAGCCCATACCCGCCACATCACCGACGTTATCGCCAACATTATCGGCAATGACGCCTGGATTTCGGGGATCGTCTTCTGGTATTCCGGCTTCTATCTTGCCAACGAGGTCAGCACCGATATCTGCACTCTTGGTGAAGATACCGCCACCGACCCTGGCAAACAGCGCGACTGAAGAGGCCCCCATGCCGAAACCATGGATCACGTGTGCGGTTTCGGGATCACCCCCAAAATAAAGATACAGAATGCCCAGACCCAGCAGACCCATCGCCGCAACGGTCAGACCCATGATCGAGCCGCCGTAAAAAGCAACGGTCAAGGCAGCGGAAGCACCACTTTCGGCAGCAGCCGTTGTGGTGCGCACATTCGCCCGGGTGGCTGTAAACATACCAATGTATCCGGCCAACGCAGAACAGACTGCGCCAACGAGAAATGCCACCATCGAGCGCCAACCGAGATCTGAAATCAGAATCAGTACCGCGACCACTGCGACAAAGATCGCCAGATAAGAATATTCGCGGCGCATAAACGCCAGCGCACCGTGGTGGATCATATCTCCGATTTCGGTAACCTTGCCGGTACCCGGTGAGTATCGGAGCACCGCTCGATAAATACCGAACGCCGCAATTAGACCGATGAGTCCAAGCACAATGGGGATAAAAGCAACAGAAGACATTGCAACTCCTTTGAATTATTGGGGGAATCGACCCATGGACTGGGCCTACTGTGGGCGAAAGCGCAGATTTTACCACGCAGGATGGGGAAATCTAGCGCGTGCGCCTCTACCGCCACTGCGAATTCGATCGCGCAGTGATTATTTTTGTGTCAGCTTCCGCGCTTGCGTCGCCGCGCCCGTGGATGGGCTCGGTCGTACACTTTGGCTAGATGCTGGAAATCCAGATGGGTATACACCTGCGTGGTGGAAATATCGGCGTGGCCGAGCAGTTCCTGGACCGCCCGCAGGTCGCTGCTCGACTCAAGCAGGTGGCTGGCAAATGAATGACGCAGCATATGGGGATAAACATTGCGCCCAAGGCCCTGTCTGCGTGCCCAGTACTGTACGCGACCCTGAATGGCACGCGCACTCAGACGACCGTTACCGGCCTTCTTGCGGCGGCCCAAGCCGATGAACACAGCTTGTTCCCCATCAGCTACGTAACCGGCCCTGCGCTCAACCCATAACGCAATCGCCGCCAAGGCTTTCTGGCCTATAGGCACCACCCGGTCTTTAGAACCCTTGCCCGTCACTCTGACCAGTCGCTCACTGCGGTTGATATCGGTGAGATCCAGGCCAGTCAACTCAGACAACCGGAGCCCAGATGAATAGAAAAGTTCGAGTATCGCTCGGTCACGAAAGGCAATATCACCGCCAGACGTGTCGATCTCCAGCAACTGTTTTGCCTGATCCGCGCTGAGCGTACGTGGCAGAGGTTTCTCCGTTTTGGGCGCACTCACGCCAACAAAAGGATTGCTCGATCGACGCTGTTCACTGTACAGGCGATCTTTGGATACCCGACTTTCGTTCATCAAGTAGTAGTAGAACTGTCGTGCCGCCGACAGAGCCCGCTCTATCGACCGACCGGACAGATCCGAGCGATGCAGGAATACCGGAAAGGCACGCGCCTGCACGAATGTCAATTGGCGAAAGTCGGCCAGCCCTTGTTTTTCTACAAAAGCAATCAGTTTTGACAAATCACGCCGGTAACTGTTGACCGTGTGTCCGGATAGTCGCCGTTCGTATTGAAGGTGGTCAAGAAAGGAAGAAATGGGTTCTGCTGATTCAGGCATCAGCTCAGCCTGTGGCTGGATTCACGTCGGCGGTGAACCGTGTTGGCATTTCGAGCATAGTCTGACTCACGTGGCAGTGAGTTCGATTTCCCCGCGGTATACGGTGGTCGCTGAACCACGCAGCCAGAGATCGTCGCGACCGGACCAGCTGACCTCAACCGCACCCCCGGGCAACTCGACCTCAACGGTATCGTCCACTAACCCCTGTTGACGACATACGGCCGTGGCGGCACTCGCGCCACTGCCACAAGCCTGTGTCTCGCCAACGCCTCGCTCCCACACGCGCAGCTTCAGATGCCGGCGATCACAGACCTGAACGAATCCCACATTGGCTTTCTGCGGAAAAGCAGGATGGCACTCGATTGCCGGTCCAAGACGTTCGACGGGGGCACAGCTGATGTCATCGACCGACAGCACCGCATGCGGATTGCCGATGGATGCGATGTAGATCCTGACCTGTTCTTCCCCAATGCGAAGAACATAATCCTCTTCGCAGGTCGGCGAATCGAAGGGCACGGCGGCAGGATCAAACAATGGCGTTCCCATGTTGACCGATACCTGTCCGTCGTCCTCGAGAACCAGTTCGAGCTGCGCGGTAGATGTCTGAACAACAAGGCGATGTTTGTCCGTCCATCCGTTTTCTGTCAGGTAACGGGCGAAACAACGTGCGCCATTGCCGCATTGACCCACTTCTGTGCCATCTGCATTGAAAATTCGCATGAAAAAATCAACCGAATTGTCGCCGGGTGAGGCGACAATGACCTGGTCACACCCGATACCGACGTGACGGTCAGCCAGATGGCGGATGATGTCAGGCTCCAGCGGCAATTGTGTGCTGATGTTGTCCAGCATCACAAAATCGTTGCCGAGAGACTGCATCTTGGTGAATGCTGCTGCAGCCAAATTCCCTCCAGATTCAATCCTGCGAGCGATCAGGTAACACGATTATAGGGGAGCGCGCGTATCAGGCGCCGCACGATCAGACCACTAACGTCTGTCTTTCAGTTCCGGGCAGACATTGATCCAGTCATAGCTGGTATCGCCCACGGCCAGAAACCAAGGATTTAAGACAGTCGGTTTATTGTATTTCAACTCGTTCCCCGCACAGTCCATCAGACGACCACCGGCCTCGTTGAGAATACAATGCGATGCGCCAGTGTCCCATTCGGATGTTGGTCCCAGTCTAGGATAGACATCAGCGACACCTTCGGCGACCAGACATACCTTCAGGGCGCTGCCCATGCTCACGGTTTCAACTTCCTGTCCACTTTGTGCCCGCAGCGAATCGCGGAACTGATCCACTTCCGCGCCGGAATGGGATCGACTGGCCACCATTCGGACCGCACCATCTAGATAGGGTCTGATTGTGATCGGTTCGGCAGCAGCGTCTTCTACCTGACGCCAGGCACCACCGCCGGTGACCGCAAAATGCGTCATCCGCCTGACCGGCGTGTGAACCACGCCCAGAATGGGAACACCGTCCTCAATCAGTGCGATGTTGACAGTGAATTCACCATTACGCCTGATAAACTCTTTTGTACCATCGAGCGGGTCTACAAGCCAGAACCGTAACCAGTCTGCCCGCTGCTGGTAACTAATTTCAGCAGATTCTTCCGACAGTAGCGGCGTTCCGGGCAGAAGCGGAGCCAGCTGCTCACTGATCAAGTCATGAGCACGGTGGTCCGCCACAGTAACGGGTGAACCGTCTGCTTTCTCAATTACCTCGTAGGCCTGGTCATAAATCTCGAGAATCACCTGACCCGCTTGCGAGGCGACCTCACATACCGCAACCGATAACGAGTCACTGATCATTTTTCTGACCGTACATGGTCGTCGACAAGATAGGTCGCCAGCAGACTGCGTGCATCGGTAAAATCATCCCTGCCTCTCAACTGATCCAATTGCAGTAACGGCCAGCTCATGGTTTCGAGCGGTTCCGGTTCATCTCCTGGCAGTGGATCCGGATAAAGTCCCTGGGCCAGAAAAATCATGGTCCGGTAATTCGAATAAGCCGGCGTTAAACCAACCGCGGCCAACTCCACGATCTCGCGCGCTGCATAGCCGATCTCCTCCCGCATCTCCCGCAGGGCAGCATCGCGTGGGCTTTCGCCCGCGTCTATCCGACCCTTTACGAATCCCAGCTCGTAACGCTCACAGCCGACCGCATACTCGCGGAGCAGAAGCAAATGTTGTGCGTCCGGCATCGGAATCACAAGAACAGAACCACTGCCGTCGCCCATGAACCGCTCAAACTGGGCGTAGTGTCCGTTACCGAACTTCAGGTCGACCGCTTCGATGTGGAACAGCCGGGTCCGTGCGATGGTGCGGACATCGAGAACCTGGGGCAGGTCGTTCATAAAATTGATCCAGGGGGAAATCGTGGCTGACCGGTTACCTTCAGCTTAACCCACTCAGGCGCTTTGCGGCATTTAAGTCTAAGCGCATATGGCTCATCACCGTTAGAATTGGACGCATCTGCAACATCAGCCGATGTCCCTACCGGACTGATCACGCTGCTCTGACTGGACCCGTAAACCGATGTTGAACTGGGCACATATAGATTCGGTACTTCTGGATCTCGACGGCACGCTGCTCGACCTGCACTATGACAACTATTTCTGGAGAGAGTTTGTCCCTGCACGCTACGCCCAGAATCGTAGCCTGAGCCTGACTGACGCCAAAGCAAAGCTGTTGCCGCGCATGCTCGAACTGCAGGGAACACTGGAATGGTACTGCGTCGATTTCTGGAGCCGAGAACTGGACCTGGATATCCTCGCACTAAAAACTGAACTCCGGCATCTGATCAAACTGCGGCCCGGTGCCAGATCTTTCCTGTCCTATTTGCAGACCCGACCCCAGCGCGTGATACTGGCAACCAACGCCCATCTGAAGTCCGTAGAGCTCAAGTTCCAGCAAACCGGACTGGCACCGCTGTTTGACCGGGTGATCACATCGCATGAACTGGGTCATCCCAAGGAGGAGCAGGCATTCTGGCGAAAACTTCAATTGCTGGAAGCATTTGATCCCAGACGCACACTGTTTATCGACGACAATCTGCTGGTGCTTGAAGCTGCCGCTTGCTACGGCATCGGCCATCTGCTTGCAGTATCTCGACCCGACCTGACTCAACCTTCGCGGAACCTGCCGGGTGGTTTGACAGGCCTTGATCACTTTGACGATCTGCTACCGCCGAGGATTGTCCCCAAGTAATATTTTGAAAGCATCCACCGCTTCAATCAGTCTGGCATTTAAGCGCATGCTGGATGCTAAAGGGTACGTGCCAGACGAACATCAAGACACAGCACTTGTACACTTTGATCGTTTAGCCCATGAATTGGCCGGATCAGACTTCCTCGGTGCTGACGGTCCACTTACCCGCATCCAGCGCCTCCTACGGCTGACATCCCGGAAAAGCCCCGCCGGCATATACCTGTGGGGCAAAGTGGGCCGAGGGAAAACGATGATGATGGATGTCCTTTTTGACACGGTGCCGGGTAAGCGGAAACGACGGGTCCATTTTCACCGGTTCATGCTGGAACTCCATCAGCGTTTGAACCTATTGCAGCAACAGCGAGACCCTCTCATGCAGGTGAGCCGTGAAATCGGACAGGACGTTGCACTTCTGTGCTTGGATGAGTTCTTCGTCTCTGATATCGGCGATGCCATGGTGCTCAACCAGTTGCTGCAGGGCCTCGCAAACAACGGCGTCACGCTGGTGTTCACATCGAATACTAAACCCGATCAGCTGTACAAAGACGGATTTCAACGCGACCGGTTTCTGCCGGCGATTGATCTGATTAAAGACCGCACTGTCGTTGTGCACCTTGACGGCAGCACCGATTATCGACTTGAACTGCTGGACAGATCGGATGTCTACCTGACTCCAGACGATGCGACCGCACAGAGCCAAATGCAATCGCTGTTTACACACATCGTGTCGACGATACCGGTAACAGCGGGTGCGATCACTATAAACGGTCGCCGTATCCAGAGCCACGCTCACGGCGAAGGCGTGATCTGGTTTAAATTCAGCGCGTTGTGCGAAGGGCCGCGGTCCAAGGTCGACTACACAGAACTGTCTCGTTCCTACCACACGATCCTGATTTCCGGGATTCCCCAGCTCAACGACAGCCAGGATGGTATTGTCCGGCGGTTTATAGAGCTGATTGACGAACTCTACGACCGCCGGGTCAAGGTGATTGTGTCAGCCAACAGCTGTCCTGAAGACCTTTACAGCGGTAAACGGTTGTCTGCGCCTTTTAATCGAACCATCAGCCGCTTAAACGCATTCCAGAGCGAAGAATACCTCTCGCTGTCCCATAGACCCTGATCATTGCTGGCCGGACTCATAACCGTCGTTAGACTCCGACAAAAACTGCGCAATCCAGCAGTGAAACGCGTGAACACTGGGTTCGTACACGGGCGAATAACGGCCAGCCCGGGCCAGTGACGACGACAGGCCCCGCTGCTGGGTCTCGATAACGGAAATATCTTCAGCCAGGCCGGCTTCCATTCGACGCTCATAGGCACGCAGCTTGGTCGCGAAATCTGCTTGCTCGACTGAGGCCTGCGGGAAACAGACGGTCATATTGACCCGGGTTAACGCCGGCGTGAGCGGTATCGCCTCGAATATCCAGACGGCATCAATAGACGCCGCGAAGGTCAGATTTGGGTAAACCCAACTGTACCGAGTACCCAGTAAGTTGCGTCCCGATAATCCCGGCAAGGGCGGCAAAGGCCCAGTCCCGTCGTCTACCTTGCCCGTGCTGCTGACACCCCGGTGTTCCCCGAACTGGGTACTGAAATTGCCTGCGACCTTATCCAGAGGATCTGGTGATGCGTAATAGACTGAAAAAGTACCCGGATGAACCTTTTGCAGATGGTAATACTCGTTGAACACCTCAAGGAAGATTTTCCAGTTGCAACGCACCTCGAACTCTCTGGTCGATGCGGTAATCAGGTCGCCCAATCGCCAAGGGCGATGTACCGCCTCAAAATCGCCGAGCCAGGTGTCAATTGGGGGTGCTGTACCGTCCACATTGACAAAGGCAAACCCAGCGCGTGACGCCGCCGGCACTGAAACTAACCCATAGTCGGCGTTACAGAAATCAACTGCAGCGTCCATCCGCGGGGCCGTCAGCAGCGCGCCATCAAGCCCGTAAGTCCACGCATGGAACGGACAAATGATCCGTTTACAGCGCCCCCGGCCGGGCGGCAACAGCCGCATGCCTCGATGTCGGCAGGTGTTCGCAAAAGCCCGGAGCTGGTGCGATGAATCCAGCAGCAGCACCAGCGGGGTACCGCCAACGTCGAGTGCGAGGTAATCGCCCGGCACGACGAGATCGTCGAGCCGCCCGACGCTGACCCAACCGCCTCGAAATCCCCGATCCATCTCCTGCTCAAAAATCTCCACGTCGAAGTAGCACACCGGCGGCAGGGATTCCGCCGCCTCGACCGGTCTTAACACCTTCTCTAAATCTGTCTTTTTCAGCACCTGACCCCCGGGGTATGGCCCCACAATCGGCCTCACAGCGGGTTATCTACATTCCAGCACAATGAGCGAACTTCAGTACAAACAGTGTATCCGTTGTCTGGATCAGTCGTCGGTCAGTACAAATCCAGGGGATCTACATCGACCGACCAGCGGACAGTCCGTGCCAGTTTCAAGCGCTCCAACTCCGCAAGCCAGTCTTCCAGAAACCGGTGTAAACGGTTACGACCCCGTCCTGAGACCAGCAGCTGAGCCCGAAACCGACCCGCTCGCCGTTCCATGGGCGAGGGTACGGGATCCATCACCTGGATGTCGCCAGCCTGCTCAGCCTCTAGCCAGCTCCTCGCCCGGGCCTGGGCGGCCTGCAGAAAGCTAAGGGGGGCAGCCTGTCGAGGGGATTCGGCACGGAGCAGGACAAACCGCGCATAAGGCGGGTAACCGGCTGCCTTGCGCTCGGCGAGACAGGCAGTGGCGAAACCGTCAAAGTCGTGAGACGCGAGTCGGACATAAGCCGCGTCATCTGGATAGAGCGTCTGGACCAACACAGTGCCACGAAGTTTCCCGCGGCCGGCGCGCCCAGCAACTTGGGTTAACTGCTGAACCAGCCGTTCTGACGCCCGGAAATCAAAGCTGTAAAGCCCCCTATCGGTATTTAACGCACACACCAGAGTCACTGCGGCGAAGTGATGCCCCTTGGACAACATCTGCGTGCCGACCACGATATCCGCCTCACGCTGACGAATTGTCTCTAATACCTGCTCAACCTGTCCGGGGCCCGCCATGCTGTCGCTGTCCACCCGGATAACTCGGGCTTTCGGAAAACGCTCAATCAGGGCAGCTTCGACACGCTGGGTGCCCTCGCCGAGGTGATACAGGCCTGGCTCACCACAATTCGGGCATAGGGACGGTGCAGGTTGCGATGCACCACAATGGTGGCAACGCAGCACACCGCTACCCACGTGAAGCGTAAGGCCCGCATCACAACGCAGACACTGCCCTTTCCACCGACATTTAAGACACAACACCACCGGCGCGAAGCCCCGGCGATTGACATAAATAATGCTCTGTTCACCCCGGTTTAGGCGCGTTTCGATCGCATCCAGGACGGCTGTGGAAAGACCGTTTTGGAGGGTTGTCCGTGCAATATCCACCAGCTTCACGTCGGGCATGACGGCACCACCGACCCGCTGTGGCAATAACACCCGGCTATAACGCCCTTTACGGACGTTTTCCAGCGTTTCCAAGGACGGAGTCGCCGAACCCAGTACGACGGGAATTTTTTCGATTTGTGCCCGTTTAACGGCTACATCCCGCGCGTGGTAGCGAAATCCGTCCTGCTGCTTAAACGATGGGTCATGCTCCTCGTCCACAATAATCAGGCCCGGGTGCAAACAGGGCGTAAAAACGGCCGAGCGGGTTCCCAAAATCACGTCAGCCAGCCCCTGCCGCGCAGCCCACCAGCCGCGGTGCCGGGTGGGCCCGCTGAGACCCGAGTGCAAAACGACCAGCTTGCCCGCGAGGCCCTGGCTAAATCGCGCCACCAGCTGCGGTGTCAACGCGATTTCGGGTACCAGGACCAGAACCTGCGTGTTACGGGCTATGGCTTCTCGAGCAATACTTAAATAGACCTCGGTTTTGCCCGAACCGGTGACACCGTGCAAAAGAAAAGCTGCATAGCGGCCGAGCTGGGCAACCACCTGAGCACTGGATTCCGACTGCGCCGGGGTCAGATGCTGATCATTCGTCTGATGGGCTTGCACCACTGTGGTGCTGTCATCAAACGCGCTGCTCACCCAACCACGTGCTTCCAGCCGTCGCAGCGCACTCAATACCCTGGGATTGCGTGACCGCAGCGTCGCTTCCGGCACACCTATCGATTCAGCATCTGCCAGTTCTGCCAGCACTTGTCGCTGAATGACAGCACGCTCAGACAGCGTCGCCCTACTGCAGCCACCCTCGGACGTGATAAACCAGTGACGCGGCAGAGTCGGACGC
>Ga0207963_1000305_pt1 | contig 25487 bp, 23 predicted proteins | sample Knorr_S15_td_NAD_FD_185604 | JGI IMG/M metagenome (GOLD analysis project Ga0207963, IMG submission 185604) | Marine microbial communities from Southern Atlantic Ocean transect - Knorr_S15_td_NADW_ad_2500m_LV_A (SPAdes) (version 2) | ecosystem: Environmental > Aquatic > Marine > Oceanic | place...
GCCATACGGGGCTTATACTTACAAAGTGGGCCTGGGAAGATTTGAACTTCCGACCTCACGCTTATCAGGCGTGCGCTCTAACCAACTGAGCTACAGGCCCCAGGAGCCGAAAAAGCTAATCGGCTCATGGGTTCTCCTCAACCGCGTTTTCTCCTCGGCCCCGTTCCGTTCAACGAGGCCACGGGCCCTCACCCGCTGTGCGCCAGCCCCCCTCCGTCCGCAAACGCCAGCAGCGCGCGCAGCTGGCCGCTGGGGGCTACCGCCGCGATGCGACCGTCCTCGATGAGCACGGACATAGCGTCCCGCGCGGGCGTCCCCGTGCCGTCGTTGAGCAACACATGTTCGATGAGCACGCTCGTCGACTCGACAGATACGAATTGGCGCACGCCAGGGGCGAGGTCTTCTAGGCGCTGCGCATGGGCTGTGGCAGGCGTGATGGCGTGCGCCGCGACTGCGATCGTGAACGTGACTGCGTGACGGAGTTTGTGCCGCGCCACTACCGACCTTGGCGCAACCACCATACCCGGCAGCCTCCGCGCCTCGGCTAGTTGTTCTTCGCGCCCTCGGCGATCCAGGTCTTGATGGTCTCGATGTCGTCAGGGGACAGCGGGTCTGCTTCCTCCGGCATATCGCCCTCTTCGATCATCAAGAAGATCAGGCTGTCGTCGACATTGCTGGCCTCGACTACGCTGCCGAACTCGGAGCCCTTCATGACGGACTCGTAAGTCCTCAAATCCAAACCGGCTTCGAGAATCGACTCGCCGTCGGGGAGTCCTCCGTGGCACTTGATGCAGCTCGCGTCGAGGATCGGCGCTACGTCGTCAGCGAAACTCACGTCGAGGACTCGAGCGCTCACCGGGTCGGGGGCCACGGGTGTCGCAGTCCCGACTCCGCCCTGCAGCGTAAATCCGACCCCCAGAGGGAGTGCGATGATCGAGAGGAATTCGTAACGCGTAATGAGCACCGTCGTGTCCTTTTCGCTGTACGGGATGGAGGCTCAATAGAAATGGCAGCAGCAATGTGTGCTGTCGAGAGGCGAGCCGCCACTGTTGAACCGACGATGAACCCCGTTTTGTTCCGTCAGGCGTTGGACTTCGGCTGTACGTCGTGGAATCGAATGTCTTCAGCCTGCCCCTCGCTGCGCTGCAGCACCCACTCGTTGTCGAACAGGATCATGGGAAGGCGGTCCACGTCCTCGACCAAGCGACGGCCGTGCATTGAGCCGAGCTGCTTGATCTCCGACTCGTCGCCCGTCACCCAGCGCGCGCAGTGGAAGGGTAGGGTCTCGAGCCGAATGGACACGCCGTACTCTCTCTCCAGGCGATCTACGAGCACGTCGAACTGGAGGCGACCGACGGCTCCGACGATGGGCACCGGTCCGGTCAATGACGGAGCGAAGAGAAGCAGGATCGTACCCTCTTCGGCCAGGTGGCTCAGCCCTCGGTCGAGCTGCTTCCGACGCATCGCTTCGTCGAGCTTCACTTGCGCGAAGTGCTCGGGTGAAAAGCGCGGGACGCCGGGGTACTCGAGGCCACCGGCGATCGCGACAGTGTCACCCACGCGCAGGCTGCCGCGGTCGTGCAAGCCCACCACGTCGCCGGCTACGGCGTCGTCCGTGAGCGTGCGCTCGCGCGCCATGAACTCCTGCGGTTGCACGAGACGCAGCGTCTTACCCGTCCTCGATACGACTGCGTCCACTCCCGCCTCGAAGCGCCCGGAGCAGATACGCAGAAACGCGATGCGGTCACGGTGTTTGAGGTCCATGTTCGCTTGCACTTTGAACACGAAGCCCGAGAACGGCGCATCGACGGGATCTACCACGCCTTGCGTGCTCTCCCGGGGCACCGGTGGTGGGGCGGCGGCGAGGAAGCGCTCGAGCAGCACGTCCACTCCGAAGTTCGTCAGCGCGCTGCCGAAGAACACCGGCGTCGCCTCGCCCGCTGCCACGGCTTCCGGGTCGGGCTGTTCGCCAGCCACGTCCAACAGCTCGATCTCGTCGCAGAGCTGGGCGAGCCCAGCGGCGCCCAGCCTCTCCTCGAGCAGGTCGTCGTCGAGCCCCACAACCACGAATTCAGGGCGAGAGGCTCCGTGGTCTTCGGCGCTCGTGTACAGAACGACCCGGTTGTCGGCGCGGTCGTACACGCCGATCAACCGTCCGTCCTTGCGGATCGGCCAGGTCGCCGCGAAAGCACGGATGCCCAGCTCGTTCTGCACGTCGTCGATGATGCCGAGCGGGTCCTCGCCGACCCGGTCGCATTTGTTGACGAGTGTGAAGATGGGGAGTCGCCGACGTTGGCAGACATTGAACAGCTTTCGCGTCTGGCTCTCAACACCCTTGCGGTTGTCGAGCAGCATGATGGCGCTGTCAGCGGCGGTCAGCGCCCGGTACGTGTCTTCTGAGAAGTCTTGGTGACCCGGCGTGTCGAGCAGGTTGATGCGGAATCCGGCGTAGTCGAAGTGCAGCACGCTCGAAGTGATTGATATTCCGCGTTCTTGCTCCATGTGGAGCCAGTCCGATGTCGCGTGGCGCGCGGCACGGCGAGCCTTCACGGACCCGGCCAGATGAATGGCACCTCCGAAGAGCAGCAGCTTCTCGGTGAGGGTCGTCTTCCCGGCGTCGGGATGGCTGATGATGGCGAACGTGCGTCGCCGGCCGATCTCGTGTTCGAGGGATGCCGTCGTGCTCAGCGAATCTCCACGCAGCTGCGCGCTTGTTCAGGTTCCGGGCCAGGCCCCGACAGCGCCGGATGCCGGAGGGAAACTAACAGCCCTGGCAGTCCGAGTTAGGCCATCGCCGAACGTCGCGCGCGTCCGTCACCTCCGGCGCAACACGGTCACTCGGGTCTCACCCTCGAAGTCGTACGACTTCCCCTTGATCGGGATGTCGTGGTCCTTGGCGTGTTCGATGGCCAGCAGTGCCGCGAAAGGGACCTCCCGCCAGCGCTCGATTACTAGATCGAGTTTTCTCGAGCCGTAGGGTGGATCCGCGAAGCACACGTCGTAGGCGCCGGCGTCGAGCTTGGCTATGAATGGGATCACGTCGCGCTTGTAGACTCGACACTTTTTTGTGACGCGCAGCGCGGCGACGTTGGCCTTGAGCGAGTGCAGGGCACCGGCACCGTTCTCGACGAAGTCGATGTAGCGCGCGCCGCGGGAGAGCGCCTCCAAGCCGATTGCCCCAGAGCCTGCGAACAAATCCAAGACACGCGTGCCCGGGAGATCGGCCTCGAGGAGCCCGATCAGTCGGTCGCGCACCCCTTCGGCCGTGGGGCGCACGCTTCTGCCGGGCGACGTCAAATGTCGGCCCGCAAACTTTCCGCTGACGATTCGCATCGGGAAACATGGCAACAAAACGCCCCGGCCAGGAGCATCCCTGGCCGGGGCGATGCGCGATCAGGGATCGCGCCAGGGTTTCGTCGGGTTAGAACGAGTACTGCAGCTTGACCATGCCGACCCGGCCTATGAACGGCGCACCGATGAATTCCTGGTGCAGGTTGTTCAGCGCGTTGTTCAGGGTGAGCGACACGATGAAGCCGGTGTATCCCGGGACCCTGTAGCCCATATTCAGATCGAGTACCTGGTAGCCCGCCACATCTCCCTGGTAGACGCCGGAGTTCATCGGGAAGGCGCCACTGACCCGCACTCTGCCGCTAATGAAGGTGCCGGCCACCTTGTTGTCGTAGCTGACCCCGAACGAACCCTTGTCGGTCGGCGCGTTCAGCGCGATGTCCCGGCCGGCGCAGCCGGCCTCCCCGTCGAAGTCGAAGCACTCCTCGCTCACGTGCGAGTAGGAACCGTTCAACGTGACTCGGTCGGTGGCATGGAACTCGAAGCCGAAATCGGCTCCGTAGAAGTCTATGTCGTCGGTGGTATTCTGGCGGAACGTCATCAGGATGTCGGAGTCGGACTGCTGGTCAGTGGCGACCGTCCCGAGGGGAACCGTCGCCGCGGTGGTCGCGATTCCTTGAGCGATCTGAGATGCATAAGACAGCGGAATGCCAACAGCCGTCATGCGCCCGACGAGGAATGCCGCAACCGAAGAGCCGTCCAAGAATACGCTCGGCGTTTCGACCCTCAATGGGCCTGTGAAGTTGTTGATCTTCGTGACATATCCGGACGCCGAGAAGCGAAGCTTGCCGCCGATGAGCCCGTTGTAGCCGAGCTCGTACGTGTTGAGGATGCCTGGCAGGAGCTGATTGACCGTCGAGGTACCTCGCTCCGGGTCGAAGGCCAAATCGCCCGTGTTGAAGCGCAGCAAGTAAGAGGTGAGGTCGCCGGCCCCTGGATTGCCGATGATCGCCGCGAAGGACTCCGGGGTCAGTCCGAACAACGGCAACGTTGCCAGCAGTGTAGGATCGGTCAGCGTCAATGGTACCACGACGTTATCCCAGAGAACCGTTCCCGTCGCCGGGAGCTGTGTGCCGGGCGCGAACGGCGAGTACATGCAGTAGTTGTTCACTCCACCAGTGCACGTGTTGTTGAACGTAAAGCCCGTCGTCCCTACGCCGGAGGCTCGTATGTTGTAACCGACGGTCGGCAGGATCGGTATGCGACCCGCTACGATGTCCAAGAACAGGCCGTTTGTACCCGGCGTACTGAAGGCGCGGTTGTACGTCGCGCGCAGCGTGTGCCCGTCGGCCGGGGTGAAGACGAAGGCGGCACGTGGCGAGAAGACGGGGTCCTCGAGGTGCTCGTGGTCGTCCGCGCGCAGCGCGGCGACGAAATCGAGTCTGTCGCTGAGCCTCGTAGTCGTCTGCAGATAAGCGCCCATCTCGGTGGTCTGGTCGATGTCCTCGTTCTTGCCGGTGATCGTACCCAGCGTAACGGGGTTGGTCTTGGAGTAGTCGTAACCGACGACCGCGTCGATCCTATCGCCGAGCGTGAGGTCGTACTGGAGTTGGGCGGCGAACAGCGAGGACTCGTCCACGATGGGATTGCCCGTTCGCAGCATGTAGGTATTGCCTGCGTCGCTGCCGTTCCAGAACACTTGTGCGAAGAGGGATCCCTTGCGCAGCCGTGCCTGTACGAACTGGTACTTCCAGTTCTGGGCCTGAGCCGCCCCGATACCAGTCATCTCGACCGAGTTGATGAGCTCGCTGAGGCCGTACGTGAAGATGATGTCATCGTCAGGGTTGTCCCAGGGGCGGAAGTCCATCCGCGCTTCGACGCTGTACCGTTCGGCCTCGGTGTTTCGTTGCCCGATGACGGTGCCCGGGTTCGCGGCTGCAGCAGCCTGCTCCGCGGGATCGCTGTAGCTGAAGTCGTCACCTCGGAAGTACTGCCCGGAGACCTTGAAGCCGACAGTCTGGTCGTCGTTGGCCCATGCCTGGCGGGCGACGCCCTGGAGGATCCTGCGGCCACCGCCCGCGATGCTGAACGTCGTTCCCTGTTCGTCGAAGGGTGACTTGGTGATGATGTGCATCACGCCGCTGGCCGAGTTCGGGCCGTAGAGAGCCGCGGCCGGTCCGAGCAGGACCTCGACGCTCTGTACGTCGAGGGGCGTCGTGGCGAGTATGTTGTACGCGTTGAGATTGAGCGACGGCACCCTGGCGTAGCGGTTGTCCGTCAAGACCAGTAGCGCGCCGCTGAACACGTTATTGAATCCGCGTGCCACGGTGTTGCTCTGGGTGAGGCCCGTCTGCACCACGTCCACCCCAGGCATACCCTTCACGTACTCGATCGGCGTCGGTGCAGCGATCTTCTCGATCATCTCCGGGTCCGCGACGTTGACCATGGCTGGAGCAGCGAGCGAGCGCTGCCCGCGGTTACGATTCACGGTGACGCTGACGGGGGCGAGGGCGATCGCAGTCGAAGTCAATGAGATGCTGATGTTTTCGCCAGCCTGGACGCCATCGATTCGCTGCGTTTCGAAGCCGATGAACTGGATCGCGATGGAGTATCGTCCGCTCGGCACGTTGACGCTGAAGTTGCCTCGAGCATCGCTCAGAGTACCTCCAGAGCCGCCGACCACCGATACTTGCGCGCCAGCGATAGGCTGGTTGTTCCCGGCATCGACCACCTGGCCAGAGATGGTCTGCTGAGCCGCAGTCGGCGCGGCGAAGGCCAGGAAAGCAAAAAGCGAGAGTCCGAAGAACTTCGTCAGTGTTGAGCGAGTCATTCGCCAACTCCTTACCTATCGGAAAGCGACCACGAGTACTAGGGCGAAGCTACACCCGTTCGCTGGGGGAGCCAAGGCAATCGTTACGTAAACGCATTGGCGTCTTTACGTAGTCTGTGGCTACGCCTCGCTCTCCAGGCGCTGCTTCAGCAGCGACAGGGATTTCTTCATCTGGTCGCGAAACGCGGCCTCGAGTACGGCGCCCGGCACGAAGCGCGATACGCCCTTTGGCTTGCCCTCCACCGACATCGTGACGCGCGTACCGGTGCCCTCGCTGGCCCACAGAACCTCGTTGGTTGCGGTGACCGTCGAGTCGGGCATCGACTCGAGTACCACGCGCTGGTTCCGCTCGTACGTCTTTACTTCGTAGCTGTTCTTCACCGGTCGGCCCATGAAGTCGGTCACGTAGTGGCGCCGCGTGCCCACAGCGGCGGCCCCCGGAGGCTCCTGTTCCGCGTCTCGTAGATTGGGCTGCCACTCATGCTCGAGGCGGACGTCGTCCATGTAGGCAAAAACGTCGGCAACCGCGCGTTGAATGAAGATGCTGTCGCTGTGTCGAACCGTCGCCACTTGCCCTCCCGTAGTGCTCTGAGCAAGTATCGCTGGAACGACTCGGGCGTAGTAGAGTGGTGGCCTGCCCACAACCTTGTATCCATTCGATTGTGACACATATGACGACGAAGCTTCACCAGATTTTCCCCGGCCCGCGTGGCTCGCTCGGCCGAGCCGTGGCAACTGTGCTTGCATGCCTGACCTTGCTCACGGTTCCGCTCGGCGCCCAGGACCGGCTGAAGGGCATGCCCGGGTATGACCGCTTCATGGAGATGGCTCCCCAGATGGCTCCCTCCCTCGTTTCAGGGGCCGTTCGCCCGGTGTGGGCGGAGGACGGGAAGAGCTTCCAGTACGCACACGCCGGAACGGCGTACCGCTTCGACGTCGTGACCGGCATGTCGTCGGTTGATCTGGATCCGCCCAGCGGTGGGCGGGGGAGGCGCGGTGGCCGCGCGCGCGGGCGCCAGTTCGTTGAAGCCGAATCTCCGGATGGCACGTACAAGGCATTCTACCGCGACAGCAACCTCTACGTGAGTCGCGTGGACGGAAGCGAGGAGCGGGCGATCACGAGTGATGGTAGCGTCGAGGATCGGATCAAATACGGCACCGCGAGCTGGGTGTACGGTGAGGAGTTGAATCAGATCACCGCCATGTGGTGGTCGCCGGACGCCTCGAAGCTCGCCTACTACCGCTTCGACGAAAATCCGGTGCCGGACTTCTTCATCGAAATGGACCAGACGCAGCTCCAGAGCTCGCTCGACGTAGAGGCGTACCCAAAGGCTGGAGTCGACAATCCGGTCGTGGACCTGTTCGTCTACGACGTGGCGACGGGCTCGGCCACGCGTATCGATGTGCGGGATGGGCAGCCGTTCACGGACGACGCGCTGGGGCACTACGTATACCGGGTCGGTTGGTCGCCGGACGGCTTGGAGATCACGTTCAACAGGGCCAACCGCCGGCAAAACGTCACCGAATTCACGGCGTGTGATCCGGACACCGGTGCCTGTCGGGTGGTGGTGCGGGAGCAGTGGCCAGCTAGCTGGGTGGAGAACTCGCCTGCTATGCGTTACCTCGGGGACGAGGAGCGCTTCATCTGGACGTCGGAACGCGACGGCTTCCGCAACTTCTACCTGTACAGTCTTTCCGGTGAGCAGATTGCGACGATCACCGACCACGCGTTCGAGGTTGGGAGCATCGTGCGCGTGGACGAAGATGCGGGCGTGCTGTACTACACGGCGCGCAGTGGTGACAACCACATGAAGATGCAGCTGCACCGCGTCGGGCTGGATGGGAGCGACGACGAACGGCTGACCGATCCGGCGTTCCACCACACGATCACTTTTTCGCCCGACGGCGAGCACTTCGTTGACGTGGCCCAGACGCACGATCAGCCGCCGATCTCCGTAGTGCGCGATGCGGGTGGGCGTCAGGTCGCTGACATCGCGGCGAGCGATCTCTCGCGTTTCGACGAGTTGGGATTCAATCGCGTCGAGATGTTCACGTTCATGGCGGCAGACGGCGTGACCCAGCTTCACGGCATGCTGCACAGGCCGTCCAACTTCGACGCAAATCGGAGTTATCCGGTGCTGGTATCGATCTACGGGGGCCCAGGCTCGAACGAAGCGCGCGAGACCTTCACGATGCCCCATCCGTTCACGGAGTACGGCTTCCTCGTGGTCCAGATGGACTCACGAAGCGCCGGAGGTCGCGGCAAGGAGTTCCTCGACGCGATCTACATGAAACTGGGGGTCGTCGAGGTCGACGATCAGGCGGCCGGCATCCGGTCGCTTTGGGGCCGACCGTATTTTGACCGAAACCGCGTCGGCATCTTCGGAACGTCGTACGGAGGCTACGTCTCAGCGCTCGCCCTGCTTCGACACCCGGACGCGTTCCGCGCCGCGTCTGCGGCGTCCCCGGTCACCGACTGGCGTCACTACGATACGATCTACACTGAGCGCTACATGTGGACGCCTCAGGGCAATACGGCCGGGTACGACGCCGGTTCGGCGATGACGTATGCCGCGGATCTGAGGGGACGCCTGATGCTCTACTACGGAACCGCAGACAACAACGTGCACACGACGAACACCATGCAGCTCATCGCGGCGCTGCAACGCGCCGGCAAGAGCTTCGAGGTGCAGGTGGGCCCGGACCGTGGACACTCGGGAATCAACCCGGACCGAATGATGGAGTTCTTCATCGAGAACCTGGTGGTGTCGCCTGTTGTGTTCTAGAAGAGCGATTTCGGGATCATTACGTGCACCCCCATCTTCCTGTCCACCAACTGCGTGATGCGCAGATCACACGCGACGCTGATCAGCTGATAGGCATCTCCGGGAGCGATGTCGTACACGTCGCCCAGTAGCGCGATGGCCTGTTGGATCGCGATTCGAGTCGCCTCGGCGAGATCTTCGTCGCTGCCCATGGCGATGTGGTGGGTCGGCGTCTCACCGCGCGGCCACTCGATCGACATGTCTTTGCGCACGATGAGTTGGAAGCGGCCGCGCAGCGAGGTCTCGATCCCGGTCTGATCGACCTCACCGTCCCCCTGGGCCGCGTGTCCGTCCCCGGCCTCGAAGAGGGCTCCGGCCACATGCACTGGGATGAACAGCGTCGTGCCCGCCACCATCTCCTTGTTGTCGATGTTGCCCGCGTGAATCCAGGGTGGCACGCTGCTCCAACGCCCCGCGTCCGAAGGAGGTGCCACGCCCATGCTGCCGAAGAACGGTGCCAGCGGCACCGTCACGCCCGGCAGGAATTCGGCGGTATTCTGCTCGCGGTCGAGCCAGACGATCTTCATGCCCACGCCCTCACACGCCTCGCGGATGTAGCCGCTGCAGCCGTTGTACCCGTACGCCAGCGGCATCTCGACGCTGAGGATGCGCACCTCGAGCACGTCGCCTGGCTCGGCACCTTCCACGTAGACGGGTCCGGTGAGGATGTGTCCGCCGGGACCCCTCTCCGTCACTTCGGCGTAGACGGCGCGCAACGCGGGCTCGACTTGCTCGGGCGGGATGCCGGCGCGTTCTAGCCTGTCGGGGCTCGAGGTCAGGAACGTCGACATCTCGACGATGTCACCGGACTCGATGCGAAGCACCGGCGGAGCCTCTGACCAGTAGTAGCCCCACGCGACCGTTGTCGGGCCGCCCTCGAGCACGTGGACGGTGGGTTGCTGGGCCGCTGCGGCGGACGGCATGAGGCTCGAGGCTGCCACGACACCCATCGCGATGCATGCGAGCGTCCTCATGAGCCGACCACGAGCACCGTGGAGCCCACGGTCTCGCGCGCTTCCAGCGCGCGGTGCGCGTCCGCGACGTGCTCGAGCGCAAACGTCTGCCCTATATGAGCGCGCACCTTGCCGGACGTCACCATGTCGAACAGCGCGGCGCAGCCGTCGGCAGATTCCTCGGCGGACGTGTAATAGTCTCCGAGCTTCGGGCGGGTCAGGAAAAGGGATCCGCCTTGTGCCAGCACCAGCGGCTGTATCGGCGGAACCGGCCCAGACGCGTTTCCATACGTGACCATCATCCCGCGTGGTCGGAGGGACGCGATCGACCCTTCGAAGGTCGCCGCGCCGACCGAGTCGTAGACGACGTGCACGCCGGCGCCGTCGGTGATCTGCTTTACGCGTTCCGCGACGTCTTCCTCTCGGTACAGGATCGTGTGGTGGCACCCGTTGGCGCGCGCGAGCTCAGCCTTGGCTTCGGAGCCGACGGTGCCGATGACCGTCGCGCCCAGCGCTTTCAACCACTGACTGGCGAGGAGACCCACGCCTCCCGCGGCCGCGTGCAGCAGCACGACATGACCCTCGTGCACGGGGAAGGTGCGCCGAACCAGGTATTCCACCGTGCAGCCCTTGAGCATGATCGCCGCCGCGGTCTGCTCGTCGATCCCGTCCGGAAGCGGCACGAGTCGCGAACGTGGTAGAACCCGCCCCTCGCGGTACGATCCTGCAGGGCCGTTGCCCGTGTAGGCGACCGCGTCGCCCGGCGAGAGATCCGCAACGCCCTCGCCGACAGCTTCAACGCGGCCGGCGCCTTCCATCCCAGGCGTGAACGGGAGCTCCAGCGGATACAGCCCCTCCCGTTGATAGACATCGATATAGTTGAGGCCCACCGCGGTATGGCGGATGAGCACCTCACCCGGACCGGGTTGGCCCGGATCGGACTGAGTCCACTCGAGGACTTCGCTTCCACCGTTCGCTCGCACGACGATTGCGCCATCCATCGTCACGATTCCTCACTGTGGGGGTTGGACAGGCGTGTAGGACGGGGATATTGGCGGCCCCTGGCGGCCAGCGCCACCGCCCGTCAACGTGTCCCCTCGGGAAGACTCGAACACGGCGTGGGGCATCGTGAAGAAGGCAGAGATTAGGGTGAAGTCATGGCCGCGAACGTCGGCGGCAGCTTCTCTCTCGGTACTCGTGCTAGCGCTCGCCGCCTGCATGCCGGGCAGCACCATTTGGACTCCTAGCTATGAGGAGTTGAACACACACGCGCCCGACTCGTTCGTAGTCGCGATGGAGACGAGCGAAGGTCCCATCGAGATCACGATGTACCGCGAGTGGTCGCCGCTCGCGGTTGACCGGGCCCACTACTTGATGGCCAACGACTTCTATGCGGGGGCCCGCTTCTACCGCGTCGTGCCCGGATTCGTCGCGCAGTGGGGCCTCACCGGAAAACCCGTGCTCGACTCGCTCTGGCAGGAGAGGGGGATCGACGACGAGCCTGTCGTAGACAGCAACGCCCGCGGCACCGTGGCTTTCGCGAGGGCCGGCCGGCGTACGCGGTCGTTTCAGCTCTTCATCAACCTCGCGGACAATTCGCGGCTCGACGACTACGCGTCCGGGGGCGTTCTCGGCTTCCCTCCGATCGGCCGCGTCAATACCGGCATGGACGTCGTCGACGGACTGTACGGCGCGTACGGTCAACCGGGCGACATGCAAGACTCGATCTCCGCCATCGGCAGCACATACCTCACGCGGACGTACCCGCAGCTCGACTCGATCCTGAGTACGCGCGTGGTTCGGAGTTGGCCCCCACGGTGAACCGGAGCTACGTGCATGGCGCTTTCTCCACGCCGTTCCTAGACACGACGATCGGGCGGGAACTCGACCGCGCAGCGGAGCAGCACTCGGACCGTGAAGCGCTCGTGGTCCGGCACCAATCGATCCGGTGGAGCTATGCGGAGCTTCGCGAACGCGTCGACCGGTGTGCCGCGGGCCTGTTGTCGCTCGGACTGGAGCCGGGCGATCGCGTCGGCATGTGGTCGCCGAACAATGCGGAATGGACCATCACGCAGTTCGCGACCGCCAAGGCCGGCCTCATCCTCGTGAACATCAACCCGGCGTATCGCCTCACCGAGCTGGCTTACGCCATCAACAATGTCGAGTGCCGCGCAATCATTACCGCAGCGAGCTTCAAGACCAGCGACTACCTGAGCATGCTGCGCTCGCTCGCGCCGGAGCTCGACGACGCCGGTGCCGGAGCACTGAGGTCCGAGAAGCTGCCCTCGCTGGAGTTCGTCGTGCATCTCGGGGCCGAGACGGAGGCGGGCATGCTTCGCTTCCAGGATCTCATGGATGCTGGCACATCCGCGGACGCGAGCCGCGTGCGCGCGCTCGCGGAGACGCTGCAGTTCGACGATGCCATCAACATCCAATTCACATCAGGCACGACGGGCATGCCGAAGGGTGCGACGCTCACGCACCACAACATCCTGAACAACGGCTACTTCGTCGGGGAAGCGCTGAAGCTCACGCACGAGGACCGCATTTGTATCCCGGTCCCTCTCTATCACTGCTTCGGCATGGTCATCGGCAACCTGGCGGCGATCACGCACGGCTCCACGATGGTCTACCCGTCCGAGGGTTTCGAGCCCGGCGCCGTGCTGGAGGCCGTGAGCGAAGAGCGCTGCACCACGTTGTACGGCGTGCCCACGATGTTCATCGCGGAGCTGGAGCATCCGGAGTTCGCTTCCTACGACCTCTCTTCGCTGCGCACGGGCATCATGGCGGGTAGTCCGTGTCCCAGCGAGGTGATGAAGCGGGTGATTGGCGACATGCACATGGAGGAGGTGGCCATCGCGTACGGCATGACCGAGACCAGCCCCGTCAGCTTCCAGACCGCGCCCGACGACCCGCTCGATCGGCGCGTCGGCACGGTCGGGCGCATCCACCCGCACGTGGAAGCCAAGGTCATCGACAGCGAGGGTCGCACCGTTTCCCCGGGAGAGCCCGGCGAACTGTGCACGCGTGGATATCTGGTCATGCTCGGGTATTGGGGCGACGCTGAGCGTACGGCCGAGGCCGTCGATGCCGCGGGTTGGATGCACACCGGGGATCTCGCGACTATCGACGCCGAGGGATACTGCGAAATCGTGGGCCGCATCAAGGACATGGTCATCCGGGGCGGCGAGAACGTGTATCCGCGGGAGATCGAGGAGTACTTGTATGGCCATCCCAGCATCGAGGACGTGCAGGTCATCGGCGTCCCCGACGAGAGATTCGGCGAGCAGCTGTGCGCTTGCATCAAGCTCCGCGATGGCGCTTCGGTGACGACCGAGCAGATCCAGGAATTCTGCGAAGGACAGATAGCCCACTTCAAGATCCCGCACTACGTGAGGATCGTGGACTCGTTCCCGATGACCGTGACCGGCAAGATCCAGAAGTTCGTCATGCGGGAGCAGATGATTCAGGAGCTAGGGCTCACCGAGCAGTAAGCGGATTGCGCGGGAGCCCGCCTCTCTGCAGCATGTGCCCGTCCCGCGCCGTTGCGCGCAGCCCCACCGCCAGGGAACGCCTCATGGACCGCGACCGGAGCCAGTCGTTTCAGGAGTCCTCCGAGCCGGATGCCTTCTCCGATCAGGAGTTGTCGGATGCTTTCTCCGATCTGGAGCAACCGGATCTGACCCTCAAGGGGCTCATGGGCCACTTCGGACCGGGCATCATTCTGATGATGACCGGGATCGGCACGAGCCACCTGGTCACGGCACCGGCCGCCGGTGGGCGTTTCGCGTATGCGCTGCTGTGGTGCATCCCGGTCGCGTACATCTTCAAGTACTACGGCTTCGAGATGGCCTTCCGCTTCACCAACGCGACCGGCAAGAGCATGATCGAGGCGTACGGGACCGCGTGGAAGAAGTGGCCGCTCTGGTACGTGCTCATCACCACGCTCATCCAGTGCGCGCTCGGGCAAGCCGGGCGCCTCATCGCGGCAGCAGCCGTGCTCTACTACGTCTTCACCGAGGTGGCGGGCCTCCCACTCACCATCACGCACTATGGCATCGGCGTCGGAGCGGTCTCGGTGGCGATCATCCTGCGAGGAAACTACCAAGCGGTCGAGGTGGTTGCGAAGCTGCTGGCAGGAATCCTCGTGCTCTCGGTGTTGGCGGTCTACGTCGTGGCGCCCGCGCCCATCTCCGAGATGGGGCACTTCTTCATGGTGGAGATCCCGGACGGCTCGTGGCTCGTGATCGCTGCATTCCTCGGCCTTCTGCCGACCGGCATGGATGTCTCCCTGCAAGCGTCGGAGTGGGGCAAGGCCAAGAAGAAGGGCATGAGCAAGATTCGCGAACGCATGGAGGACATGGGCCTCGCCCCTCGTTTCGACCCCTTCGCGCCCAACCGCAGCCACCTCACCGTGGACACTTCGAAGCTCCCGGAAGGTGCCCGCGAATACTGTCAGCGCTGGTTCAAGATCGGGATCTGGGACTTCAGAGCGGGGCACGTCGTGTCGTTCTTCCTCGCCTGCATCTTCATGCTTCTGGCCGCGGTGTGGATGTACCCGAGTGCGGTCGAGGGGCGGGGCGTCATGGGCGAGATCGCGGGGATCTTCACGCGCAGCATCGGGCCCCAGATGATGGTCGTCTTCATGCTGGGCGCCTTTGCCGCAACCTTCTCCACCGCCTTCAACTACTTCGATGGCTGGCCGCGCATCGTGGGTGCCTGCTGCCGGAATCTCTTCCCCGAGACTGCGAGGTTGCAGGGCATTGCCCGGGACGATCTGACTCCGGAGCATCGGAGCACTTGGTACTCCGAGTACAACATCTACCGAATCACGATGTTTTACTCGCTGTTCGCTTCCGTCGCGATCGTAGCGGGCCTCGAACGCCCCGTATTTCTCGTGCTCGTGGCCTCGGCGCTCGCGTTCTTCATCGCGCCGGTGATCTTCTTTCTGAACTTTTACTATTGCCTGACGATCATCCCCAAGGGCGACCGCACGTTCTACCCGTCGACGTTCGCAAAATGGTTCGGTTGGTTCAGCTTCGTCGTCTTCACCGGGATGAGCCTGATCCTGGTCTTCTGGCGGATATGGACTCCGGTCGCGGAGATGATTCGGGGATGATGTTGGCGGGAGCGGCCTGCTCGTCTAGGTCAGGCGCATTCAAGCGAAAAGGGCGACCGCGGCTGCGATCAGCCACATAGCGACCGTTACCACCCAGCCGCTGCCCGCGTGCCCATACTCGCGATCGCGGCCATAGGCCTGGCGATCTTCACCACCAACCGGACGGCGGGGCCGTTGATCCTGATCACGCGTGCCTCCGACGCGGTAAAGGAAGGCAACCTGGATCACCGCCTGAGGTTCCGGGAAAGTGATCGGCATCTAAAGCAATTAGAGGTGGCCTTCAACGACATGATGGTGTCGATTTGCGGACGGGCCGACTTTGGCCAGCCGAAAGACGCGGAGGCGTCCGCGAGCGACTAGCTGGTCGGGCCTTGGCTGCGGTTTTTTGCTAGGCGGTCGTCTACGAGTGTGACGACCTCGTCCATGGTCTTGGACTCGAGACCGAGTTGCCGCCCGATCTCCCGGATGAGGCAGTCGACGCGCTCGATGTGTTCGGCGCCGCCGAATAGCGCGCGCGCCGCAGAGGACGGCTTGCCCAGACCCTCCGCAGCTTTTGCGTACTTCTCGAAGGGCACCAGATCAGCGTCGGCGGCACCCAGCCGCGTGCACAGCTCCCAAGCCCATGCGTATGCCTCGCGGGTCGCGTCCAGATCGCCGTGCACGGCATCCCTGATGGGGATCATCTCGTCGCGCTTGATGCAGCGGTAGTTCCCGGCGAGCAGCATGGGCCACTTGGCTAGCGGCACGAAGAGTGATTCGTGCACGCGCAGCTTCACCGGAATCTCGAGGGCCCCGTCACCGGGATCGAAGCGCGCATCCACGATGTCGGCTTCCAGATTGCGCAGCATTTCGGTGTGCTCTTCCGCCTCGAAGCGCGCCGCCTTGAAGTTGGTCGGTAGGCCGACTTGGAGAATATTCTTTGCCTCTCCCGGCTGGCGATAAGCCTGCGGATCCGGGCTCGCCATCGTGACCAGCCCGGGCTCGAAGCCGTCCCACACTTCCGGGTCTACGAAGCAGCGCTTCAGCGGCTCGATCGACAGTCCGGGAATGCGCTCCAGGTAGGGCAGAGGTGGCATGTTCATGATCGCCAGGCACGGCGTGCGCGAGGCCGCGATCCGAGCCATCAGTTCGCGAACGCCCGGGCTGCCGTACTGCGACTCCTGCATGCCCAGCACGACCAGGTCGAAGTCGGCGGGGTCGACCCCGGCGGGCACGCTGGCGGCGAGTGAGCCCTCGAGCCCCTGCGAAGCGACCTCGACCAGCTCCTCGCGACCCCTGATGGGGAACCGCACGACGGTCCCCTCCTGGTTGATCAGCTGCGCGGTCGATTCTGTGCAGACCAACGTCACCGAGTGCCCCGCGAGCAGCAGCTTGGTGCCGACCAGGGAGCCATAGGAGGCCCCCAGGATGAGCACGTCGTACTTGGGCATCAGATCGCGCCCTGCTCGCGCGCATCAGCGACGTCATCGTCACTCATGCCGAGCACATCCTTGAGGATCTCGACGGTGTGCTCACCGAGTAGCGGCGAACGCCTGACGTCGGCTGCCGAGTCCGACAGCTTGATCGGGTTCCCGATCGTCAGGTACTTGCCGCGTTCGGGATGATCGACCTCGACGATCGTGCCGGTTTCCCGCAGGGACGGCTCCTCGGCGATCTCCTTCATGGAGAGGATCGGCCCGCACGGGACATTGAGCGGGTTGAGGATGTTCATGACCTCCATCTTGTCCTTGCTCACCGTCCATTTCTCGATCTCCGAGAACATCTCGTCGATCTTGTCCAGGCGCGCGTCGGCGGTCTTCCACTCCGGGTCCGCGTTCCACTCAGGGCGACCGATCGCTTCCGCCAGGTCCGAGAATACCCGCGCCTGCGTGATGACGTAGATGTAGGCGTCCGGGTCGGTCTCCCATCCTTTGCACTTCACGATCCAACCAGGCTGACCACCACCAGAGGCGTTGCCGGCGCGAGGCACGGCGTCACCAAATTCGCCGTGTGGGTACTGCGGATACTCGCTGAGCGGGCCGTGCGTGAGGCGCTGCTGATCGCGCATTTTCACGCGACACAGGTTGAGCACAGAATCTTGCATAGCGCAGGTCACGCGCTGGCCCCGGCCGCTGTGCGTCCGGTGGTACAGCGCCGCGAGGATGCCCGCGACGAGGTGGATGCCGGTTCCGGAGTCACCGATTTGCGCACCGGTCACGGTGGGGACGCCGCCGACCTGGCCCGTCGTCGAGGCCGCACCCCCGGTGCACTGCGCCACGTTCTCGTAGACCTTGCAATCCTGGTACGGACCGGGTCCGAATCCGTCGACCGAGGCGTAGATGATGCGAGGGTTGATCTCCTGGATCTTCTCCCAAGGAAACCCCATGCGGTCGATTGCGCCCGGCGCGAAGTTCTCGACCATGACGTCGCACTCTTCGATGAGCCTCGTGAAGATCCTTTTTCCCGCCTCTGTCTTGGGGTTTAGGGTGACGCTGCGCTTGTTCGCGTTGAGCATGGTGAAATAGAGGCTGTCGACGTCGGGTATGTCGCGAAGCTGGCCTCGCGTGATGTCACCGATGCCAGGGCGCTCGATCTTGATGACGTCGGCGCCGAACCACGCCAGAATCTGCGTGCACGTAGGTCCTGATTGGACATGGGTCATGTCGAGGATTCGGACGCCCTCGAGAGCCTTGCTCATTGTGATGCTTTTCTCCGCCAATGGTATGAACGAGGGGCGCAATCTAGGGCATGCTCGCGGAACCGGCGACAGGCTGGTTGCGCGACCGATCCTCGGGCATCTCGACCCAGAGTGCCTGGTCAACATCGACGACTTGCGCGTGCTACGTCATCTGTGACACTCCTTCTACGTCATCGCACGTATGCGCACTTGCTTTGGGAAAGGGTACGATCCACTGGTCGAAGCACAGAGGGTAGACCCCAAGGATCACGAGCCAGTGAGGCGCCGATGAATGTCCGGTCATGTGCAGCAGCGCTGAAGTGTCGTGGGCTTGGGTGGGGAGCCGTGCTCGTGATGGCTCTCATCGCGATCGCGGCTCCTGCGACGCCTGCCGTCGCCCAAGAAGTGGACGTCGAGGCGCTTGCCGTCGGGGAGGCGCTCTACGAAATCCGATTGACTGACGGCTCGATGCTCTTCGCTCGCGTAACCGAGGCCGGGGGCGAGACGATCGTGCTGGTCACTTCCGGCGGTGCCCGTCTCGAATTGGAGCGCTCACAGATCCGGGAAGCGCGGGTCGCGCAGGCGCGGCAAACTTCTATGACTCGTCACGTATCGACGCCCCCGCGGCCCAGTGTATCAGGCCCGCGATCACGACCGCCACGAGCATGACGGTGAAGAAGACCATCCCCATGCCTGCAAAGCGATTCAGCGCACCGGCCAGGGAACCTTCCGCAATGTTGAACATCAGCATGGCCATCGACACGAACCAGACCAGGACGCTGGCGCCGAAGCCGCCCAACGCGGTCAGGAAGCTGGAACCGAGCGGGCCTCCGAAGCGCCGGAGGTGCTTGGCCGCGAGCCCGATCAATGTCATTCCGGTGCCCGCGAGCGCGATGCTACCCAGCACAGCGAGCATGCCGAGTACTTGCAGGTCGGTTTCGAAGAAGAATCCGCCAACGAACAGTGTCGGACCGGACAGGAGCATCAACGTCCCACCCGTGAAGATTCGATTCACCGCGCCTTCGCGGGACGCGACCACATCGGCGTCGCTCGATGCGGTGAGCTCGAGCGCGTCGGTCGGAGTCAGGTGACCCTCCCTCACTTAACCGGGTAGGCGCAGCGCCACCAACCGACCCGGCCGACCGACCTGTACCACCACATGCTGCTGACCTTCGTGCATGTAGGTCATCATGCCGTACTGGCCGGGCGAGGGTAACTCGACCTCGCCCACCTGCATGCCGGTACGCTTGTCGAAAGCGTTGAGAACCGCCGGCCCGCTCGAGCCTTCGGTCGCGTAAAGCAAGTCCCCTGCGACCATCTGAATCGAGAGCGCGCCGCTACCCATGCGGGAGAGGTCGGCGTCCTGCAATGCGGGGTGATCCCGGGCTGCTTGGGGAGCATCCCCGACCGGAATCCACCAGAGGCGCTCGCCCGTGTTCATGTCGAACGCGGACAGGCGGCTGTAGGGTGGCTTGTGGATCGGCAGCCCTTGCACGGTACCCATGCCACCGCCGGGACCCGCGACCCATTGAGAGATCGTGGTGCCCGTCGTTCTCGGGTTCGCTGGATCATCGGCCTCGATGCCGACTGCGACACTGCCGCCGCTGCAGCGACGCGCCGAAGCCATGTAGAGGATGCCGGTCGATGGGTCGAGCGTCGCGGGATTCGTGATGTTCAAGCCGCCGTAGCAGCGGATGTTGTCCTCGAAGCCCGTGCTGTGATCGTCGTAGAGCCGCGGCATGAACGGACCGCCCACCTGATACCTGCTGATGATCTCGAGCGCCTCAGCGTGCATCTCGGGGGTGAAGTCGATTACGTCTTTTTCGGGTAGCCCAAACGGCTCCGCGGACTCCGGCCGTGTGGGAATGGGCTGCGTCTCTGCCGTCCAGTTCCCGGGCACCACGGTCTGTACGACTGGCTTCTCCTCGATGGGCCAGATCGGCTCTCCGGACTCACGGTCGAATGCGTAGATCATGCCCGTCTTGGATGTCTGCACCACCGCGGACACCGCCCTCCCGTCCACGTCGAGATCGACGATGATGGGCACATTGGGGATGTCGTAGTTCCACTGGTCGTTGTGCACGGTCTGGAAGTGCCACACGCGCTCACCGGTCTCGGCATTGAGTGCGATCACGCTGGTGCCGAACAGGTTGTTGCCTGGCCGGAAACCACCGAAGTAGTCGATGGTGGGTGGGTTGGTCGGGATGTATACGATCCCCCGCTCCTGGTCCGCGGACATCGGCGCCCACGAAGAGACGTCGCCCGTGGTCTGCCATGCGTCGTTCAACCACGTCTCGTGCCCGACTTCGCCGGGGCGCGGAATGACGTGGAATTTCCACTTGAAGTCCCCGGTCGAGACGTCGTAAGCAAGGATGTCCCCCGGCACGTTCTCGATGCGTGTCTGGTTGTAGCCCTGCTCGGCGGAGTTCCCGACCACTACGGTTCCGTTCACGACGATCGGAGGCGATGAGGTCGTGATGAACCCCAACTCTCGCGGAATCCCGAAGTCCGGATCGTACGGCTGATCCCACGCTTCCCACGGAGCCCAGTCGTCCAGAAGGTCGACGAGCAGATCGACGACCCCGGTCTGTGGGAAGCCTTCGAGTGGGACGCGAGCGCCAAAGCCCTCGATGTGCCTTCCCGTCTTGGCGTCCAGAGCGTGCAGGAAAAACGCGGGCGAGGTGTAGAAGATCACGCCCCTGCCATCGATCTCTCCGTAAGCCACGCCCTTGCCGTAGTTCTGCCGCATGGAGCGTTCCCACCGAGTGGTGTTCGGCTCGCGGTACGTCCAGAGCGTTTCGCCAGTCGCGGGGTCGATGGCCGCTACGGTGCGGCGCTGACCTGCGACCGTGTAGAGAATCCCGTCGATGTACGTCGGCGTCGACTTGAATTGGTAGTCGACTTCGGGGCCGTAGTTGTTGGCCTGCCAGACCCACGCCACCTCGAGGTCGCCGAAATTGTTGGCGTTGATCTGATCCACCGGCGAGTAGCGCGTGCCCCACGAGTCGGCGCTCTGAAAGCGCCACTCCCCATACGGATTGGCTCGATCCTGAGCGCGTGCAAACTGCGGCACGGTCAGCAAGACGGCGAGTGCGAGCGCGAGGCTCTGCGGGAGGCGGGAGGGTCTGCGAGACGACGAAGGCATGGTGTCCTCCTCGACACTGAGTACAACGGGTCGGCCTTTTTGGCACAGGGATGGTACTGCACGGGGTCGGACTCAGCTAGCAGACTATTTGACTAGTCTGACTAGACAGAACATCTTCCCTCATGGCCGATATCTACTCCATATACGATGCCAAGGCGCGATTCAGCGAGCTGATCCGCAAAGTGAGGGGGGGGCGCACCGTCGTGGTCTCCTATCGCGGCGAGCCAGTCGCGGAGATTAGGCCGGTCGGTGGGGCAGGTAGCGAGCTGGCACGCCGTCTCAACGTGCTTGAAGGGCTCGGTATGCTCGTCGGCGGGGACGACCGTCAGGGCGAGCTACGTCCTGTCGCGCGGAAGCCAGGGGCCCTGCAACGATTCCTCGACGAGCGGGACGATTGAAAGCCGCGTACGTCGACACGTCTTGTCTGGTTGCGATCGCTTTCGGGGAGTCCGAGGCGGCTCAGGTGGTCTCTCGACTCCGGGAGCACGACGTCCTGCTTTCGTCCAATCTGCTCGAGGCCGAGTTGCGGGCGACGTTGGTTCGCGAGGCCGCGGAGGTCGACGAAGCTCTCTTTTCGTGGATTAAGTGGGTTCTCCCCGACCGGCCTCTCTCCGTTGAGATCATCCGTGTCCTCCGGGCCGGTTACCTACGCGGCGCTGATCTATGGCACCTGGCAACCGCGATGTATGTCACGCCCGAGCCCAGAGACCTCACGTTCTTGACGCTCGACCGCCGGCAAGAGGAAGTAGCGGAGGAGCTCGGTTTCAAGGTCTGAGTCAGATCATTCTCTTCTTCGGCCGGGCGAGCCTGTGACCGTGTAGTTGCAGTCGGGGGTTGGCTGGCGGAACTTGGCCGCAGGCCATCACGCTGAACGCCTCAGACGCGAGCGACTCACCGATGCATCACCCTCGACCCCGCACCAAGCGAGCCCAAGTTGCCCGGCACGGGCCGTTCCCCACCGCCATTGCGGTGCTGCTCGCGCTCGCAGGACTCGCGCTCAGTCCGGCACTGCTCGACTTCCGGCTCGTCGCCCAGGATGTCACTAGATGGCCGGTGGACCTCGACGTGATCGCGAAGATCCGCGAGGAGGGTCTGCAGCGCTCGCAACTTCCCAATACGCTCTCCTACATGACGGACGTGCTCGGTGCGCGCCTCACCAACTCCGACGACATGGACCGGGCGCAGCGCTGGGTCGTCGAGCAGATGAAGCGCATCGGTCTCACCAACACCGCTCTCGAGCCTTTCATGGACTACGGCGTGAGTTGGGACAACGAATACGTCTCGCTGCACATGCTGGAGCCCGACTACTCCCCGCTGGTGGGGTACCCGATCGCGCACACGCCCGGCACCGACGGCAAGCAGCGCCTAGGGGCGGTGATTGGGAATGCGCGCACCCGGCAAGACCTCGAGAAGTACCGCGGTCGACTGCGGGGCATGGCGGTGCTGTCGTCGCCACCTCCGGTGATTGACCAGACCAGGTTCGCCAGGGGTACACCGCGCCGGACCGACGAGGAGATGCGCGCGCTCGCTGAGGACGTCATCCTGCCGCCCGCGGGACCTGACTACTTCTCACGTCTCTACCCGCCAACGCCCCGCAATCCGGATATTCTGACCGCTGCCCAGAAACTGGACTTCTACGTAGCCGAGGGGGCGGCCGTCGTGCTCGAATCGAGCAGCGGCTGGCCCGGCGCGGTACGCGGCTTTGCTCGGCCGGGCGCAAAGATCGATCGCTGGGCGCGCGATGCGACGTTGGCCTCGGTGCCCGTGATTGCCATCACGCCCGAGCACTACAACCGCATGTACCGGGTGCTCGTGCGTGACATCCCGGTCGAGGTAGAGGTCGAGGTCCGCAATCGGCACGGTGCCGCCGTGAGCCAGGCGAACAACGTTGTCGGGGAGATTCCGGGAAGTGATCGCGCCGACGAGGTCGTTATGCTCGGAGCGCACTTCGATACCTGGCACGCCAGCCCCAACGCCTCCGACAACACGTCCGGCGTTGCCGTGATGCTCGAGGCGATGCGGATTCTGAAGGCGGTCGGCGCCGCGCCGCGGCGAACCATCCGGATCGCGCTCTGGTCCGGTGAGGAGCAGGGCCTCTGGGGATCGCGCGCCTACGTGCGCGAGCACTTCGGCGACCCTGACGATCCCGCGGTCGGCAAGAAAGATGGGTACGACAAGCTTTCCGTGTATTTCAACCAGGACTACGGCCCGGGTCAGTATCGGGGGATCTGGCTGCAGGGCAACGAGCACGTGCGCGCCCCGTTTTCGGCGTGGATGGAGCCGCTTCGGGACATGGGCATGAGCACGATCTCGCCGCAGGGCGTCGGCAGCACCGACCACGTGCCTTTCGACGAGGTGGGACTGCCGGCCTTTCAGTTCCTGCAGGCTCGCGTCGGTGGGACCGGCGGGCACACCAACCTCGACTTCTTCGACACCATTCCGCTGGACGACCTGAAGAAGAATGCTGTGATCATGGCGGTGTTTGTGTACCACGCCGCGATCGCGGAGGACGTGTTGCCGCGGACGGGGAGCCGTTAGACGGCCTTTGAACAGGTAGGACCCGCTCGAGCTCTCACGCGAGCGGCTCTACAAATGCTGCCACGATGAAACCACCATGCGGCAACTGTTCGGCAACCTGGAGAAGGTCCTCAGGGGCGTGGACATCTTACGCGTGATGGACCGCGAAACGCTGTCCAGTGAGGAGTTCAGCCTCGAGTTCGAGGCTCTTTTGACGTCCTTCCGTGCGCGCGGTGGCCGGGTGGAATTCGCCGACGCGTTTGCGCGCTGACGCGCCCCGCATTACGCCTTACGCAGATAAAGCACCGCATCAACAGGAGATTGACATGCGACCGTCCGCAGCCAGAGTGATCCTAGCACTTGCCGCCACCGCCTTCTTTGCCGGAACCGCGAGCGCCCAGGTCACGACTCGCCTCTACGACCACGTCCATATGTCGGTCCCGGAGCCGCTGGTCGCGGCGCAGTGGTACCATGACCACATCGGCGGCGAGTGGGTCGACGGCAGGACGGACCGCCTGCTGTTCGGCACTACCCGCATCATGTTCCTCGGGAACCGAGGCAATACGAGAACGCCCAGCGCCGAAGGGTCGATCGCGCACCTCGGGTTCTCCTACACGGACATCGCGGCCAAGGTCGACGAGGCCGAGGCCGCGGGCGCGTCGGTCACGACACCTGTGCGGGAGGTGCCGGGGCTCTTCAAGCTGGCGTTCATCGTCGATCCCTGGGGCACCACGCTCGAGTTCGTCGAGGACGAGCAGCACCTCGGGTTCCATCATGTGCACCTACGCTCGCCAGACCCGAAAGAGACGCTCCAGTGGTACGAGGACACGTTCGGCGGAGTGCGCATGAACCTGAGGGGCCGCTTGGACGGCATCCTATACCCGGGCAACGTCTGGATCCTCGTGCAGCGCGGAGAGACCTTCCCAAGCAATGAAGGCACGATCGACCACATAGGTTGGCGCGCCCCGGACGCGGCGCCCACGCTCGCCGATCTGACGGCGAGAGGAATCGAGATGACGGTAGCTCCTCGAGAGATGACCCTGCCGAGCGGGATGATCGAGTTCTTCTACGTCGCGGGGCCGCACGGTGCCAGGGTCGAACTCGTCGACCGCGCACCCGATATGCGGTAGGCCGTCACTACTGCGGGACCAGGCTAGGGCTTGGCCCCGCAGCTTGTGGGCTTATGGCCGGGGTACAAGCGCCTCGTCCCCAGCTATTTGGTTCTTACCTGGATTTTTTCCAGGTGCGCGACCTATCGACGTCACGCCCGCAGAACGTGCCGACCAGAGCAACAGTGTTTGCGGCGGTGTCGACGGTCCTAGTGAGGCTGATCGCGCAGGTTCCGCTCTTGCCGGTGCTCTTGGCCCAGTCGAAGCTACCGGCCCATGCCGTGATCCAGTTTCCCACCGGGGCTCGGGCGGCGTAGTGACGCTCGTGCGTCCACGCGCTGCTCCCGTTCAGCGTGATGGTCGTTTCACCCCGTGCGCGAGCGCAGTCGGTCCGGGTCTTGGTGCCGCTGCTCGCGATATCGTAGGTCTTGGCCTCACGGTCCCACGTGCGTGTGCTGCTGCCCGCGACCGCAACTGTGCCGCCGGCGGGGCAATCGCGGCTCTTCTCCCACGAGCGTGTGGTGACTCTGGGGTCGGACTGCGCGGCCGCACTCGAGGGACCATCCGTGCTCGTACCGAGGAAGTCGTTGAGCATGCTCGCGAGATCGGCGTCCGAGAGCTCGGTCAGGAACGCGACGTCGGCGTCGTCCAGCTGTGGGTCCGGGGCCGTGACGGTCTCTCCGCATGCCGCGAGGAACAGCGTACCGGTAGCGAGCAAGCAAGTCGCGTGCTTGAACATGGACACCTCTATCGTGAGGACAGGGTTGAGTCGGAATCGGCCAGATGGGGGTCTCAAACGCCGCTAAGGATAGCGAGCGGCTCCTTGGGCACGCAAGATCATGTGGATTCCCACTTGCAGGTATGGAGGCAGTGATGTCTGATGCGGGCCGAATTCTGATGGCTGCCGCAGTGGTAGCGCTTGGGGCAGCGAACGCTGATGCCCAGCAGGTGTCGTACCGTCTGGTCGACGGTTGGGCGCAGTTGCCGGATGGCGTGGAGGCGTGGGGACAGACCATCGGGATGGAGATGGCGCCGGACGGAAACC
>Ga0207963_1000306_pt1 | contig 25470 bp, 27 predicted proteins | sample Knorr_S15_td_NAD_FD_185604 | JGI IMG/M metagenome (GOLD analysis project Ga0207963, IMG submission 185604) | Marine microbial communities from Southern Atlantic Ocean transect - Knorr_S15_td_NADW_ad_2500m_LV_A (SPAdes) (version 2) | ecosystem: Environmental > Aquatic > Marine > Oceanic | place...
CTCACCCCAGCTAGGCGACACCACGAATGCGGTGATCGAGCGGTGGTACAACTACAATTGGATGAGCCACATACTGGAGCCCCGGCCGACCGTGTGGGCCGTGCGCACGGCGGACGGACGGTATGCCAAGCTTCGGATCCTGGGGTACTATTGTCCGGGCCCGCTGGCGGGCTGTCTGACGTTCGAGTTCGTGTATCAAGGAGGGGGAGGCACCGATGTCAGGTGACCGTGGCGCGAGGGAGAGGATCCGGCGATTGCGTGCGATCGGTCTCGTCATGCTCGTGGGCATCTTGGTAGCGGCGTGCGGCGTGCCGGCCGATGGTGGCAGGCGGGGCGAGCTTCGGGGGTGGGTCATCGACACTCCGGTGCCAAAGCCGGACCTCACGCTCACCGATACGAACGGTGAGGCGTTCGATCTGAGAGCGGAAACCGAAGGGTACCTAACGCTGGTGTTTTTTGGCTACACGTACTGCCCGGACGTCTGTCCAGTGCACATGGCGAACTTGGGCGCAGTTTTCGGCGACCTGATACCCGAGGTGCGCGATCGCATCAAGGTCGTCTTCGTCTCTACCGATCCCGAGCGGGACACCCCAGAGCGACTGCGTTCGTGGCTGGACAACTTCGACCGGTCCTTCGTGGGACTTCGCGGGTCTCTGGAAGACATCAACGCCGCGCTCTCGACGATTCTGCTGCCCGGAGTCGCCGTTATCCCTGGGGAGCACGGCTCGGAGCCATTGATCGGGCACCCCTCCGCGATTCTAGCGTTCGGTCCCGACGGAACAGCCCGGGTTCGGTACCCTTTCGGCGTGCGGCAGTCGGATTGGGCGCATGATCTGCCGCTGCTCGTGGAAGGTTTCTAGAAGCGATGCAGTGGTGGTGCTTTGCGCAGCAGGAGCCCTGGACTTGGACTTGGCGGCCGTTGCTGGGCGTCTGGGTTGGTCTCGTGCTGCTGGTGCTGGCCTATCGCCGTCTCGTGCGGCGCGCGTCCGCCGATCCTGAGTCTCGCAAGACCACGCGCTGGCGTCGGGCGGCGTTCGCAACAGGGGTGTTTCTCTTGTGGGCCTCGCTGGATTGGCCGCTCGGCCCGCTTGGCGCCAGCTACTTCGCGAGCGTGCACATGAGCCAGTTCTTGGCGGTGGGCCTCGCGGCGCCGGCCTTGCTCCTGCTCGCGCTTCCGCCTGCTGCGTTCGATGGCCTACTCACTCGTCCTCGCACGCTGGCCGTGCTCGAGGAAGTCACGAGCCCACTCAGCGCCTTCTTCATCTTCAACATCGTCATGACCGTCACGCACTGGCCCGGCGTGGTGGACGCCCTCATGCCCACCCAGTTGGGCTCGTTCATGCTGGACCTCGCGTGGTTCGCGGGTGGGCTGATCTTCTGGTGGCCGGTCATCGCGCCCGTGCCCCGTCGCGCAGCGTTTCCCCCGCTTGGCAAGATCGCCTATCTGGCGCTCAACGCGTTCCTGATTCGCCCGCCATTCGCCATGATGGTCTTCAGCCAGCATCCGATCTATTCGATCTACGAGCTGGCGCCGCCGCCTGGCGGCGATGCTCTCGGTGATCAACAGTTCGCCGGAGCGATTATGAAAATCGGTAGCGCGTGGATCCTGTTCGTGGGCGTCGTCGTCGTCTTCAAGCAATGGGTACGCTCGGAGAGCGACGCAGAGGCCCGCGGCACCTGAGGGGGTCCGGCCGGCGTGGGCCCGCTCCCGGGGCCGGGCTCCGGAATCGTGCGGATCAGCCGATACTTGTGGGGTGCCCCCACTCCATGGTAGGCTTGGAAATCGAGGCTCCGACGGGTGCACTGGGTCTAGTCGGGAGCCGTCCTCTAAGGAGCGTCCGCGATGGAGGACCTGACAGTCCGTAGCGAGCGCCGTCAGGTGGGGAGAGACGCTCCCACCAAGCTCGACGACCTGCTCTATGACGCGTTCTATTCCGCGGCCATCGGCGGGTCGGTGCTGGGGCTCTTCTTTCTGTTGGTCGACGTCGTAGCCGGCCAACCGTTCTACACTCCGTCGCTCATGGGCAGCGTCCTGTTCCTGGGGATGACGCCAGAGGCCGTCACCGATATCCGGCTCGACCTCGTGGCTTATGTCACCATGCTCCACATGGGCGCGTTCGGCGCGCTGGGACTGGGACTATCGATCCTGGTCTATGAGGTGGAACTGCACTCTCACCACCCCGCGCGCGTGGTGACGCTCCTCTTCCTCGTCATCGAGGGAGGGTTCCTGATCTCGGCCAACGTCTTCATGCCCGGCGTTGTTGCTGCGATCGGCTTCGGTCGAATCTTGGTGGGGAACGTTCTCACCGCGACGGCTATGGTGCTCTTCATGCTAAAGTCGCACAACCCGAAAGCGTGGGACCGACTGCTTCACGGAAAGCCGATCAAGCCGATCTACTAGCGCGACTTCCTCGCCGGCGCCGCAAGTCCGGTTCCAGCTACAGATGATACAGCATGAGGTAGACGGCGACGCCGCTCACGGACACATAGAGCCAGAGCGGTAGCGTCCAGCGCGCGATCTTGCGATGCAGCGCAATGCGATCGGTCCAACCGCGATAGATGGTAAGAAGCGCGAGCGGAACGATCGCCGCAGCCAGAATGACGTGCGGCACTAGCACGGCGAAGTACACGCCACGGATCCAGCCCTCGTGGGGAAAATGAACCGAGCCGACCTGGGCGTGATGAAGGAGATAGGTGACGAGGAACAGCGCCGATAGAACGAAAGCGCTGATCATGCAGGTCCTGTGGGCCTTGATGTTCTTCCTGCGAATGAAGACAAAGCCGGTCAGCAGGAAACACGCCGCGCCTGCGTTGAGGACAGCGTTCACGGTTGCTAACGCTTGGGGCGTTCCGGGTGCCGACCGCTCCGGCAGGGCGTACAGCACGATGAGCACAGCGGCGAACACGGCGACGGAAAGGACAGCAATCACCCAGCGCGCCGCAGGAGACTCGGCTGCGAACGTGCTCACGACGGGCGAGGGGACAAGATTGGTTACCGATCCTCAGCGCCCGAGCTGGATGCCGTACTCGATCTGTGCCTGGTTCCCCACCATGACACCGTGCTCGGCAAACCATCCCTGAGGAACCTCCAACGCGTACATCGCAGGCGCCGCGCTCGCGTTGGAGTCGGTTACCAGTGGCTCCAGCTGTTGGATATCCACGATCACGTAGGATACATCGATATAGGCGATGTCCAGAGCTACGTAGGTATTCGCCATCCAGAACGAGCGGATCTGGACGTCTTCGAATACGAAGAGCATACCGGTGCCGGTCGGGAGCTCATCCCTGTACATGAGGCCCTGGGCTCTCTCGTCAGGTGTCCTAGCGATCTCTGCGACGATGGTGTCAGTACCGAAGATGACCCACGCGCGGTTTGCCGGCGGCCCACGGATCTCGACCGTGGCTCCGTCCCTCTCCGGAACCGTCTGAGCTGACACGCCGGCGTCCCCGGCATTGGCCTCTCCCGAGCAGCCCGGAACGGTGAACGCAGTGAGCAAGGCGGTCGCTATCCACAACACTCTATGGGCCCGAATAGCCCCGATCCGAGGACCCGCTTTTTGGCCCGTCTTTGGGCTTGTTTTCCTTAACATTTAAGACCCTCCCGTTTCCCAGCCGACACTGATAAGTTAGTTGGCTTCCCGTCAGATTCCACGGGGGCTCCCTCTTTTCACCTTCCCAGAAATGATCTCGGAGCCTGTAATGAGTACGGTTGATCAGGAGCTGTTGGACATCCTGGTATGTCCGGAGACCAAGCAACCGGTCCGACGAGCCGGAAGTGACCTAGTGGACTTGCTGAACCGAGCAATCGATGCCGGTACGGTCAAGACGCGGGGCGGAAGCCAGGTGGAAGAGCGAATCGAGGAAGGCCTCGTACGCGAGGACGACGGGGTCCTGTACCCCGTACGAGATGCTATCCCGATCATGTTGATCGATGAGGCGATTCCGCTCGACGACGTTCTGAAGACCAAGTGATGCGGCCCCAACTCACGACGATAGTGCGAATCGTCGAGGTACGGAGCTTCGCGACCTTGCTGTTCGTCTTGGGCGCGGCTGCTTGCGGCCGACCCGCCACGGGCCTTGCGCTGGGCGAGGAGCTCTTCGAAGCCTGCACGCCGTGCCACGGCGCGAACGGCGGTGGTAACCCCGAGATCGCCGCCCCAGGCATCGCAGGTCTTCCGCAGTGGTATGTGGAGACTCAGTTGCAGGGGTTCCAGGCCGGCTTCCGCGGCAAGCACGCCGACGACTTGCCCGGGCTCCGGATGCGTCCGATGGCGATCTCGCTGCGCGAGGATGACATACCGTCTATCGCGGAGTACGTCGCTTCGCTCACGCCGGCTTTCGCGCCGAGCACGCTGCACGGGAACGCCGGCGCCGGGGCGGAGATCTACACTCCGTGCGTCGCGTGCCATGGGACCGACGGCCTGGGCAACGAGGTGCTGCACGCCCCGCCGCTCGTTCAGATGGACGACTGGTACCTCTTGCAGGAGCTCCAGAACTTCAAGCACGGTGCGCGCGGTGCCGTAACTGGTGATACGTGGGGCATCACCATGCGCGTCAACACACTCGCGCTTTCCGATGAGGCGATGGAGGATGTCGTGGCCTATGTCCAGACTCTTAGATAGGTAGGTAAAGCGAATCATACCGGAGTTCAAGCAGGCGGCGCTCGAAGACGAAGAAAGCGCAGCAATGCGCGCCGATCACGTCCCGGAAGACGACAACCCTGCACTCATCGACGCACACAAGACGTTCGTCGCCACGCTGCTCTGCGCTGCCGCGTTCATCGGTGTCGTGATATCGTTCATCCTCTGAGGCAGCAACTCGGAAGCCCATGATCGAGACGCTTCAGCAGGCCTCTTCGTATGCGGCTGACATCGACGGCCTCATCATTCTGGTGGCCGTGCTCACCGGCTTCTGGTTCTTTGTCGCCCAGGGCGTCTTCTTTTGGCTGATCTTCCGGTACCGCGCCAAGCCGGGGAAGAAGTCCAAGTACGTCACGGGGCGTGAGCAGCACCTCACGCGTTGGATCAGCTTCCCGCACGGGCTGGTGCTTGTGTGCGATGTCTTCATCATCGTCGCCTCCGTGAATGTGTGGTATGACGTCAAGCAGCGGTTGCCCGAGGCCGACCGCGTCGTGCGCATCACCGGGCAGCAATGGGCCTGGACGTTCCAGCATCCGGGCAGCGACGGCGAGCTCGACACAGATGACGACGTCTACGCGGTGGATGAGCTTCACGTTGAGGTGGACAAGACCTATCACTTCCACCTTGAGGCCAGGGACGTCATGCATTCGTTCTCCGTTCCGGTGTTCCGGCTGAAGCAGGACGCGATCCCGGGTCGCTCCATCATGGGATGGTTCCGACCGACCCTAATAGGTGAGTTCGACGTGCAGTGTGCCGAGATCTGTGGGATCGGCCATGGCGTCATGGCCGCGAGGATTTTCATTACCGACGAAGCTCAGCACGCGGCGTGGGTCACACAGAACACTCCGAACCGGTAGCGAGAGGAATCAGAGGTGGTCGAAGCAACCGTAGAGGTCTGGCACGCCCAGCATGAGGTCCATGAGCATCATGGGCCGCAAGGCGTCCTGAAGTACCTCTGGTCGACGGACCACAAGGTCATCTCCATGCAGTACCTCTTCACGGGGATGTTCATGGCGGTGGTCGGCGGCTTCATGGCCTACGTCTTCCGCATGCAGCTCGCTTTCCCAGGAAGCTCGGTTCCGGGCTTCGGCATCGTGTCGCCCGGCGAGTACAACTCGCTGGTCACGAACCACGGCTCGATCATGATCTTCTGGGTCGCGATGCCTGTTCTGATTGCCGCGTTCGGGAACTTCCTGATCCCGCTGATGATCGGCGCGGACGACATGGTGTTCCCACGGATCAATCGCCTGTCGTTCCAAGTCTTCTTCATCAGCGCGCTCGTGATCCTGGGCTCGCTCTTCGTGGAGGGTGGAGGCTTCGGCGGCGCGTGGACGGCCTATCCGCCCCTCTCTGCGAAGGGGGTGTACAACCAGACTCCGCTCGGTGCGACGCTGTGGCTCATTGGCGTGGCTCTGGAATTCGTCGCGTTCCTGCTCGGTGGCATCAACTTCATCACCACCCTGATGAACGCGCGCGCGCCCGGAATGAAGGCCTACGACATCCCGATGGTGTGCTGGATGATCGTGATCGCGAGCATTCTCTTCATGCTCTCGGTCGGACCGCTCATCGCCGGCGCGGTGATGCTGCTGTTCGACCAGACGCTCGGGACCGGCTTCTACGACCCGGCTATGGGCGGCGACCCGGTCCTGTGGCAGCACCTGTTCTGGTTCTTCGGGCATCCCGAGGTCTACGTCGTAATGCTGCCCGCAATCGGCATCACGATCGACATCGTCGCGACCTTCGCTCGCAAGAAGCTATTCGGCTACAAGCTGATGCTCTACACCACGGTCGCCACCGGTGTTTTGAGCTTCTTCGTGTGGGCGCACCACCAGTTCATATCGGGTATCGACCCCCGCATGGCGAACGTGTTCATGGTGACGACGCTGCTGATCTCCGTTCCAATCGCCGAGCTCATGTTCGTGATCATCGCGACGCTCTACGGCGGCTCGATCAGGCTGGCCACGCCTATGCTATGGGCGCTCGCGTTCATCGCCGAGTTCCTGATCGGCGGCGTGACCGGAATCTTCCTCGGGGCGAGCGGCGCGGACATCTACTTCCATGATACGTACTTCGTGCTTGCGCACTTCCACTACACGTTCTTCCCGATCGCGATCATCGGGACGTTCGCAGCGCTGACGTACTGGTTCCCGAAGATGTTCGGGAAGATGATGAGCGACAAGCTCGGGAAGATTCATTTCTGGGGCACGATCATCCCGTTCAACTTCATCTTCATTCCCCTCTTCGTTCTCGGAATGGGTGGGCAGCACCGCCGAATCTACAACTACCAGCACTTCCCCGATCTGGCGGGCGCGGACTTCCAGCGTCTCCGAATAATCGCGACGGTCGCTCTGCTCGTGATGCTCGCGTTCCAGCTCGTGTTCTTCTACAACTTCATCCGCAGCCTGCTGCGGGGTGAGAAGGCCCCGAAGAACCCGTGGAATGCCAATACGCTCGAGTGGACCACCGAGTCTCCACCCCCTCACGGTAACTGGCCTCCGGACCAGATGCCGAAGGTCTACCGGGGACCGTATGAGTACGGCCGCCCGGACCGTGAGTCGGACTTCTGGCCGCAGGACGAGCCCGCCTGATGTCCGCGAAACCGATAGCCACCACGCGTAGCGCGACCGGAATCCCGACGGGCCGGTTGGCCGTCTGGTGGCTGCTGGCGTCTGAGGTCGTCATCTTCGGCGGCCTGCTCGGCTCCTACATTATGCACCGGGTGGGCCATCCCGAATGGGCCGAAGCCGCGGCGCACACCCAGGTGTGGTTCGGGGCATTCAACACGTTGGTCCTCCTCACCTCGAGCTTTACGGCAGTGCTCGCTCATCAGGCGGCCGAGAGCGGACAGGGGAAGAAGGCGGCGAAGTTCCTGGTGATGACGATGGGCGGGGCGCTCACCTTCCTCCTGGTGAAGTCGATCGAGTGGACGATCGAGATCTCTCACGGCTACACGATCACGACGAACACTTTCTGGTCGTTCTATTACACCGCGGCCGGGTTACACGGGCTCCACGTGATCGCGGGAGCGATCATCATGGGGTTTATCGCGGTGGACGCGTGGAGGGGTCGGGAGCTCCAGCGAGTGGAGCTCATCGGCATCTATTGGCATTTTGTCGACCTGGTTTGGATCTTCCTGTTCCCGCTGCTCTACATTGCGAAGTAGGCCGACATGTCCGAGCACGAGCAGTTGAACGAGCGCGACCGCGAGCAGGTCGAGGAGAGGCACGAGCACGGCGCTGAGCACTACCGGAAGGTCTACCTCACGCTCCTGGTCCTCCTGGTCCTCAGCGTGGCTGGCCCGTTCTTAGGGATCGTGTGGGTTACGCTGATCACGGCGTTCGGGATCGCGCTGGTCAAGGCGAACCTCGTGATTCAGAACTTCATGCACCTGAGATGGGAGAAGCGCCTGGTGAAGTGGGTGCTCATCTCGTCGCTGGTGCTGATGGCGCTCTTCGTCGCCGGGGTGGCCCCGGACGTCATGCGTCACGAGGGCCAGAACTGGGTGAACGTGGCCGCAGCGGATGCGGTCGACCGCGGGATCGAGGACGAGCACGCCGAGGAAGAGGAGCATGCCGAGGAAGGGACCGCCGTGACGGTCGCCGACCCGGACGCGTTCGACGCGGTCGGCCAATTCAACTTAATTTGCGCCACCTGCCACGGCTCGGCTGGTGACGGTAACGGCGCGGCCGGGGCGGCGCTGGACCCCCGCCCGGCCAACTTCACTGATCCCGCGTTCTGGGAGACCCGCGACGACGAGCGCATCAAGACCGCGATCCGTGACGGTGGTGCCGCGGTCGGCGGTTCGCCCCTGATGGCGCCCTGGGGAGTACTTTTCGACGATGCGCAGCTCGACACGTTGGTCGAGTACGTGAAGGCCTTCAGGCCCGCGGGCCAGTAGAGCGAGGGGGAATCATGGTCACCGAGTCAGCCGCCCACGAAATAGAGCAGCGCCCCGAGCCCGTGAGCCGCCCCAAGATCTTGGCGGACGGTGTGATGGGCATGCTGCTTTTCGTGTTCGCAGAGATCATGATGTTCGCGGGGCTGATCTCGGCACACCGAATAGTGCGCTCCCAAGTGGCGGGCGAGATGTGGCCGCCATACGGCCAGCCGCGCCTGCCGGTACAGGAGACCGCGGTCAACACCGCGGCGCTGCTGGTGAGCGGTATCGTGCTCGTCTTCGCGCACCTCGCGTTCAAGAAAGAGGCATCACGGGCGCGCTTACCTATCTTGATCGCACTGCTACTCGGTCTGTTCTTCGTCGGTTCGCAAGGCGCGGAGTGGGTTGCCTTGCTTGGTGAGGGCCTCACCATCCAGTCGAGTACCTACGGCGGCTTCTTCTATCTCATCGTTGGTGCGCACGGCCTGCACGCGATCGCGGCGATCCTGGCGCTAGGCTGGGCCTCGTTCGAGCTCTACAAGGGCCGACTCACCGGATCCCAGCTCGCCACGGTGTCGGTGTTCTGGTATTTCGTGGTATTGCTTTGGCCGGTGCTCTACCTGATCGTGTACCTATGAACCGCGCCTGGATACCTGTATTGGTGTTGGCCGTCTTGGCCGTCTTTCCGGATGTCGTGCACGCTTGCCCCGTCTGCTTCGACGCCCGTGACGAAAACCGTCAGGCCTTCTTGGCTACGACCGCCTTCTTGTCGCTGCTGCCGTTGGGCATGGTAGCGGGCGCAGGTTTGTGGCTGCGCAAGCGCACGAAGGAGATCGACGCGGAGATCGATTCCGAGACTCCTTCGGACCGCTAGCAGCCCCAACGCCAGGAGGCCCCTGAGCGTGTCCAAGCCGTCCGGCCCCAAAGAACGCGGACCGCAGTTCCACTCACGGAACTTGGATGGGGTCGCTGCGCTCGCTGTCGAGTCGGAATGTCTAGCTGCCCTGCGGGGTTACCGACTCAGTGACCGGTTGCTCCGTGGGCGTGGCATCCTCTTCGGCACAACCGGCTATCGAAACCAACAGCATCATACAGATGCCTGATCACCAACCGCATCGGAGGTCGCTACCTCTCCAGATTCCCCTCACGACATCCTCCTCCGCTTGTTCTTCATGAAGTCCATCATGATGTACTGGCCCAAGGTCAGCGTATTGGTGAAGTACGCCTTGCCACGAGCAATCTCTGAGACCTTCTGTACGAACTGCACCAGATAGGGGTCACTTGCGAGCATGAATGTGTTGATCAGGATGCCGGCTTTGCGGCACGCGGCGACCTCCTGGAATGTTCGCCTCAGGATGTTCGGGTCGAGCGCGCCCGAGTTTGTGTAGACGCGCCCGTCGGGCAACGTCATCGCACTGGGTTTCCCGTCGGTGATCATGATGATCTGCCGCATGTCCTTCTTCTGCGACGACAAAATGCGGCGGGCTACCTCCAGACCTTCGGCGGTATTGGTGTGGAATGGTCCGACCTGCGCTTTTCCGAGCTGCGAGAGGGGAATCTCCTGGGCCTTGTCCCCGAAGGTCACGACGCGCAGGGAATCACCCGGAAATTGGGTACGGATCATATGCGACATCGCGAGCGCGACGCGCTTCGCGGGGGCAAAGCGATCCTCCCCGTAGAGCACCATCGAGTGTGAAATGTCGAGCATGAGCACCGTCGCGCAGGATGACCGGTACTCTGCCTGGTGCACCATGAGGTCACCGTACTCGAGGTTGAGCGGCACCGAGAGACCCTCGCGCTCGATCGCGTTCTTGAGCGTACCCGAGACGTCGAGGTTGAGCGTGTCGCCGAACTCGTAGGGCTTCGACGCTGCTTCGGCCTCGATACCTGTCGAGAGGTGAGGCGTGTCATGGGCTCCGGCGCTCGCCTTGCCGAGTGCGGCGAGCAGTCCTTTGAGTGAGCGGTAGCCCAGGAAGTCCATCCCCTTCTGCGTGAGGCTGAACTTGACCTGTTGAGCCGCCTGCTTCGCTTCGTCGATCTTGCCCATGCCGGTCACGTCGTACGTCGCGCCGGGCATCTGCGGATTGCCGGTCTCGAGGTTGATGTATCCTTCCTCGACCATTCTCTGAATGAGGTCGTCCAGCAGTGCAGCGATCTGCTTCTGAAGCTCCTCGTCGCCCTGACCCTCGCCTCGCAGCTCCTCGATCATTTCAGGCGTGAGCTCACCACTCTCGATGAGCGCCTTGAGCAGAGCGTTCTTGAGCGAGTCCGTCGAGTTGGGGTCGTCCGTGCCGGACCAACCCCAGTATGGATGGTAGTGGGGACCACCCGCGAACCCACCGTCCATCAAGAAGTCTGAGAGCATCTCCAGCAACGACTCGAGGTTCAGGGCGTCGAGCCAGCGGCCTTTGTACTTGGAGTAGGTGGTGAAGCGCATGTTTTCAGACTAGGCGTGTGAGTACGTTCCCGCCATGAATCGTGCTATCACAAAGGCGCTGCTCGATCACTACGATCGGGAACACCGAGCACTGCCATGGCGTGGCTGTTCCGACCCGTACCGGATCCTCGTGTCGGAGGTCATGCTGCAGCAGACGCGTGTGCAAACGGTCCTTGCTTACTACGACGCCTGGCTGGAGCGGTTCCCTGATGTCGAGGCGTTGGCCGACGCGGAGACGGACGAAGTGCTCAAGGCGTGGGAGGGGCTCGGTTACTACCGGCGGGCGCGCAATCTGCATGGAGCCGCACGGCTCATCCGCGAGCGCCCCGACGGTGGATTCCCCGACACCTACGCTCGCCTGCGATCTCTTCCCGGAGTCGGCGACTATACCGCCGGCGCCGTGGCGAGCATGGCGTTCGGTGAGGCGGTGCCCGCGGTGGATGGCAATGTGCGCAGAGTCCTCTCGCGCCTCTTCGACGAAGCGGAGCCGCGCGCGTCTTGGCTGCGGTGGAAGGCTTCCGAGCTGCTCGACGCCGAGCGTCCGGGCGACTGGAACCAGGCGCTCATGGAATTGGGTGCGACGCTGTGTTCGCCGCGATCGCCACGATGCGGCGCTTGCCCGGTTGTCGAGTGGTGTGCTGCGCACCGTGCGGGCACCCAGGAGCAGCGCCCAGCCGCGTCGGTGAAGGCGAAGCCGAAGAAACTTCGGATTGAGCTCGCGGTGCTGGAGGCGGACGGACGCTTCATGCTCGAGCGTCGACCTAGCCAGGGCCTGCTGGCCGGGATGTGGTCGTTCCCCGAGGTAGGGGCAGGCGGGTCGGTCCTCGCGACGATAGCGGAGCGAGGACTTGTTGCGACGGCGCATCCCGCAGCTCTGCCCCTGGTGGAGCACCGGTTCACTCACCTGCACGCGACTTACGAGCCGTGGTTGGTTACGGTCGCCACCCCGGACGAGGGCGAGGGCCGGGCGTGGATCGATCCCGCGACCTCGAACGATCGCGCTGTACCTGTAGCGCAGCAGAAAGTGCTGGCGCTCGCGCACGGGCATACAGCGGTGGCGTCAGCTGACCCTGGCGCTCTTCTGTAGCTCGAGCACCCAGTCCGGCGTCTCGCTGAGGTACTGCTCGATCGTCGCGATGCGCCGGAAGTAATAGCGGGCGTTCAACCCCTGAAACACGGCGGTCAAGGCGATCACCGCCACATAAACCGTGATGGTCAGCGAGCGCACCAGTTCGTCCAGATCCCCACCCAGAAGCTCGGTCAGCTCAGCCATCTGCGGATCCGGGCCGCGCAGTGGTCACGTACATGCTCCACAGGCAATACAGGATGATGAGTGCCATGAAACCCACTTGGTTCCGCCAGAGAAGCTCGGGACCTGTGGGGTTGGGGGTGAGGGATTCGGGCACGGCTCTCGAACTCGTTGCGCGCCACCACCGCCATGCCCACACCGAGAACCAGAGCCGTCAGGCTGAAAATGTCGAACAGCAGGGTGACAGCCGCGAAGAAGCCAATGGACCAACCGTTGAACGCGGCCACCTTAGCTGCTCCTGTGAACGCCTTGGCGCGCTCGGCCGCCTGCTCGAGTGTCTGTCGTTGATCCGATGTCAGGGGATGAGCTTCGGACATCTCAGATGTTCAGCCCTCCCATGGGGTCGAAGCCTTGATGTCCCTTCCCGGGCTCTGGCCCGCGTTGCGGTGCGCGTGCGTACCCCACGCTGCTGCGGCTGAGGCGCTTCTGGGCGACGAGGGCCTCCAAGACCAACTCGCACGCGGCGGCCCGCACGCCATCACCCGCCGCACTGCCCGCCAGGCCTACGTTGTTGACCAGCTCGAGCAGCCCAGGCACCGTCTCGAAGCCCTGCACGCACGCCGACGCTGACGCGTCCTCGCCTACCTGAAGCGCGCCGCCGGTCTCGAAGTAGTCGATGATGTCCTCCACGTCGGCACCGCCTGCCCGGATGTCGAACGTGAAAGATGCGGCCTGCTGGATGAGCTCCTGCGCAATCTTTTCCGGCCCGTGAAGCTCGCCCTCATACTCGAGCTCTATCTTGCCGGTGATCGCGGGAAGGGCTGCATACAGATCCCCAACACGCGGCACAGCAGTGTCTTCTCCGTGCTGGATCGCGCGTCGCTCGGCATTCGACACAATCGTCTCCGTCACGGTAATGGGCATGCGCTGACTGACGCCGGAGCGCTGATCGATGCGCTTGTCCTCACGCGCGATGAAGGCGACGCGCTCCACGGCTTCTTCCATGAAGTCTGGAATCTCCACGCACGTGCCACTTCGTCCGACCCACGCCTCCTGGCGCGTGATGTCGATTCCGGTCTCGAGATCGGGCGGGTAGTGCGTGCTGATCTCCGCTCCGATTCGGTCCTTGAGCGGCGTGATGATTTTCCCGCGCGCTGTGTAGTCCTCGGGGTTGGCCGTGAAGACCATGAGCAAATCGAGGGCGAGCCGCACGGGGTATCCCTTCACCTGAACATCCCCCTCCTCGAGGATGTTGAAGAGGCCCACCTGGATCTTGCCCGCGAGGTCGGGCAATTCGTTAATCGCGAAGACGCCGCGATTCGCGCGCGGCAGCAGCCCGTAGTGGATGGTCAGCTCGTCCCCCAGGATGTGCCCACCGCGGGCGGCCTTGATCGGGTCGAGGTCACCGATCATGTCCGCGATGGTGACGTCGGGCGTGGCGAGTTTTTCCACGAATCGTTGATCACGCCCGATCCACTCGATCGGCGTATCGTCGCCGTACTCCTGCAAGCGATCTCGCCCGTACTTCGAGATGGGCGCGAACGGATCATCGTTGATCTCGCTTCCGGTGACGATCGGTACCGACTCGTCGAGCAACGACACCAGTTGGCGCAGAATCCGGCTCTTCGCCTGGCCGCGGAGCCCGAGCAGGATGAAGTCGTGCTTGGCCAGGACCGCGTTGACGATTTGTGGCACGACGGTGTCGGAGTACCCCATGATGCCGGGGAACAGCTCCTCGCCCGAACGCAGTTTCCCCACGAGGTTGGAGCGCATCTCGTCTTTCACGGTGCGCGTCTCGTACCCCGCAGCCTTCAGCTCACCAAACGTGGTCGGACGGTGCTCGCTCATGCGCCGGACATTCCTGGTGGAGTCAACGAACGGGGTCCCCCGAAGGGTAGAGCCCCGCGCGCGAGTTGGTGATCTTAGAGTCGATTGGATACACGCTTCCGATTCCACGGATCCCGCTACCCACATTCCGGAGCACACATGTCCGAGGGCACCAGCGTCCTCCGCACATCAGTACGTTCGATCGATGCCCAGCCGCCGCTTCCGCGCGACCGGTTCATCGTGGAGGACCAACCTGACGACGAAGCGGTGCCCATGGATGTGGTTTTCGTCGGCGGTGGGCCCGGGGGCCTAGCCGGCGCGATCGAGCTCGCCCGGCTCGTTCAGGCCGACAACGAGGCGGGTGGCGGGATCGGGGACGTTGAGATCGGCGTGTTGGAAAAGGCGGGCCAGCTAGGAGAGCACAGTCTTTCCGGTGCGGTCGTAAACCCGAGTGCCTTCCAGGAGCTGTTCCCCGAGCTGTCGCTCGACGAGTTCCCGTTCCGGCGCCCGGTGGGCAAGGAGTCGGTCTACTTCATGACCGGGTCGGCCTCTTTCAGGATCCCGACGCCTCCGACCATGAGGAACCACGGCAACTACATCGCGTCGATCTGCGAGATCGTGCGCTGGCTCGGCGAGAAGGCCGAGGATCTTGGCATCAACGTCTTTCCCGGTTTCCCGGTGGACTCGCTGCTGGTCGCGGGCCAAAGGGTGATTGGCGTGCGTACGACCCCGGCTGGACTCGACCGCAACGGGGAGCCGACCGGGCCGGACGCGATGCCCGCGATGGACCTCAAAGCCCAGGTCACCGTGCTCGCCGAGGGTACACGCGGGTCGCTGTCCCAAGCGTGGTTGGAGTGGCAGCAGGTCGGTTCAGAGAATCCGCAGATTTTCGCGCTCGGCGTGAAGGAGCTGTGGCAGGTGAAGAAGCCTCTTGACCGGATCGTTCACACCGTGGGCTGGCCGCTGCCCAGGGACGCCTTCGGGGGCTCCTTCATGTACCCCATGTCGGACGACGTCGTCGCGCTCGGGCTGGTGGTTGGACTCGACTACGAGGACGCTCGCTTCGACGTGCACGAGGTGTTTCAGCGCATGAAGCTGCACCCGCTCTTTCGCAAACACCTGGAAGGTGGTGAGATGGTCGAATGGGGTGCGAAGACGATTCCGGAAGGAGGCTTCTATTCGGTGCCCTCACGTCGCCACGGTGACGGCGTCTGCATCGTCGGTGACGCCGCGGGCTATGTGGAAGTGTCTTCGCTCAAGGGGATCCACTACGCCATGCACTCGGGAATGATGGCGGCGCGCCAGATTTTCAAGGCGCTGAAGGCGGGCGACACCTCGGAAGCCGGGCTCGCCGGCTATAGCACCGCGGTAGACTCGAGCGTGATTATGAAGGACCTCAAGGAGTGCCGTAACATGCGGCTCGCCTTCAAGAGCGGCTTCTACGTCGGAGGAGTGAAGGCGGTGCTCATGACGCTAACGAAGGGCGCGTTTCTGGGAGCGAAGATCCCGATCCGGGAAGATGCAGCGGAGTCACGCACTCTGGGCCTTGCCGACGACCCTTTCGTGCCAGACGGCAAGCTGACCTTCTCCAAGGTCGACGGCGTTTACAAGTCTGGGAACCAGACCCGGGACGATATTCCGTCGCACCTGCTCGTAGGTGAGCACGTGAGCGCGGAGGCCGCTGAACTGTTCGTGCACATGTGCCCGGCCGGGGTCTATGAGCGTGACGGCAGCGAGTTGCGTGTAAACGCGCCGAACTGCGTCGACTGCAAGGCGACGGACGTGTTGGGGCCTCGTTGGACGCCGCGGGAGGGTGGGAGCGGGCCGGCGTACAGGCAGATGTAGGTCCGTTGTTCAGCCCGCTATATCAGCTACCAAAGAGAGGCAGTGATGTCGGCATCCGATGGTCGTGGCGCCTTGAGTGTGGATCTGTTAGAGGCGGCCATCAGGAGTGAGGGCAAAGGCCAGCTCAACATCGGCAAGCTGCTGCGAGCGTGCGCGGTTTCTGTCACTCAGTCGGCTGCGGGTGAGGGCGGATTCCCTGACGACCGAGAGCAACTTGCGCAGGACTTGCTTGCACTCTCACAACGCCTAAAGGTGTCCGGCGTGCCCGCCGAGATCAGCGATCGCGTCGCTCTGGCGAGCCAACTGGTGGCCCAGGACGAGCAGAGCTACCTAGACCGTTTTCCGGACCCGTACGTTTGCCGGCGGTGCGGCTCTATTACCGGCACGGTGCCGCCGCCGAACTGTGATCGGTGTGGAGCCCACGCACTGACCTTCCAACGCTTCGCACCGATCTACTGGCTGGGCCTCTATTCCTCGGAGGAGGTCTTGCACCGGCTCGAGGCGAACCCCGATCTGTTGCGAGAGGCGATCCAGCCCTTGGCGCCTGATCGGCTGGATTGGGCTCCCCAGGGCACCGCGTGGGCAGCGACTGACGTGCTCAGCCACCTGCGGGACGCACAGTCGGTGCTCGCTCAGCGAATCACGTTGATCTTGGACGAGGACGATCCACGCCTGGAGTTCAAAGCCGTCTTTGCCTGGACGAATCAACAGACTGAAGAGACCGAGTCAGGCGAGGAGATCATGAAGTCATGCGTGTCCTCACGACGGTCCTCCGTGTCTCGCCTTCGAGAGATCGGGCCCGAGTAGTGGAGGCGCACCGGTCGCCATGAAGAGTTCGGTCGGGTAACTCTGCTGGAGCAGGCCAGCTACTTCGCGGCGCATGAGCTTATTCACCTGAGGCAACTCGAGCAGCTCAATCGAGCGGTGAACGTGGAGGCCTGAGGGCACCTAAACGCTCTCCCCCTCCCCAACACCCCGCCCTTCCTGCCAAATTCCGTCCCGTCCCGCAGACATCGACCCGAATACGCTTTCGAGAGGTCTACAGTGGCCAGTGTGCAAGAACAGCTAGACGCGATCCGTTCCACATCGGGCGCGCGGCGCACCGTTGGTCTCGACAACACCACCGTATGTCAGTTCGTCACGAACGACCCTACGCTCGCGGACGCCGTGAATGCGGCCACCGAGGAGTTCGAGGCGCTCAATCAGGAGTTCCCAGAGCTGATGGCGCTCGGCGAAGTCGAGCAGGTCGCTGCGATCGAAAAGCATCTGGTGAATTTCTACGCGGACGACACGGTGAATCCGTACGTCTCGATGGCGGCGCGAGGCCCGTGGATCGTGACGACGAAAGGCGCGGTCCTGCACGACAACGGGGGATACGGCATGCTCGGCTTTGGGCACGTGCCCGAGCCGATCATCGAGGCGATGACGAAACCCCAAGTCATGGCCAACGTCATGACGCCGTCCCTCTCGCAGTTCCGCCTCTCCGCGGCCCTGGAGCGGGAGATCGGCCAGACGCGCGAGGACGGCTGTCCGTTCACGCACTTCCTCGCCATGAACTCCGGCTCGGAGTCCGTTTCGGTCGCGACCCGCATGGCTGATGTGAACGCGAAGATGCTCACCGACGAAGGCGGCAGGCACGCTGGCAAGCCGGTCAAGAAGATGTCGCTCGCGGGCGGCTTCCACGGGCGCACGGGGCGCCCAGCGCAATTCTCCGACGCGTGCCTCACGGCGTACAAGACGCACCTGGCGACCTTCCGCAATGAGCACCTGATCACCGTCGAGCCAAATGATGTGGATGGCCTGAAGGCGGCCTACGCTCGGGCGGACGCCGAGGGCTACTTCATCGAGGCGTTCTTCATGGAGCCCGTTATGGGCGAGGGAAATCCAGGCGTCGCGATTACGCCCGACTTCTACTCGACCGCGCGCGCTCTCACGAAGGAGCACGGAACGATCCTGCTCATCGACTCCATCCAGGCCGGGCTACGTACGACGGGATATCTCTCCCTGGTGGACTCCCCGGGATTCCGGGACCTCGAGGCTCCGGACCTGGAGGCGTACTCCAAGGCCCTGAACGCGGGTCAATACCCGCTTTCGATTCTGGCGCTCACGCCGGAGTCGGCGGCTCTGTACCGGCAGGGCATCTACGGCAACACCATGACTGCCAACCCGCGAGCCATGGACATCGGCAGCGCGGTCCTGGGGATGGTCACGCCGGAGGTGCGTCAGAACATCGTCGATCGCGGCCACGACTTCGTGACAAAACTGGAGGCGCTCGCCGACGAGCTCGGCGGCGCGATCACGAAAGTCGAAGGCACTGGCTTGCTCTTTTCCTGCGAGCTCGATCCGAAGTTCAAGGCATACGGCACGGACAGCACCGAGGAGTTCATGCGACTCCAGGGGATTGGTGTGATCCACGGGGGTGACAACTCACTCCGGTTCACACCTCATTTCCAGGTGACTTCCCAGGAAGTCGACCTGATCATCGACCATGTACGTAATGCGGTGTTGAACGGGCCTCAGGCAGGGTAAGTCGAAGGGCTTAGGCCGAGCGGACCAGTCGCTCCCCCATCCACGCATCGCTCGAGCTCAAGTCGACGACCTTCTTCGCCCACTCCGCCTTGTCGGGTTCGACCCATCCCGGCTTCCAGAAGTGCCGGTCGAGGTGAATTAGGGGGAGATCGAGGATGTCAGCCATCTCCCGCGCAAGAATGGATTCGCCCGCGCCGCTGGAGCTGAGCACCAACCAGCGCTTCAGCGGCCGCCGTCTCCCTGTTGCCAGACTCCACCCCCCGGAAGCTCGATGCTGCCACCCAACTGGAGGATCAGCGGCACACCGTCCACGTAGTCCGCCGCTCGCATAATCCGCCCGCCCTCCATCTCGATGATTGTCACACCATTGAGTACTACTTCGTCGCCCGACGCGACCGGGAAGCGGTCACCGATGGGGCGCGCCTGGATTGCGGAGAACACCCATTCGCCGACGGCACCCGTGGAGCTCGTGTGGACACGAGCGAGGTTCATGTAGACGTCGTCGCCCCATGCGTGAACAGCTGTCAGGTAAGCGACGATCTCCTGGATTCCCTGGTGGGTCTGCTGGCTGGCAAAGTCGTCGTAGGTGGCCTCGGGCCAGAAGATTTCGAGAATTACGGCCGTGTCGGCGGTCGCAATCGCGTTCGCCAACAACTGAATGTTGAGCTCGGCTTCCGATAATCCGGACTGGTCCGGAGGCGCAGTGCAAGAGACCGTTGCCAGAAGCGCTGTGAACAATATGGATTTGGCTCTGAACATGACGATCCGTATGGCGGTTGGTCCCTGGGCAGCCTTGCAAAATCTAACGCCGCCACTTTCAGTAGGCTCTATTGGTACGCACATGCCAAGAGAGGCACGCGGTGGACACGAGCAAAAGAGCACTTTCGCGCTTCGGGCTCGGCGCCCGGATCGGCGAGCCCGAGAGGATCGGGGACGCTCGCCGGGCGGTGACATGAGCATTTGGGCCGGGCATGCCAGGGCACCACGTGCCGAGCAATCATTCACGTGTCCTGCTAGTCCTCGTCGATCTCCAAGGTGATCCCGGTCTCGGTGATCACGATGGTCGGTAGGACCGCGCGCACGGAGCGACCGGCGAGTGAAGCGAGCGCGTCGTCGGTCGTCTGGTAGTCGCGTAACTGCTCGAGCGTCTGGGTGGTTGGGAACATCATCGGCATCTTCCCCTCGTCGCTACTAACGAGCGCCGCGTCCGGTGTGATCCAAACGGCGTCGGTCATTTCTCGCGGATCCACGATTGGCGTGGCGCCCTCACGAACCTTGGCGGCGAAAAAGCGAGTGTCGAATCGGCGCGGCCGTGGTACGGGCGTAATCCAATGCGCGAGGTACTCGATGGAGGCGCCGTCGATGCGGCATCCGAGTCTTTCGAGCACCTGCGCGAACGAAATGCGATCCTCCATGAGATCGTCCCGAATGGCGTCCACTTGCTCGTCTTCCGCCGCGGTCGCGGGCGCCCGGCCGCGTGAGTCTCGTCCCACCAGGATGCCGGTCTCCTCGAACGCCTCGCGTAGTGCGGCCAAATAATAGGCGATTGCCGGCGGGTCCCCGTCGGCCAGCTCGAGACGGTGGGCAGCCTGCTCCGGCGTGAGTCCGTCCACGAAGGCCAACGCGTCCTCCGTCGCATCTGAAGCGTCGACGCGGCCACCGGGGAACACGTAAGCCCCCGGCGCGAAGCCTGCGTTCCGGTTCCTACGCAGGAGGAGGACCTCCACAACGGGGTCTCCGTCGCGGAGGAGCACGATGGTAGCAGCGGGTCGAGGCTCGACCGGCGGATTCTCGCTATGTGTCATGTCACGGGGCAGCACATCTGTGCCCACCGGATGCGTGCGTAAGGGGGCACAGAATGCCGTACCCGGCCGGTCCTTCCCGCAAGGCGGTCAGCGCTAGTGTCCCGCCGCGATCCCATCTTTCCTTGGATCTGATGCGGCAGCCCATCCCTGGGCGAGCTTGAGGATCGCCTGAGCACCCCCGAACCCGACACCGTCGGGATCGCACAGCTCGTGCCCCAGCGCTTCGAGTCCCGCTGCCACGTCGACATCGAGGCGCTCGACCGCGACCGTGGTGCCGCTGTCGTGACGGAAGCGTGCGGCATCGATCGCTTCTTGAGGGTCCATGCCGAACTCCACCATGTTGAGCATGACTTGAACATGGCCCTGTGGTTGCATCGAACCGCCCATGACTCCGAAGGAGAGCCATGGCGCGCCGTCTTTGCTCACGAATGCGGGAATGATGGTGTGGAAGGGTCGCTTATTGGGCGCTATTTGGTTGGGATGACCGTGCTCCATCGTGAACCCTGCCCCCCGGTTCTGCAGCACGAGGCCTGTACCCGGCACCACGACTCCTGAGCCAAAGTGGCCGTACAGAGAGTTGATGAACGAGATCATGTTGCCGTATTGGTCCGCTACGGTCAGGTAGATCGTCTCGGAAGCCGTAGCGAGCCGACCAGCATCTGGATGGTTCGCGGCAGCCGCAGGGTCGATGAGCTGTGCCCGTCGCGCGAGATAGCCGACGTCGAGCAGCGACTCGGGTCGCACGTCCATGTGGTCAGGGTCGGCGATGTAACGGGCGATGTCTGCGTACGCGAGCTTCTTGGCCTCGATCAATGTGTGCAGGTAGTGGACCGAGTTATGGCCCATAGCCTGCAGATCATGTCCCTCCAACATCTTCAGCATCTGGAGCGCGGCGACGCCCTGACCCGCAGGCGGCAGCTCATGCAGCGTGTACCCCTTGTACTCCATGCTCAGAGGCTCGACCCAACGGTAGCGGTGGCTACGCAAATCCTCGACCGTGAGGAAGCCGCCGAGCTCATCGAGGCCGGCAACGATCTGTTCTCCGAGCCCGCCACCGTAAAGGGTCTCAACGCCGTTCTCTGCGACACGCTTGAACGTGCCGGCGAGGTCCGGGTTCCTGAACCACTGCCCGGCGCGGGGCGCTTCACCGTCCACGAGAAACGTGGCTGCGGCACAGGAGTTTGAGCGGAGCCCGTCCACGGCGGCCGCCCAGTCCCGCGCGATGATCGGACTGACGGGGAATCCTTCGTTCGCCAAGCGTATGGCGGGCTGAAGCGCTTGGTCGATGGCCGTGGTGCCGTACTTCTCGAGCAGCGCGTCCCAACCCGAGAGCGCGCCCGGCACGGTCACCGAGCGAGCGCCGTCTTCCGGTACGCTCCCGGCGCCTTCGGCGATCAGCTGCTGGACATCGATCTTCGAGCCGGACTTGCCGGTCGCGTCGATCCCGACGAGGCGGCGATCATTGGCATCCCACAGAAGCGCGAACATGTCGCCGCCCATCCCAGTCATGTGCGGCTCGACAACGTTTAGCGCTGCGGCCGCGGCAACCGCCGCGTCAATCGCGTTGCCACCTGCCTCGAGAATGCCGATCGCGACCCCCGTAGCCAACGGGTGGCTGGTGGATGCGGCTCCGCGCGGCGCGTACACCGTAGAGCGACCCGAGGCTGTTGCCGGGCTCGTTACGGGGCCCGTCACTCGAGCGTCAGCCGAGTCGGTCCAGAATCATGACTTCTCCGGAGAACAGATCCTTGAGCCTTTCGATGTCCGCGAGCTCCAACTGATCACCCCAGTGAATCGGGATGATGGTCTCGGCCCCGCAAGCCTCGCCCGCTCGAGCTGCTTCGTCTACGCCCATCGTGTAGTGGCCGCCGCAAGGTAGGAAAGCGATATCGCAACGGATGCCGAACATCGAGGGAAGGAAGTCGGTGTCCCCGGCGTGGTAGAACGTGGTGTCACCAACGCTGAAGACATAACCGAGCCATCCATCGGCGGGCGTGTGGAACTTCTTCTCCACATTGTGGGCAGGCACCGCCAGCACGTCGAAGCCGTCGAGCTGTAGCATGTCGCCCGGTCGCATGAAGTGGTCGGCGTCGCCAAGCTGCTTCTTCATCGTCGCAGGGGCGATGATCAAGGTCTCGGGGGTTCGCACTCTCGCGATATCGTCCTCGGAGAAGTTGTCGTAGTGGGGATGCGTGAGCAGGACGATGTCCGCCTCGGAATCATCGGATACGTGAATCGGGTCCACGTGGATCTTCAGGCCCGCCCGTTGTATTCGTACGGAAGAGCCGCGGAACCAAGTGATGCTGTCGAGCTTGTCGCTGATGTGGATCCCGGGCGGTGGCGCAAGAAGGAACGAGGTGCCAACCTAACTGCCCCTGCCGGAGCGAAAAAGTGGCGTGTCGCAGAGCAGGGGAGCGGCCAGTTTGGCAGCTTTTCATGCGATCGGGGCACAGGATGGTGCGTTTCCGGTGGCAAGAATCCTGCACATACGTGCGCACGCTTCCGCACCTCGTCTCAGATTCGGTGCAGAAGTGTCGATGCTGATCAATAAAGGGACTGCCTCCGTCGCTGGACGAGGGCTAAGAGAGAGAGAGAGAGCACTCCATGGGCGAGCGATTTACGCTTCCGGTCCTGCCACTTCGGGATACTGTCGTATACCCGGGGGTCGCCGTACCGATCTCAGCTGGGAGGCCCGGCACCGTCGAGGCCGTTCAGGAAGCACTGGACGGAGATCGTCGCATGTTCGCCGTCGCCCAGAGGGAAAACGTCGACGATCCCCTACCTGAGTACCTGTACAACGTCGGCACCGTAGTACGCATCATTCAGACGCACCGCGTTCGAGGCGGCGTGCAGCTTCTGGTACAGGGCGAGGGCCGTGCGCAGGCGCTCACGTATCACGAAGAAGGTCAGTCGATGCTGCAGGCGGTGCTTCTCGAAATGGTGCACCAGGAGCCGCAGAACCCGAACGACCCCGCTTTCCAGGCACTCGACCGCGAGCTGAGGGATCGAGCCGCCGAACTCGGTACCCGGCGCGGGGTGCCCGCAGAGGCGCTGAACCAGCTCATCCAGGGCGTGGACGACCCTGGTCCGTTCGCGGACCTGGTCGCGTTCTATCTGGAGTTGGAAACTGCGAACAAACAGGAGCTTCTCGAGATGCTCGACGACGAGGCTCGCATGCGTGCTTGTCTTGTCGCCGTGGAGCGCGAACTAGCGCGCATAGACGCTCAGGAGGACATCCAGGCGAAAGTACAGTCGGAGCTGGGCGAACGTCAGCGCGAGATGCTTTTGAGAGAGCAGCTCAAGGCGATCCAAAAAGAGCTCGGCGATGGCGAAGATCGTGACGACCTCGAAGAGATGCGTGAACGCATTGAAGAGCTGAAGTTGAGCGAGGAGCAACGGTCCGAAGTCGATCGCGAGCTGAGGCGGTTGGAACGCACGAGTCCGCAGTCCGCGGAATACCAAGTGATCCGCACTTTCCTGGAGTGGGTGACCGAGCTGCCGTGGAACGAGCGCGCCGAGGAGAAGATCGATCTCGAGCGGGCGACGAAGATTCTAGAAGAGGATCACCACGGACTCGAGGACGTGAAGGACCGCATCCTTGAGTTCCTCGCCGTACGCAAGCTCCACTTGGCCCGCTTGAACGGAGTTGATGCCGAGGAAACCGAGGCGGACGCCGAGATCGGTGACTCGTCGAGCGCAAACGGAAAGGACGACCTCGAGGCTGACGAGGAGGAGAGCGACGACGCGCCGGGCGGTCGTGGGCCCATTCTGCTGTTCGTCGGACCCCCTGGCGTGGGCAAGACATCGATCGCGAAGTCGATCGCACGTTCGCTCGGGCGGAAGTACGTGCGAATTTCGCTGGGTGGCGCGCGTGACGAAGCGGACATACGAGGGCATCGGCGCACGTATGTCGGAGCCATGCCGGGCCGCATCATCCAGGGCATGAGACAGGCCAAGACCAAGAACCCCGTGTTCTTGCTCGACGAGGTCGACAAGCTTGGAGTGTCGTTCCAGGGCGACCCGAGCTCGGCTCTTCTGGAAGTGCTCGACCCGGCTCAGAACTCGTCGTTCGTCGATCACTACCTCGGCATCCCGTTCGACCTCTCCGAGGTGCTGTTCATCGCAACGGCGAACTACTTGGACCGGATTCCCGGTCCACTGCTCGATCGCATGGAGCGTGTCGACTTCGCCGGCTACACCGAGCTCGAGAAGCTGCAGATCGCAAAGAAGTATCTGGTGCCCCGCCAGCGAAGGGAGAACAGCCTCACCGAGGAAGAACTGCAGATGGAGGACGATGCGGTTCTCAGCGTGGTGCAGAGCTACACGCGCGAGTCGGGTGTGCGCCAGCTCGAGCGTGAGGTTGGCAGGTTCGCTCGCAAGGTCGCGCGACAGATCGCCGGTGGTAAGGTCGAGAAAATCAACGCGAGCAAGAGCGATGTTCGAGAGCTGCTCGGTCGACCTCGTGTCCACCCTGAGCGCATCGCCGACGAGGACACGGTGGGTGTAGCCACGGGTATGTTCTACACGCCCATGGGCGGTGACATCATGTTCGTCGAGACTAGCATCATGCCAGGTGACGGCAAAGGCGGCTTCATTTTGACCGGCCAGCTAGGCGACGTGATGAAGGAGTCGGGTCGCGCGGCACTTTCATTTGCGAAAGCGCATTGGAAGCAGCTGGGCATCGAGGAGGATTCGCTACGGGGCCGCGACGTTCACATCCACGTTCCGGCTGGAGCGATCCCCAAGGACGGACCGTCAGCGGGTATCACGATGGCTACCGCGCTCGTCTCGGCGGTGTCGGGCCGAAAGATCCGACGCGACGTGTCGATGACGGGAGAGTTGACGCTCACCGGCCGGGTGCTGCCGATCGGCGGCCTGAAGGAGAAGGTGCTCGGCGCCGTGCGCGCCGGCATCACGGAGGTCATCCTACCGATCGACAACGAGGCGGACCTCGAGGACATCCCCGATGAAGTGCGCGAGAGGACAACGTTCCATTTAGCGGAGACGCTCGATGACGTGATCTCGACCGCGCTGGTCGGCGGCACCAGCACCGCGAAGACGATCTTGCCGACTCCAACCGTCAAGAAGAAGCCGGCTCGAAAGAAGAAGGCGAGTTCGGCCAGCAAAGCAAGCCCAACGAATGTTGCGGGTCCCGCGAGGAAGGCGGGGTCGGCGAGGACGGCGGGGTCGACGCCAAACTGACGTGGATCGGCTCGAGCACCTGAGCCGGTCCCTGGGGACGGTATGAACCCGGTCCGCTG
>Ga0207963_1000316_pt1 | contig 25075 bp, 21 predicted proteins | sample Knorr_S15_td_NAD_FD_185604 | JGI IMG/M metagenome (GOLD analysis project Ga0207963, IMG submission 185604) | Marine microbial communities from Southern Atlantic Ocean transect - Knorr_S15_td_NADW_ad_2500m_LV_A (SPAdes) (version 2) | ecosystem: Environmental > Aquatic > Marine > Oceanic | place...
GCGGTCCGCCAAGCGTTTGAACAACTTCATCAGACGCCATTCGTCCGCTGAGCCAGGTGACGTGATCATTAAGGTTCGACATGTTTTGCATGTATCCTCGTGAAACACGTGTGCCCTGCTCCGGAGTCAGAGGGTTTTGCGGCGTGCCGACCAGGTAGGTCGGAGTTTTCAGATACCGTTCGCGGCCCCGGTAAATGTCGGAAATTTGGTCATCAATGGAGCCACCAATGGCGGCTTCGGTCGAATTTAGTTCGTCCTTGCTCAGAGTGATATACGGCGCGTAGGTGAAGATATTGAGGTAGGATTGGTCCGCCCGCTCAATAGCGGTGTTGATGCCCTGACGCTCCAGGGTGCGGATGTACACTGGCGCGCCGGCCAACAGGCTGGCGGCAACCGTTATACCGACGAAGATGCTCAAGAGGAGTTTCCAGTCGTCGGTGATGCGCTTAAGTACGAGCTTAAAGGTCGTCAGTGGACGCATTCAGACTCCATGCCAGACACTACCCTTCCACCGCTCCAAGAATGTAGAGAACTCAGGAGTCGTCCAAAATACAGCCTGGATAGTGTTCTGTCCAGAGGGTTAAGAACCAATGGTACGCGAAATTTCCTAAATCTCGAAATTTCCCTAATTCAGCCCACTTTGCGAGCCACCCAGACCTGCTCGGCTTCGGGCGTATAGGGGCCTCGCATGAAATTGCCGTAAAGCGCTTCGACCTCAAATCCGCAGAGTTCCAGCAAATGCTCCATCTCATAGCGATAGACCCACCGCAAAGCTAGAAGCGTGTAGGTCTTTTTCACCACTACGCCATCTGGATTTAACTCCTCAAATATCCGGTATTCGGTTACAATCTGGCGTTCAAGGTCGTATCGTCGACTGTCCCATACGACAATTTTGCGTCCGGTCTCGGGTGTCTCACACTCCGTCAGCCGCGTGAGAGCATCCCCGATGTCCGATGAACGCTCCACGATCATCTCCAGGTCTGGGTCAAAGATGTTGAACGCTAGCCTGCCACCGTCCTCCAGGTGTTCGTGAATGCTGGCTAGAGCGGCCCTGTGATCCTGGACAGTCAGCAGGTGCAGGAACGCTCGGTAAGGAATTATCGCCAGCTTAAACTGTCGGTTCAGAGCGTTGGCGCGCATATCGCCATCGACGATCTCGATAAGCGCGCTGACGTCGGGCGGCAGCATGGCAACCTTGGCTCTGGCAATCTTCAACATCGAGGGCGCTCTATCCAGCCCCACGACATTGAACCCTTCTCTGGCAATAGGCTCTAGCAATCTACCCGTCCCGCAACCTAGTTCAAATACGGGAGAACCGGCTCGCCGGATTTCCTCCAGGTAGAACTCAACATCGCCGGGCATGCCTCTGGACAAAAATCGTAGTATGCGGCGTCATTCCGGTCGTACTTTTGCAGGGGTCGCTCCTCAGGAGAGCATTAGGGTTTCACAATCCGAGGGCGTTAGATTCACAAACCGATGGACTTGGCAACAGTTTCAAGGTGCAAATCGCTGTCGCCGAACATAAGCTCTGCGGCTTTGGCCCTGCGAGAGTATAACTGCATGCTGTGCTCTTTGGTGAATCCGATAGCGCCGTGGCACTGGTGTCCCAAAGCGCAAACCCTGCGGTAGGCGTCGCTGACCCATGCTTTAGCCATCGCAACCTCGTTTTCAGCGGGCAGGTTCTCAGACAACCGCCACGCCGCCTGGTATGTGATGTACCTGGAGCCTTCGACATCGGTTGCCATATTGGCGCAGTGGTGTTGGATCGCCTGGAAACTCCCGATTGGCCGCCCGAACTGCACTCTTTGTTTGGCGTATTCAACCGTCATGTCCAGCACCTGTTGTCCACCTCCCACCATCTCGGCGCACTTGCCCACTGCGCCCCAAGCTAGCACCTTCTCGATGGCGGCCCACCCCTGATTCAATTCTCCCAGCAGGGCCGACGAGGGCACGCTGACATTATTGAACACCAACTCGGACTGTCGGTCAGACGCGATCGTTTTTAGTAACGTCTGTTGGATTCCGGGAGTGTCGCGGCCCACGATGAAAAGGCTGATGTCCCGATCTCCTTCGCCAGTACGAGCGACGACGATGATGTAATCGGAAACGTGGGCGTTCGGAACGAAGAGTTTTGTCCCGTTGATGGTAAATCCAGCGTCGGTGGCTCTGGCGACCGTTTGGACTCCCTGAGCGTCCCATCTGGCGCTGGGTTCAGTGAGCGCAAGCGTCATGATGATTCCACCCTCGGCAATTCGAAGCAGGAATTCTTGCTTCTGCTCGTCGGAACCAGCCTCCTGAAGGCACAACCCGGCCATCACAACTGTCGAGAAGTACGGCCCAGGAAGCAGCGCTCTGCCCATCTCTTCCAACAGAATGGATAGATCGACGAAATCCAATCCAACGCCGCCGTATTGCTCTGGGAACGTCAGTCCCAACCACCCTTGTTCAGCAATCTGCTGCCACAACTCGGGCGTGAAACCGCGTTCGTCCTCCTCCATCGCCCGAACGTAGGTCTCGGGGCACTCGGTCTCAAGGAACGCCCGCGCGCTGTTCTTGAGCATCTGTTGAGCTTCGGTCAAACCCAGGTCCATCTCTTAGCCTCCGGCATTTGAGTGCCAATATATGCGTGCCTATATAAGGGTTGTAAGAGGTTAGCACGGGGCAGAGGGGCGGACAAGTCCCCGCGTTAGGCTGGCATAACGCGGGCGAAGACCCAGAATTGCGTCCTGAAATCACTGGCGGTCCGTATATAATGGGGCGATGCTCAACGTACTGTGGTGGCTGATAACGGTCGAAGCTCTGGGGCTGGCGGTGTTCCCGTTGGCCTTTTATCTGCTGAGACGACTGCCGGATCGGGGATTCAGCGTTACCAAACCGCTGGGAATCCTCCTCGTGGGCTACATCGCGTGGATTCTGGGCGCGTTGAACATTGTGCCTGCTATTCGTGTTTCTCTCATCGTCATCGTGCTTCTGGTCGCTTCTGTGTCCGCATGGGTGGCGTGGACGCATCGAGTTGAACTCAAAAAATTCGTGATGGCCGAGCGCAGAACGCTGATCGCCGCTGAGATCATCTTCCTGGTCGTGTTCCTCGGTTGGGCGATGTTCCGATCTTACGACCCGGCCATCGACCATACCGAACAGCCGATGGACTTTGCCTTCTTCAACGCCTCCATCGAGGCCACATCAGGCCAGCCTGAAGACCCGTGGTTGAGGGGCGAGACGATCAGTTACTACTACTTCGGCTACTGGATGCTCGGCGCGGTCAGCGAGATTTCGGGCGTGCCTTCTAACTATTCGTATAACCTGTCGCTGGCGTTGATTCCCGCGCTGGGAGCAATGGGCCTGTTTGGGTTGGTGTTCGCGATGGCGCGGAGCGAGGGCGCAAAGTGGAAGTTCGCAGTCTTCACGGGTGTGGCTGCAGGCGTCGTGTTGGGCATTATTGGCAACCTGGAAGGCGTGTTGGAGTTCATGCGCGCCAACGCAATTGGCAGTCAGGGCTTATACGACTGGATAAGTATTGACGGCCTGAGCGGCCCGGCTGAGACGCCTACGGATTCCTGGACTCCCGATGAGTTCTGGTGGTGGTTCCGCGCCACCAGGGTAATCAACACATTCCAGGCCGGAGTGGGAATCGACTACACGATCCACGAATTTCCCTCGTTCAGCTTCATTTTGGGCGATCTGCACCCGCATGTCTCAGCGATTCCGTTCGCGCTCCTGTTTTTGGGGTTCGCGTGGAATTTCTATCGCTCCCCGTTGCCGAACTTCAGTCGTCTGGAACTTCGCACTTACATTATGGCCGGAGCGATGGCGCTGTCCCTGGGCGGGCTGGCCTTCACGAATATGTGGGACCTCCCGACCTATGCGATTTTGCTGCTAGGAGTCGTGGCCCTCAAAGCTTACCCAGTCTATCAGGGCCGGATCGTGCCAATTCTGGGCGCGATGGCCCAGTTTCCCATGATAGTGATTGCGCTGGCATTCATCCTCTTTATGCCCTATTACGTGTCCTTTGCCAGCTCGGTGGAGGGCATCGGAGCCGTGGAGACGACCACGCGCTACCCCCATATGTTTATCGTTTGGGGGGCGCCTATGGCTCTGGTTGGCCCCTTCATTGTGGCATCGTTCTGGCAGACAGTGGTCGGCCCTGACTGGCGACGAATGACACTGTACTCGCTGATAATCGGGTTCCTGCCCTTTGCCGCCTGGATGGTGGTGCGGCTCCAGTCTGTTGAGATAGCTGACGGGCCTGTGGGGCGGCTCATCCACATATTGCCGATGGCCCTGCTGATCGTCATGGGCGTGTACTCAGCGATCACCGTCGCGAAACAGCGAGAGTCCAGCGGCAAGGCGTTCGCGCTGTTGTTGGCGACTCTGGGTCTTCTGTTAATTATGGGACCTGAACTGCTTTTCGTGGACGACTTCTTCGGCCCCCCCAGCGAGCGGATGAACACAATTTTCAAGCTTTACTATCAGGCGTGGCTACTGCTTGCGGCTGCTTCAGGATTCGCAATATACTACTGGCGATCCGGCAGGGACTCTCTGACAGGTTGGAGACGTTCGCTCTCGACCCTCTGGGCCGTGGGCGCTATCGCGCTGATAATCGGCGCTCTCTACTATCCGGCCGCCGCCTCGACCAGCAAAGCCGGAACGTTCACCGACGCAACGCTCAACGGATTGAATTTTTTGAAGCGAAGCAGCAGTGCAGAATACGATGCCATCCAGTTCGTCCGCGCTGAGATTGACCGGGACGGCGCGATTCTGGAGGCAGTAGGCGAGTGGTTCGATTCGGGCCTGATCTCCCGAAGCACGGGAGTGCCCACGATTTTCAACTGGCCGGGCCACCAGATTCAATGGCGCGGCTCGGATGATTCATTTGGCGGCAGAGAGCAGGACGTCGCGCGCATCTACGAGACAACGGATCCGCTGGAAGCTAGAAACCTGCTAGCAAAATATGACGTAGATTATGTGTACGTTGGCCCTCGCGAAAGGTCAAAACACGGAGAAGACGGGCTCGCCAAATTCCCGGATTTCATGGATTCAGTATTCAGCCAAGACAACGTGGAGATATATCGGGTGCGCCAGTAGAGCGGTCCGGTTTTCAACGAGACCAAACAGCATATGGCCACAAAACAAGCGACAATAGAAGCCAATCAACCAGAGCCATCAAACCGCATGGAGACCGTGCTTGATCGTCTCCGAGTCGGTGGTTTTGATCCAACCGTCAGATGGTGGGAGTTTGCGGGTTTCGGCTCTCTGATCGTGATCGCCCTGGTCATGAGACTGTGGGACGTTGGCGTTCGCGCAATGCACCATGACGAGAGCCTCCACGCGCTCTACTCTTGGAACCTGTTCAACGATTTGAACTATCAGCACAACCCGATGATGCACGGCCCATTCCAATTCGAGGCCAACGCCGCCATATTCTTCATCCTCGGAGACAGCGACGTAACCGCTCGATTGCTGTACGTGGTGATGGGAACGGCCCTGGTCGCCATGCCTTTCCTCTTGAGGAAGCGAATAGGCCGGCTGGGAGCTATATTCACAGCGGCGGCGCTGACCTTCTCGCCTGCGCTGCTCTACTTCAGCCGATTCGCAAGAAACGACATATTGATGGCTGTGTGGGCATTCGGTCTCGTCATCTCCATGTGGCGGTACCTGGACGAGGGGAAGAACCGCTATCTGTATTTCTCTGCTGCCCTGATGGCTCTGGCACTCGGCACAAAAGAATCCGCATATCTCGTAATAGCCACGTTGGGACTGTTCCTGGCATTGCAGGTCGGAGCGCCCACGCTGTCCCGATTGCTGCGTCCGGTGGAGATCGAAGGCGTGTCGCCGCCAGTCGCGGTAGGTCGCGTGGCGAAAACGCTGTGGGGTTCATACTCTCAGGGTTTCGATCTTGCGATCATATCGCGGCCCACAGCGTACCTCCTTTTGCTTGTCACTCTGACGCTGCCCCTGTGGTCAGCCTTCGCAGCGATCTTCCAGGACACTCTGCTGTGGAGTTGGACGAATCTGGTGCTTGCGGCCCCGGAGGGCAACCCGATCATCGGTTCTCCCATCGGCGGCGGAAAGGTTATCGCGTTCCTGATTATCGTCGCTTTAGGGGGACTGGGCGGTCTGGCGGGATACCGTTGGAACTGGGGCATCTGGTGGCGATGCGCCCTGATATTCTGGATTATATGGATTCTGCTCTACACCACATTCGGGACTAACTTCTTTCCCGGGATACGTAGCGGCGTCTGGAATTCGCTGGGATACTGGGTCGTCCAACAAGGAGAAGCGCGAGGCGGCCAGCCCTGGTATTACTACTTCGTCATAACGCCTGTTTATGAATACCTGCCTCTGCTCGTGGGCGTAATTGCCGGAGCCTTCTACTTCAGAAAGCGCGACCACTTCAGCTTGTTCCTAGTGTATTGGCCGGCCGTGACCTTCGCCCTGTATACCATAGCCAGTGAGAAGATGCCTTGGCTGTTGGTCAACATCACTCTGCCTTTGATCGTCCTGAGTGGCAAATTTATGGCAGACATTGTCGAGCGTATCGAATGGCGAAGCCTGACGCGAAATGGCGGCCTGCTGGTGATCGCCGCCGTCCCGATTTTCGTATTGTTGCTGTGGCAATTGGCTTTCTTCGAGCCGACCCAACGGAACGTGATTAATATCGTTCTTCCACTAGCGTTGGCGGCTGTGCTGTTGGGCATGGCGGCCTCGGGATTCTACGTGGCGCGACGAATGGGGCAGCAGGCCTTCGGAGCAGTGGCGCTCGTGGGCCTTGTTGCGATGCTGGCCGTGCTGACAGTCCGCACCGGTTGGATCGCCTCCTACCAGAACGGCGACACGCCAGTGGAGATGATCGTATACACTCAGACCTCACCCGACATCACTCGACTGCTTGACACTATCGAGGCCACGGGCGCTGGCGACACAATCCCGCTGACTATCGACCAGACATCGGGCTTCACCTGGCCGTGGGCCTGGTATTTGCGGAACGAGACGAACGTCAATTTCCCATCGTACAGTGGCTCTTCCGTCGTATCCAATCCGGGCGCTCCGATAGTGGTTGTGCATTCACAGAACCAGGACGCGGCGGACGAGGGGCTCCGGGGCATCTACACTAAAGGCGAGCGCATAAGGCATCGGTGGTGGTTTCCGGAAAGCACCTATCGGAATCTGACGCCCACCAAGTTCGTCAAAGCGATATTCGACCGCGAATCATGGCGGCGGACAATGGATTACTGGCTGAACCGCGAGGGCGTGTCCGACCGGCTTGGCAGCGAGGACTCCTACGTCTATTTCCAGCAGGGCTTTCAGCAGAATTTTTCTGAACAGCCGTGATCGCGCGCTCGATGGTCTGTCACCCTCTGATGCCAGCCGTTAGCAAAATGTCATACTGAGATCGCACTCGAAGTATCTCGACGTGTTGCTGTGCGAGCGGCCAGATGCTTCGCCTCGACTCAGCATGACAGGATTAACATACCCTGACAAATAACATCCCCTCCCCCGCTATGCTAAGGTTTGGTTCGAGGTTCTAATTGTGGTCGGAAATCTGAAATTCTGGATTGGAATCGGGATCAGTATTGCTCTGCTGATGCTGTTTCTCTTGACTGTGGACATGGGCCGAATGATCGACGCTCTCTCTGAGGTCGATTACATATATTTGGCCCCTGCGGTTGCCATGTACCTCGTTTCGACATACTTCCGCAGCCTGCGATGGAGCGTCCTTCTCCGACACATGAAACCTGTCTCCGCGAATCGACTTTATCCAGTGGTCGTGGTGGGATATATGGCAAACAACCTTCTTCCAATGCGGCTGGGAGAGTTGATCAGGAGCTACTACGTCGGCGAGCGCGAGGGCGTCAGCAAAACATCAGCATTGGTCACCGTGTTCGTCGAGCGAGTGTTCGACGCGATAACCTTGCTGTTTTTCATCATGGTGATTGCGCTGTTCGTCCCAGAAATGAAACGAGTGGCCCAATCCTTCGGCGAGGAATCAGGCATCCCGTGGCCTCTGCTGGTGGCCGGACTGAGCCTGCCATTCATAGGCGCATTGACCTCCCTAGTGCTGTTTGCCGTATATCCGTCGAAGACCAGAGAACTGATCCTGTGGTTCGCGAAACTGTTGCCTCGCCGATTTGAGGAAACGCTGGACTCGCTGATCGAGACTTTCCTGCTTGGTCTCTCTCCCTTGAGAAGCATGAAGATGCTGGTAACGCTGTTTTTGTTGTCCATACCCATCTGGATAACTGAGGCTGCGGTGTTTTTCCTCATCGGCCTGCCCTTCGGTTTCGTCGGCCTGCACTCTGGCCCCGGAGCAATGGCTGTGACGATGGTGTTGGTTACAGCGATTACCAACATCGGAAGCTCTATACCTGCCGCGCCCGGAGGTCTGGGGCTTTTCGAGATAATCGCGCGAGAGACGCTCGCGCTGGGGCCTCTGGTATCCGTGGACCGGTCTGTCGCGGCAGCATTCGCTGTCGTCGTTCACGCTGTCATACTCTTGCCCATGATAATCCTGGGTCAGGTGATACTGTGGACTGGCCACATCTCGCTCGGCCGGCTCTCCCGTGAGGGCCAACGAGACACGGCGCAGACGCCATGAGAGTCGGAATCATCGGAGCCGGAGCCACCGGACTCGCCGCCGCCTACGATCTGACCAGGGCGGGCCATCAAGTAGCCGTCTATGAGCGCTCACCCTTCCTGGGAGGCCACGCCTCGACCTTCGATGTAGGAGGCGAGAGGCTGGAACGCGGGTACCACCACTGGTTCACCAGCGACACAGACATCGTGGACCTTGTGCAGGAGATCGGCCTTGGAGACTCCATCCGCTGGATCGACTCGACTGTCGGCACGCTTTACGACGGGCGGATATACAACTTCGTCACCCCGATGGACCTGCTCAAGTTCAAGCCTCTGAACATGGCGGACAGAATACGGCTGGGACTGACGACCCTATACCTCCAGCGCCAAAAAAACTGGATGAAATACGAAAGAATCACAGCCGACGAATGGCTGAGGAAAAACGCCGGACGAGGCCCTTACGAGGTCTTCTGGGGGCCGATGCTCAGGGGCAAATTCGGCGAAGATCACTACAAAAAAGTTTCGATGGCCTGGGTTTGGGGCAAGATAAACACGCGCGTCAAATCCCGAGGCAAGAGCATGGTCAAAGAAAAGTTGGGCTACCCGATGGGCAGCTTTGGGCAGGTGTTCGACGTCGTGACAGACCGCATCCGAGAGCAGGGCGGCGAGGTCCACCTGTCGGCGTCGGTGGAGAGTATCACCGTCGAGGATGGCAGAGTCCAAGGCATGAACGTTCGACTTGCTGATTCATCTGTGGAACGCAAAATCTTCGACGCGGTGATCGCCACCACGCCGTCTCACATCTTCCCCAGGCTCGTGCCGCCACTGACGAAAGACTACGCCGAGCGGCTCGCCAGCGTGGAGTACATGGCCGCCGTGCTGATCGTGCTGGTGCTGGACAGGCCGTTATCGCATGTCTACTGGCTCAACGTCGCTGACCGCTCCATCCCATTCGTCGGAGTTATCGAGCACACCAACCTCATCGGCCCAGAACACTACGGCGGCAAGCACATCGTCTATCTGTCCAACTACCTGACCACCGATCACCCGATGTACCGGATGGAACAGCAGGAACTGCTGGACGAGTACCTGCCCCACCTCCGAAAGATAAACTCGGACTTTGACCCGTCTTGGGTCGAGACCAGCTACCACCACCGAGTCGACGGCGCCCAGCCCGTCATCGGAATCAACTACTCCCAGCACATCCCCAGCCACCGCACCCCCTTCGAGGGCGTGTATCTCGCCAACACCACCCAGATATACCCCGAAGACCGAGGCACCAACTACAGCGTCCGAATGGGGCGGGCTGTGGCTCGGTTGGTGATGAACGATTTGGAGTAATGCTCCAACGTATACCTTAGGCGCCTCCGAAGGAACCTCGGCAGCCGAATCTATCCCCAAGCCAACTGACACTGCGACGCCGACCCGTGTGTCTATCCCGGTGAAAATTTTTCCAAATCTGATTCCGGCAGAGTTGGCCGGCTAGGAGGCGCCGCTCACCATTTCCACGCTTCCCAGCCCGTTTCTTGATGTGCCGCCGGGCCTGCCTTCTGAACGGGTGAGTTGCGGATTGATTTCCGTCCATTGGGCAATCACAAATGATTCAGACGTTCCAACCGACAGGTTGTTCACAGTGAGCATTGCGGCAGACGACAACTCGCCTATTGCAATCGCTGAGGCACAAGGACTTAGCGCCGGTAAAACAGCAACCCAGCTAAATTTCGAATTATCGAGCTTAGACCCATCGGTTACAGAATTGAAACTGACAATAGACCCCGAGGGCGTAATTGACGAGACCAGTGAGACCGACAATTCATATGCCCTGACACTGCCAAAATTGGCGGCGACAGCGACTCCGGTTCCCGCGCCGGGACCGACCGCCGGCCAGCGGGCCAAATCTGGCCTATGGATGTTTCACAGAATTCGTTACCGGTGTCTGGGTAACAATACGCAGCTAGTCAGACGTCTTTCCAAGCACACGCATGATTCACACGACTCAATTACATGAACTGTTCCATATACCGGATGTTGTCGCGCTCCGATTTTAGCTCGCCGCGTTCGACTTTTTTGATCAGCTCGGTGATGGCGTCGCAGGCAGGGGTTGGAATTCCGATTTCGCGGCCTTTCCGGGCGACGTAGCCGTCCAGGTACTCGATCTCGGTGCGTCGGCCTTTGATCACGTCCTGGAGCATCGAGGGTCGGCCTGCGCCTAGCTGTCGGGCTGTTTCGGCCAGTTCGGATTTCAACTCCTCCAGAGCTTCGGCGTCCTCGGCGGCCTTGACGTAAAGATCAGCAGGCACGCCGTTGATCGGCTCGACACTCACCCCCAGCGCGGTCGCGACTTTTACGACCTCGGCGCCGATCTTCACGGTGATGTCCACGACCCCAGGGGTCGAGCGGGACTCTCCAGAACTCAGGCCCGTGAGGGCGCAAATGGGGTTCGCCATCGAGTTGACGGCCAGCTTGGCCCACCGCTCGCCCCAAAGGTTGGTGGTGATCTTCGTGGGGCCTATGTCGCTCATGACATCGGCCAGCGCCTGGATCCGTGCCGTATTCAGGCCATTCAACTCACCTACATAGAAGGCCAGCCGGTCGGTGACGCTGGTCCTGACGGGGTTGCCAGGATCGTACATTCCCGCTCCCAGGGTGATGACGCATCCGATGGTCCGAGAGAAACCGGCGATGGGGGCTATCCGGTCGTCGTTGATGCCGTTTTGAGCGGATATGACGACTCCCGTGGGCTTGAGCAGCGGCAGGATGAAGTGGGTGGCCCAAATTGTGTCGTAGGACTTCATCGCCAGGAATATGGCGTCGAAAGGCTCTGTGATGTTGCACGCCTCGCCCAGGTGAATCGCCTTGGCGGGAACGTAAAAGTCCTCGTCCTGGGCGGTGACATGGACGCCGTTCTGCCTGATCTCCTCGACGTTAGCCCCCCATTGGTCGATGAGCGTAACGTCGCGGCCTGCCCGGGTCAGATAGCCGCCGATGGTGCCTCCGATGGCTCCAACACCCATGACCGCGATTCTTTCAAACATAGCGCTGCCTCCATTATTTCGTTGTCTTGACGGCTGACAGTGTAGTTGGGGTGAAGAATCGCGTCAATTTTCGGGAAGGCATCCAGATGTCAGGTTTTCGTGTCTCGGTGATCGATCATTTAGCAGGAAAATTCTCTCGCCAAATCGGTCATTGACTTAGCGTAGGATGCCACGCTCTCGATATCTACAGTGTCGGGCCAGCGGTCGGCTTGTTGATGGAATGTCGCGTGTCCTCCGGCCAGGGAGACGTAGCTGCCGCCTCGCTGATGGATTTCCCGAGACTCCCCTCCCGGCACGCCGTCGCGAGGGCGCACTACGGGCATTCTCGAAACTTCAGACTTCAAATAATGGACCGCGCGCCGCTCCAGGCCTTCATCAGATGTGTACAGACTGGGAGTGGCATCGACTGATGCGCCAATCGATGCTCCGAGGTGCATCCACACCAGAGCATCGGTTGCCAGATTCGGGTTGTTGTTGAGGTATGCTTTTAGACCCAGGTGCCCCAACTCATGTCCGCTGGTTGCGACGAATCGAACGTCACGAGTAGGCCGTTGAATCTGCATTACCCGCATGACTTCCAGCCAGCACGCGATACCGCCTCCCCGTTCGGCAGCGATTTCCCACCAGCCGCTGCGGGGCGTCATGACTACCAGCGGCGGCAGGTCGCGGTCTTGGCCCTGGATTTCGGCGGCTACGTTCACGGCTTCTCCGGGCCGTCTCTCCGCTTGAACCACAACGCGAACCGACGCTCCAGCATCGGCCTGTTCGACCAGCGATTCGTGTTCAACGCCATTGACTTGCAACACTGGCGGACCGAAGGGTTCGGTGAAGTCGGGCGCATTCCTTGGAGCCAGACCCGGCACGCTTCCGATGCTGTTGGTCACGAATACGAGCGCCCGATAGTTGCCCGAACGTCTAGCGTCATCAAGCGCTTCCGCCGCAAGAATTGGCGAACCTTCGACCAGCATGATCTTGGCGTCGTGGCGGCCCATTTGTCCATGGACGCCTTCGGCCCCTGTGAATCCACCGTCGAACAGAGGCAGCCCCTCGATTCGCCGGCCACTAACCTCGATGTAGCTTTCGCCTGGAACAACCCTGTCCAGCGTGAATGATTCCAGAACAGGCTCCACGCCCACTTCCTCCACCAAACCGGCGAGCCAGTGCGCTGATTCGAGATCAACCGTCGTCCCTGTACGGTGCCACCCCTGACCGTCGTATTCTCGGATGTGCCGCGAGATGCGGTTGTCAATAGAAGTCACAATGGTCTGTCCTATGTTTGTTTGGGTGGTTCCAGACCCGTCGCTGATTGTCCGATAGATCAGGATTCCATAACGTATAACTCGACATGCGAAGGGTGTGCCGTGTCATGATAGACGGTGTTATCAGCGATGACGGTTCTGCGCGAGCGGCCTAGCAGTTCGCCTGTGTTGGGGTTGACGTCCAGCCTCGGAAAATTGCTGGAAGATATGTCCACACGGATCCGGTGGCCTTTCGTGAATCGGTTGGCTGTGGGATATAGCTCGATTGTGAACTCGTAGACCTGACCCGGAGTCATAAACTCCTGACGCTCGGTGGAGTTGCGATATCGGGCGCGGATGATGCCGTCGCACAGGTTCATGTCGAACCCATGGGGGAAGTCCTGCGAGGGAGGATGCACGTCCACCAGTTTGGCTGTGAAGTCGGTGTCGACAGCGGACGACGACGCCCACAGTTTAACGGTCACAGGTCCGACCACGGTAACCTCTTGTTCCAGTGGAGGCGTCTGGAACACCAGAACGTCGTGCCTTGACGACAGGGGCATATAAGGCGCTTCGCTGCCATAGAACCGCTCGCCCTCCCGTTGATCGAATGCCCCGCCGATGATGATATCCGCGCCCGACGATATGTTGCCTCCAACGGTCGGGACCGGGTTTTGAGGATCGAATTGATACTCGCTGGGCGCGGCGTCAGCGTAAGGCCTCGATACCTTTAGAGAGCCGTCGTCATGGAGGTAAAGCTTCGAGGTTCGAGCACCGGCAGGAGGCCACGCCTCCATGCTTCGCCACTCGCCGCCGTGGTAGAGTCGGTCGTCTTCTGTCCTGTGGCCGTCTCCGCCTCCCATGACAAAAATTTTCACTGGCGCGTCGTCGTCAGCGCCGTTTTCCAGTCCCTTGAGCCAGCGGTCGAACCATCGCAGCCGGAGATCATTGTAGTCGTCCGCCAGATCGCCAGACACCACAGACTGAGGGCCGAAATCCACGTCTCCGGCAAAGGACACGTCATGCGCTCCGTGAGTCCAGGGGCCGAGAATCATGTGGATCGGGCTTTTTTTGATCGCCCCCAGCCCTGTGAAGTTGCGAGTCGTCGTCTTGGTGTAGGGGTCGTACCAGCTTCCCATGTGCATCTGCGGGACGTCCGAATACTGGTCGAAATACAACTCGTTGCAGATGCCCAGCTGCTGCCAATATTCGTTGAAGTCGCCTTGAGTCCACATCTCGAAGATGTAATCCTCGTACTCCGGCACCCATCGCAGGGGCGAGTGTCCAGGTTTCCACGGCATGCGCTGGAACCAGCCTCGGAGGTCTTCGGCCTCCAATGCGGCGAGGATTTCAGGATTGGCCGTGGCTTCTGGACTGGTCTTGGCGTTGGTGTAGGCCCAAACGACCTGCCGAAGCTCGAAGGCTCCCCCGTTGCGGGCCGAGTTGTGATGGGCGTTGGTGAAACCGCCGGAGTCCATAAACATGCAGGCTAGGTTAGGGGGATTCAGAGCGGCCAGCGCGGCCTGTGTGTGCGCCCCGTATGAGATGCCGAAGGTCCCGACCTTGCCGTTGGACCACGGCTGATCGCCGATCCAGACAAGCATGTCGTACCCGTCGTTAGGCTCGCTCAGGTATTTTACGAATTCGCCTTCGGACTTGAAACGGCCTCGCGTGTCCTGGTAGATGACCACATAACCACGACTGGCGAAATACTCCGCCGTCCCGCCTCGGAGAGCGCCGCGCTGCTTGTCGTAGGGCGTGCGTTCCATAATGGCGGGCAACGGATCGGGCAGAAGGTTGCCGTTTTGCGTGGGGAAGTAGAGGTCGGTGGCCAGTCGCGCTCCGTCCCTCATGGTCACCATCACATTGGAACGCTTCGCGACTTCGTACTCGGGTTGTGATATTTTCATGACACCATTCGATCTTCGATTCACAGGGGCATCAGGTTTGATGAGAGAAGTATAACGCGTATCTTTGTCATGTAGACTTTGACCGCGATCGCACTATCCTCAACCAATCTCTCCCGAAACCACGAGACCGTGAATTTTCGACACAGGTTCCCAGACCCCGGTCTCCATGTTCGAGAGCATCACCACGCTGATGTCCTGCTCTGGATAGTGACGAATGAAGCCGCTCACGCCTGCGTTATCTCCTTCCTTCTCATAAATATGACCTTCGAGGATTCGTCCACGTGACCGAGTAGTTCGGCTTGTCTCGCCATATGGCCTCGTAGCTCTCGCCCGCCTCCTCGTGGGCGTCGTCCGCGATGCCCGAAGTATGGGTCAGGAGGTGAAACACGTTCACATCTTGAGAAATTGCGGTGTCACTAAGTTCTAGAAAGTCGATCACGCCGGTTTCGAGACTACAACAGACCGCGGTCGATCAGTTGCAGTGTTGCGACCGACGTGAACAGCTTGGTAATTGAAGCCGTGTCGAATCTGGTTCCAGCGTGTTCCCGACCTTCCTGGCGCGGCTGGCATAACCATAGGCTGCTGAGTAGAGCTTCGACTGTCCGTTAGTGATCAGCACGACGCCGGAGAATTCGTCCCGCTGCTCCAACTCTCCGAAATACTTATCCAGCACAACGTCGGCGTTCAAGTCACACACATTCCATCAGAAATTTCCGAAACAGAACTGCAACTCAACAGAGTCGTAATAATCTGTTACGGCTCAAACTTTATGTCTGACTGCTGAGGTTGTCAATCGGGACAGGTGGCCTTCGAAATTTGACCTTTAAGTTACGCGAGCCTAAACTCCAACCCATCACTTTACAACCATCGAAACGAAGGCAGGGGGATGGCATGGCCACAGAATCGGGAGTGAAACTCCAGATCGTCGGCATCGACCACATAGTTATCAGAGTGAAGGACGTTGAGGGTGCTTTGGCCTTTTACACCGGAACCCTCGGCATGGAACCACATCGGGTCGACGGATGGAGGAGCGGCGAGCTTCCCTTCCCGTGCGCCCGCATCAACGCCAGCACGCTCATCGACCTGAAGCCGTGGACGGAGGATGAGCCAGTCGGGGACGGTCGACGAAATCTTGACCACTACTGCCTGGTGTTAGACCCAACGGACATGGATGCGCTATCCGACCACCTCCGCGATCAAGGGGTTACGGTCGTAAGCGATGCGCCGGCTCAACGCTCCGGGGCGCGGGGGATGGCTTCCTCTATCTACATTCAAGACCCGGAAGGCAACCAGATCGAGCTTCGCCACTACTAGACATCATGGTTAGAACTTGTCCGGCCAGATGTTCATCAACTCGCTGATTTCATCGAGGGTCAGTCCGCTCCAGTCGCTGGCGCCGGGCTGGTGAGCGTCATACACGTCGCCCAAATCGATCCGTTTCAACACGGGCAGCGTCCCAACTGCCTCGGCGCCCATCACCTCCTGGCTGCTTCCGTCGCCAACGTAGATACACTCATGAGGCTGGACCTGGAGTCATCGACGGCGGTGCGTATATGGCTTCGGCCGGCTTTTTCACTCCCTCCTCGCACGTGAACACTGATTCGTCGATGAGTCGAGCGAGGGGCAATTGCCCCCACAGGAAAGGAACGTCAGGGCCGCAATCGCTGAAGAGGCCCAGAGGCAGGCTCTTAATCTTCAGCCCTTCGAGCGCCTCGATCACTTTGGCCTCTGCAGTGATTGCGTCGGTCATGAACTCGTAATGATAGCTTGCGGCCAATTCGACCTGTGCGATGCTGGCCTCCTGAACAGCCCGAATGCACATATCGGTTAAATTGGCTTCAAAGTGATCGTAGTGTCCCAGACTTCGGGCGGGGTACGTCTCTGCACCCGAATCCCAGAAATCTTGACACGGAATATCGAAGGTCTCGGCCATTCGAGCGATCACCGGATCATAGTCCTGACGATTGAATCCCTTCACCAGCGTGCCGAAAAGGTCCAAGATTACCGCTCGATATGCCATCTAGTGGCTAAACATGAGACTGGACTCTGATAACATCTGCAATCTCTTGAACCGCCCTGTCGATCTCATCTTCGGTTGTGTGGCGACCTACGGAGAGCCGGATGGTTCCCATCGCGTACTCTATCGGCAGATTCATCGCTTTCAGCACAGCGGAGACGTCGATTCTGTCCGCGTGACATGCGGCTCCAGCAGAGGCAGCCACGCTGTGGAGTTTATCCAGGATGGTGTTGGCCTCCTGATCCTTGAAGCTCACGCTGGACGTGTTGGGCAGTCGATTTTCCGGATGCCCGTTGACCCGGACTCCTGGGATTTCTCGTCGGAGGCCCGCCTCAAGACGATCGCGCATCTGGCCCATATGCTGGATGTAGTCGTCGAGTTTCTGCTCGATTAGTTGGCACGCAATGCCGAGACCCGCCTCAAGGATGATGTTCTCAGTGCCTGCGCGACGGCCCATCTCGTGATCGGCGCCGTGCATGAATTTCTCTATCTCGACACCGCGCCGGATGTACAGTACGCCGATGCCCTTCGGAGCGTAGAGCTTGTGTCCTGCGATGGTCAGAAGGTCCACGCCAAGGTCGTCTACATCGACCGGAATCTTGCCGACAGACTGAGCGCAGTCGGAGTGCATAACCGCGCCGTGCCGATGAGCGATGTCGGCAATCTCCCGAATAGGCTGGATTGTGCCGACCTCGTTGTTGGCGTGCATGATCGTAACCATGATGGTCCGATCAGTGATTGCGTCCTCCACCTGCTGAGGATCAATGAGTCCGTGGCCGTCTACTGGAAGGTACGTGACCTCTAAGCCCTGAATTTCCAGGTATCGACAGACCTCCTCGACAGCAGGATGCTCAATGTTCGAGGTGATGACGTGGTTGCCTCTGGCTCGATCGGCCCCGGCAATGCCCTTGATGGCGTGATTGTCGGATTCCGTGCCACCGCTGGTGAACAACACTTCGTCGTCGTGGCACCCCAGCATACTTGCGACCTGATGGCGCGCTCGATCCACACCGGCGCGGGCCTCCAGGCCGAAGGCATGCCCACTAGACGGATTGCCGTAGAGACCGTGGATGTACGGCAGCATGGCCTCGGCCACCTGCGAGTCTATCGGTGTGGTGGCGTTGTAGTCGAGATAGATGGGAGTCATCTCAGCCTTCAGCTTTCAGCAATCAGAATTTACTAGAACAGCGTCGCCACTGGTTCGATTACGCCTGGGAAATTGTTGCGCGGCGAGTTCACCAGCGTCGAGACCTCGTAACCTTCCATCCGGTCGGAGTCGTAGGGAAGCAACAGTTCTGACAGCATCGCCGTGTCCTGCTCCTCGGGGTCCAGCCACGAGGCCTCGAACTCGCGGGGCAGGATGACGGGCATCCGATCGTGGATTGATGTCATGAACTCGTTGGCGGATGTCGTGATAATGGCGCAGGTGAGGAGCCAGCTACCGTCAGGCTGTTTCCACGTCTCCCACAGTCCGGCGAAGGCGAACAGGCCTCCGGGGTTGGCAGTGATGAGCATGGGCTTCTTCGCCTTGCCTTCGCGCTTCCACTCATAGAATCCATCAGCGGGGATGAGGCAGCGGCGGCGTTTGAAAGCGGTCCGGAAGCTGGGCTTTTCAGTAAGGGTTTCAGATCTAGCGTTGATCATCCGGTCGCCGATTTTCGGGTCCTTGGCCCACGATGGAACCAGTCCCCAACGCATAAGCTCTGGACGATTCTCGCTGCCATCGTTTGTGACGGTCAACACCTCCTGAGTGGGCGCGATGTTGAAGCTCGGAACCCAACCCAGATCAAACCCCGTCAAGGAGAACCTGTCTTCAAAAGAGTCCTGATCTGCCGTCAGCGTAAACCTTCCGCACATTTTCTGTCTCCGTCTAATTCTATTGTGGTTCAGACGCCCGTAACTTTGATTTTATCAGAGGAGGTCTAACATTGAAGAGAAAAATAAAGACCGCCTTTCAACGGTCTTTATCATGCAACTAGATATAACTGAACCTTCGGACAGCCCGACCTTGTCCGTTCGTCCCGTGCGGGTCAGTTCAGGCGTCAAAATCTCTTAGCGACAGCAGTTGCAGGCAACTGACTACAACGATCAGTCAAAATTGAGAAATTGTAAGGTCGCATATTGCCAAGACACATCCGCCCGCTGGCGCTAGCATTTCCCTCAATCTCTTTACCTTGCGAGGTTGATGATGTTGCCTGATTATGTTGTTGAATCCGCCCTGTGGGGCACGCTGTATGCCGCAGGCGTAATGGCGGCGGCTCTGACTGTCGCCGCCGTGATCCAGTTGGTATTCGTCGCCGTGATCAGAAACCGTCGACGCGCCAACCCTGACGGTCTGGATGTTGACATGCTCCAGACCGTCAAAGGCCCGGCGGTTCTGTTCGCCGTAATCATGGGGCTGTTCCTCGCATATCTAACCCTCGCGCAAATTACCCACCCAGCCTTTGAAGTCATCCACGGTCGCGAAGCCTGGGCCAAAAACGTATGGCTGATCATCATCATCATCGAATTCAGCTATTTGGGTTCGCACCTGATCCAGACGATGATGACCTGGTACCTGCACAACGTCGCCGCGAAGACGGCAACCGATCTGGACGACAAGCTGATTCCGCCGCTCAGGCGGCTCGCGCCGCTGATCGTCTATTCCATCACCTCACTGCTGGTTTTGGATGTGGTCGGAATCGCCATCACTCCAATGCTAGCCGGTCTGGGAATCGGCGGCATTGCCATAGCGTTGGCGGTGCAACCGACGTTGAGCAATTTCTTCGCCGGGACGTACCTGATCTCCGAAGGCGAGCTAAACGAGGGAGATTACATCGAGTTGGATAAAGGCCCAGCCGGATTTGTGGTGGAGGTGGGTTGGAGAAGCACTAAGATCAGGAATCGAATCAACAACCTGGTGATAATCCCAAACTCGAAGATGGTCGACACCATCGTGACCAACACCTTCAGCCCGACTCCGGCCATGAATGTGGTGATTACCTGCGGCGTCAGCTACGAGTCTGACCTTGAGCAGGTCGAATCGGTTGTGCAGCGAATCTCCGACGACATCGTCGAGGAGTTCGAATTCACCGTGACAGGCTCGGAGCCGTTCTTCGCATTCAGGACTTTTGGTGATTCGAATATCGACTTCATCGTCTCGATTACCTGCACTTCACGAGCAGGTTCGTTCATTGTCGGTAGTGAATTAATAAAGCGAATTCACAAGCGGTTCCGCGAGGAAGGGATCGAGATAAACTACCCGGTCAGGAAGCTGATTGCCGCCGAGTCTAATGGATCCGGGCATGATAATCTTCTTGAACAGGCGATTATCGAGAATGAGCGATCTAGTCAGACCAACCGGTAAGGTCAAACAGATCAGATCGTCTTGAGCCAGCCGTGGATAGTCTCGAACAGTTCAAGATCGCGGCCCTGGTATCCGTGGTTGGCTCCGTCAATAATATTGACCGTGATGTGAGGGAACTCGGCGGCTTTCACGCTCCTCATGGCAGCTCCGCAAGCGGGCAGGACCTGCGGGCCTTCGCACTCCTCTGAGCCGAAGATGAACATGACTGGACACTCGACTTCCTCAACCCGGGCTGTCACGCTGTAACGATTGTCGGCGTTAAAACAGTCCACGAACGCGCTGGCCGACCACGTGGACCCCCACGGCATGCCAGGAGTGAAAAAGGTGTGGGGTCGGCCCTCAGCGACCTCGTGGGTGGCCTCATGATAGACCCGCAGGAAATTGTCAGGGTGCAACTCTTTGAGACCCTCGTAGTTGTATTCACCGGGCGAGACGGGCAGGACTGCGACCACCTCTGGAAACTGCTCTTTCGCCTGAGCGTAAACCGAGCGAACCGCGCCTCCGCTATGTCCTCCGATCACGATACGCCGATGGCCTCGCTCTCTGAGAAGCTCCAGCCAAGCAGCGTAATCGAGACGCGATTCGTCCACCGACTCATAGGCGTAGCCTTTTGGAGGTCCACCCCTTGCTCCGGCGGACACGGTGTCGTGCCCTCGACGGTTGGCCGCCAAAAACGCGATTCCCCGCTCGGCAAGCCGCTGCCCCAACTCCAGATACAGCGGACGGTAGAAATGCCCTCCGTCGCCGTGAAAGAAACACACCGCCTCCACCGACGACCCACGGTCAACATCCGCAGGGGCAAAGTAGGCGCCGCCCAAGGTCATTCCGTCGGAGGTCTGAACTTCCACGAAGTCTGCAAGCATTGTTTTGTTTCCTCTCCCACAAGCCAAATTAGCCAGCATCACCGTGCCAAAGCGAAGAATCTGGTCGCAAATCAACAAGTCATCGCTTCACGACTAGATTCTTCGACTGCGGTCTCGGCATGACGATGTGCTTTTAGCTAATCATTGATCGCCGAAAGCTCTAATCGGTAATGACTGGATATATGGAGAAATCAGTCACGCCGGCGTCGGACAGCACGTCCTCGTCGTAGAGGATTTTGCCGGTGTAGGTCTTGGGGTTCTTCTCGCACATTATGGCTCCGGCATCGCCCATGATGATGCCGTCCTCACGCGCCCCTGCATAGGGGGTTCCCTGCCTAAACCAACGCTGTCCTTCGGAGGCGATGCCTCCTCTAGGCGACAGGCAGTTCACGGCGATGTTGTCCTGCCAGACCTCTGCCGCCATCCCTTGAGTAAACCGCTCCATGTGGGCCTTGCCTGCGCCGTAAGCTGTGCCGCCGCCGCCGACCTCAGTGTACGGGCCTTCCCCCGGGCCGATGGCGCCAACGGAGGATATATTGATGATGTGGCCGCCGCCATTCTCTCGCAAGTATGGCATGACCAGCTTGCAGCCGACGAACGGGCCTCGGATGTTTATTCGATAGAGCAGGTCCCAGTGACGAACTTGCATATCCTCGATCTTGCCTGGGATAAGAACAGCAGCGTTGTTGACCAGGATATCAATCTTGCCGTACTGCTCGACGGTCTGGTCGAACAGCGCTTGGTAGTCCTCCTCTTTGGTCACGTCACATCGGATGCCCACGGCCTCGCCGCCCTCTGTTTTGATGCGGTTGACCGCCGTCTCAATGCTGCCTTCGATGCGGAAATCGCCCTCTTTTTCGGTGCGTGCCGACACCACGACCTTCGCCCCTTCGCGAGCGAACACCACGGCCATGTCTCGGCCGATTCCTCTGCTGGCTCCCGTGATTATCGCCACTTTGCCATCTAGTTTGCCCATTTTTGCTCTCCCTTTTGTAATTAGCTAGCCTGTCTTGGCCTGCTCCAATATTGTCGTTTCTGATTGGATGTTATGAAGAATACTCCGGGCCACCTGAGTTTACGTCATCCTGGAATCGCCAGTTTGCTCACCATGTCCACCAATCCGCCCGGATCCCCGACATTCCCAGGAAAAACCACGAACACGAGTCCGGGGAACCGAGACTCCGCCCCAAGTTGCCACGTGGGAATCCCGGGCAATATCTGACCCAGAGCCACCGCTCTCCTGACTCCGAGCGATTTGGTCGTGATGTTGCTAGTAGTCATGCCTCCTTTGGAAATCAGGTAACGAGGCCTCACGTCAATCGCATCGACGATGGCAACCAGCCCGTCAGACACCTTCTGCCCGATCATCAGGTTTTGCTCGGCGCCTTCTCCGATCAACAATTCTCGGCTCGTGTAAACCACGACGTCCCGGCGCTGGGACAGATTCTCGTTGACCGTCTTAGCTACCCTCGCGACCTCCAACTCTACGGCATCGTACACCAAAGAGTTAGCGTTCACCTCAACACCGTGGATTCCGGGCATCGCCAACAACTCGTTCAATTGGCCCGTCGTCCTGGGAACGTGGGACCCGATGACGATCAGCGCTCCTCCAGAGTTTGGCAGACGCAGGTCGTCTCTGGTCAACAGCGCGGGAGCCGCCTGCCCGAGTCGCGCCCTCATCATGGACGCGGCTGTGCGGTACAGAAATTTTTTTCCTTGCGCCTCGGCGATCATAAGCCCCTGGGTCGCCACTTCAATATCTCTCATGCTAGCGGCATTTACGATGCAGGTCCGCCCGCCTTCAAGCTCCGAAACCAGAGAAGCCACGCGGCCTGGGCCTCCGACCCTTATATCGTCCAGCGAAATTGCTGCGACATCGCCGGACGGCACCTCGCCGCCTGTAGCCTCCTCCACCCATTGCCGGAGGTTGGACGAAATGTAGGAGAAGGCGGTATCTCTGGCGAATTCGGTGTCGCCTGCGGGGGTCAACCAATCTCCGTCGGATACATAGTGGACGTCATTTATGGTGTAGCGACCGCCTTCAAGGAAAAACGGCACAAAAATTCGAGCGTCGAACCCTCCGCCTAAACCCTGATCCAGCGCGTCGACCTCTCCCGGATAGTGGCCTCTAAGCGTGGAATCTCCGCGACTGAGTATTGCGACCTTCCGATCTGAGGCATCAAGCGCAATTCGCAGATTCCTGCCCACTTCCTTATTGACAGCCCCGGCCTCGGATGGCGGCATGCCCCGGGAGTTGGTGACAATGAAAAACGCAGGAAGGTCTGATTCCAACTCAGACCGGATCGTATCCAACGACCAGTCAGTGAGAACTGCAACGCCGTATATCGTCTGCGTCCCGGTGGGGTCGTCGTCCACGACGGCCATCTTTTCGCCGCTTGATGCTATATTGTCTCGAATCCAGGGAAGGGGATTGTCGGGCCATTCAGGCGGCAGGTCCCGAAGGGTTTCGACCAAGGATATGCGGGATGTCATCGACAGACACGACTCCGATGCGTGTGGGATGGGTGCGATTGTCACCGCCAACTTGGTCAATGTCAAGCTAGATATCGCGTGAGTTGCCAGCGCAAGCCTGAGTGTTTGACTGGTCGAAAACCCGTTGCTAAACTCTGCCCAACCCAATAAGAGGAATGTATATGAAAATCACGGGTTTCGAGACCTTCAACCTCACATCGCAACTGGACCGGCCCTTCGGTTGGTCCCAGGGTTGGATAGATCACCGATCGGTCGGCATCGTCAAGGTGACGACAGACGAGGGCATAATCGGATGGGGTGAGGGATCGGGCGGCCCAGCTGCGACAGTCGTCCATGACATCTTCGCGCCAAACCTGATCGGTGAAGACCCAACGAATCGAATCGGCCTATGGCAGAAGATGTTCTCGCTGCTCTACAACGCCAACTTGGCCGGCGGTTTAGGCGGTAGCGCGATTAGCGCCGTTGACAGCGCCCTGTGGGACATCACGGGCAAGGCCACCGGCCTTTCGGTCTCTGAGCTTTTGGGCGGCCAGATAAGGGACAAGATAGCAGTTTACGCAACCGGGCTATATTACACAGAGGGCGAATTTCCTACCAGGCTGCTGGAGGAGGCCACCGGCTACGTGGATGCTGGCTTCAAAGGCATGAAAACCAAGATCGGCGGACTGCCTATGGACGAGGATATTAACCGAGTCGCCGCCCTGAGGCACGCCATCGGCCCGGACATCAAGCTGATGGTGGACGCCAACCAGGGATACAACGCCCCATCGGCCATACGAATAGGGCAACGACTGGCCGAGCATGACGTCCTGTGGTTCGAGGAGCCGGTGAACGCAAAGGACGTCGAGGGTTACCTTCAGGTCAAATCTGCCCTGCCAATGGCAATCTCCGGCGGAGAAAATCTACGCACTCGCTACGAGTTCAACGACTTTCTGACTCGCCGAGCCTACGACATCGTCCAGCCGGACGTGATCAACGTCGGCGGCATCACGGAAATGCGGAACGTCGCGATGATGGCAAATTCGTTGGGAATCCAGGTCAACCCTCACGTCTGGGGTTCTCCCATCATGATAGCGGCAACTCTTCACATTGCGGCGACACTGCCTCCATGTCCGCCGTCCCACGACCCCGAGCCTTTCGTCCAGGAACCGGTGATGGAGTTCGACCGAACGCCCAGCGGGATTCGCGATGGCCTGGTCGCCGAGCCCTTCGATCAGGTGGACGGCTTCGTGGCCGTGCCGACCGGCCCAGGACTGGGAATCGAGATCGACGAAGATGCGGTTAGACGGTTGGCGTCATAATTCCGAAATCCGACGCGCACGTGCCAGCGTTGTTTGCATAACTCCCTGCGCGTGTCATCTTACTTCGGAACTTTTCTCTTTCCTAGCTTCGACGAAGGCCCTCATGATCTGTTCGAGTTGTCAGGCGAACAGCCCTGACCAGGCCAAGTTCTGCATGCAGTGTGGCGCTGCCCAGGCCAACACTTGTCCTCCGTGCAGCACCGAGCTTCCGCCGGAAGCGCGATTCTGCTTTGGTTGCGGACACTAGATAGGGGAAGCGTCGACGCCTCCAGCGGTCGCTTCAACCTCGGTTGCGCCT
>Ga0207963_1000321_pt1 | contig 24917 bp, 11 predicted proteins | sample Knorr_S15_td_NAD_FD_185604 | JGI IMG/M metagenome (GOLD analysis project Ga0207963, IMG submission 185604) | Marine microbial communities from Southern Atlantic Ocean transect - Knorr_S15_td_NADW_ad_2500m_LV_A (SPAdes) (version 2) | ecosystem: Environmental > Aquatic > Marine > Oceanic | place...
CATCTTGACCTCCATCGCGACGATGTGAGCATCCTCGTTGGTTCCAAGGTCACGCTGCCGGTTGACGAGCCACCACGGCACGGTGGTGGCGTAGTCGTCGATCGCACTTCGCAGGTTGTCCTGCTCATCGTCGGAGAGATGACCGCCCAGCGTCTTCCCATCGATTCCAGCCAAGCGACAGATCTGGTGGGAAGTGCGCATTCCCACGCCCTTGATGGATGTTAGGCCAATGGCGATTGGCCTCAGCCCGTCGATGTCACTGTTAGCCATACGGAGAATGTAGGAGAAGTCATCTCCAAGTTCCGCTTCTTTCGGCATTGTACGGTTCCCCCGTGTTCACCGGTTACCCGGTGGCCCATTGGGCATCTCGGCGACCTGCCTTCCCTATTTGAACCGATTGGACGCCCCTACGGGGCGCCCGGAAGCGCTGGGACTATTCCCTACAGACTACGTACAGCTTGTGGCTTCCCGAGCCGCGCTCGAGATCGATGTCGATCATGAACCCCCTCGCGCCGTCGACTTCCTTCAGCTCCCTGTCCAGCCTGCGTTGCAGCGTCGGATGGATGTCAGGATCCAAGCTGCAGCGCAGAGTGACCTTGCCGAAGCCGTTTCTCGCCGCAGAGGCGGCGGTCTGATCGATGGTGTGGAGCTCGGGCGGCCTGAGCCTGTGCTGCACTATCTCACCGCTCGCAACGACGAATCCACCGACGTCATCCGAGCCGTTGAGGGGGTCGGTGTGAATCAGTAGTGGACGTCGCCCCTTGAGTCGTAGCCATGAGTGGCCGCCGCCCTCTCGCAGGGCGCGCTTCAGCCAGGCCTCCTGCAGACCACTGTGAACGAGGGCCGGATCGACGATGGTCATCCAAGCGCCGAAGGGCGGGGGAGTGTTCATCTGTACTACCTCGGACCTCGCGGGAGCACCCTCTATCGTGGCGAGCACATTCTTCGTACCCATCCTGACGCAGCGACGACTCTTCTTTGAGGACAGGGACCCGACCCACAGCGAGAGCCGGTCGACTCTCCCTCCTCCTTGGCTGAGCCACTCCCAAGTACGACTAACTCCGGGGAAAGTGACCTCGACGATGGCATCGATTATGCCCTGCTGCTCCTCCCCGAGGCGCGGTGACAGGTCGAGCAGCACCGCCGGTCCTCTCGGGCCGCTCTGCAAGTGTTCGCCCCATGAGCTCAGCACGGGTCCGATGGCAGGCTGCATCTCGTCCACATCGTGGGCTTGGGCATCGGGCGGGCGCGCAGGGTCGAGGTGGAGCATCGCAATCGGTGGGTGCGCTCGGATTCCAGCCTCGCGGAGGCTGTTCCAGTACTCCGTGATGGCACCCTCGGCATCCGACCCGTCACCTATGATGACACGATCCATCGAGCGCTGGAGGTCGCCCTCGTCCGAGTTGATGTGCATGTTAGCCGCGCACAGGACCGCTATGTTGCCGTCCATCTCGACCCCGAGAGCAGGCCGTTTGAGCTCGCGCGAGTAAGCGACCAACTGCAGGCCGGAGCCGGCCGCAGCGTCTAGGATTACGCCGGCCGGCAGAACCGAGGAATCGATCCGCCGGGCGCGGGCGAGCGCCACGTACCACGGAGTGGAGAGCCTGCGCATGTCCTCAGTCATGTGGAATGATGGCTCTCCCTTGCGCGCCGGCTCGGCCCTGACGCGCTTCCGGGCCTCCTTCGCGATCTGCGCGGAGGGGTTCAGAGCAGTGTGCCGACTCCCTTCTCCCACGTCACTGCCTCCGAGCACATGGTCAAGTCACTTTCGCGAGTTCCCTAGGAAATCGGGGCCCTGTCGACCTTCAACTCGAAACGCAGCCAAGTATCCTGTAATTCGTGACCGTCACTGTTACCGTAGGCGATGGGAGGGGGCAGTAGGGTGGTATGGGCAGTACCGGTGTCAATGCCTGGAATGAGGCCCCTGTCGTTGTCGATGTCCAAGCCTATCGCCGACCATCCGAACCCGTAGATCAAGGCAGGGTCGTCGCCTGCTGTGACGAGTAAGTCCCCCTCGTCCAGCTTCTCTTCGGTGTCGGCGTTCCAGAGGATGTAATGGACCTCTATCCTGTCATTGTCGTTGACGTGGATGTCGCGCTCCTCGGTGCCCTCGAATATGTGGACGTCTAGGAGGACCTCCGCGTCCACCACCGTGAGATGGCTGACTGAGATTGTGATGTCGCTCTCGGACACGTCGTCCAGAAGCTCGATCTCCACGATCCTGCTCTCGTTGCCCTCCAGATTCAGTACGGCACCGGTCTCGTCGGTCGCTGAGAAGACCACATCCCCGCCTTGGATCTCCAGCACCAGATTGAGCGACTCGTTGCCACGATTGTAGACCACCACGCTGGCACGGTCGCCGTCACCCTGGTGCTCCCAGTCGCAGCGGAGCTCGCCCGGATACAGGAAGACGTCGTCCTGCTCGGCGAGGTTGTCCGGCCAAGTCCAGTCGTCCTCGCGGGGCGAGCAGGTGTCGAACAGCAGGTCGACCTCCCAAGTCCAGCGGCCGTCTATGGATGGGGCTTCAGTGGCGGGGCCGAAGGACGCCTCCAGATTGGCGTTGAAGTGCCAAGCGGCCCAGCCAAGCCAGATTGTGGAGAGCAACAGCACTAGGGCGGTGCCCAGCGACAGCAGTATGGCAGCCCGGGGGACAGTCATCTCGTTGAGCCCGAGCGGCACGGGCGGGTGCTCGACCTCGTCGGGCGTGTCCGATATCCACGACCTTGTCACGATTGCTTGTCGGTACCGCCTGTCATCAACGTTGGCCCGTTCGGGGATTGTGCTCGCTCGATTATCCGGGTCCGCGACAGGCTCGCAGTGGCCTTCTATGACAATACTCAGTCCTTGACCAACTGCTCTTCGTTGCGCAGACCGAGCCAGGAGACCACGCCGAGCTCCGCAGCGACCACCATCAGGGCAATCAGCATCGTGGTCGGCTCGAATATGCCATCGACGAATATCAGCGCTCCTATGATGGCGACCAGCAGGTCGGCCAAGCCCCAGATCCGCAGGGTTCGTCGCAACTGCAGTATGCCCACTATCCAGACCGTCGAGGAGAGTGCGACGAGCAGCACCGGAAGCAGAACCGAGGTGGCGTGATGCGCGACGGCGATGACTATGATGAGCAGATGCGAGTTGAACGCCAGCATCATCGTCCAATCGCCGCCCTTGAGAGGGATGGTCATAGCACACAGCACCAGAAGCAGCAGACCCGTGGCCATGGTGATCTCCGGGACCACGTCCATGACCGGTTCGCACCAGTTACCGACGGCGAATAGCGCCATCAGGCCGGCGGGGATGGCGATACCGACCGCGCTCGGCTGCCTGTACCTCCAGCCCTGCTCGATGACGCTGGCTACCGCTAGGATGCCTGCGGGACCGAACGAGAGCAACACGATGACCAAGCTGCGAGCACCCCGGCCGGAGGCGTCCTTCCAGTCCCCTCGCCCGGCAGCCCGTCTCTTGCGGTCTATCCATGCGTCAGTGAGCACGCACAGGACCAGGACCGACTCAAGCAGGATCCACGGCATCTTCCATTCGAGCATCTCGCCCTCGAACGGATCGATCGTGAGTGGGTAGGGCAGAGCCTCCACTGCAATCGCACCCAGCATCCTGCCGGCGAGCAGAGGGAGCACAATCCAGTCGAGCGCTATGGGTATCCTGTCCAGGAGTTTGTCCTGCCCCATCAGGGATATCGCCACCAACTCGAGCAGCAGCACCGTGACCACAGCCATGTCCAGAAGCTGCTGGTTGCTGCTTCCCGGGCCGAGGTGTGATGCCACATGGGCGGCCACCAGCCCACTGATTGCCATGGCTATGGGCATCTCCATGCCCATGATGTGAGGCAGTTCAAGATCCAGGCTCTTCGAGCGGTGTCGGGCCAATGCGATGAGAGCGGTGGCAAAGACGCCGATCGCGACCAGCATCAGCGGGTTCGACCCGTTGAGCAGACCCAGTATGATTCCTGCACCAAGTATCAGCGAGAGCACCGCCGTCACGACGACGGGCTTGTGGCTGACATCGGTGGTGTAGAGCTCCTCGAGGTCGTCGGTGTCCGACTTGTCCCGCCTCTTGCGACGCTCGGCTTCCAGAGCGGCCCTCCGGGCGTCGTACATCGAGACTGCCCCACTTCCCTCGAGCATCGCCTCCTCACCGGCGACCTTAGCGGCCATCTCGATCCTGGAGTCCCGCATGGCCACCGACCTGAGTTCGGCCCTCAGCTCGCCGCGCGCAACGAGCCACAGCGAGCTGACCACAAACATCGCTATGGAGGCGACCTTGGTGGTCTGATCCCCCTGGTCGAATGACAGCGCGATGGTGATCACCAGAAGCCACAGCGCTGCGAGCGCGGGATTGAGCAGTTTCTCTATGCTACCCGCGCGAGGCAGGTAAACACCCAGCACAGCCGCGGTGCATAGCACGGCTACCAGACTCGTATCGATATCCGGCAGTGAGACGGTTGACTCCAGCAGCATCGAAGGCTCTCTGCCGGAAAGCGCCAGCAATAGTGGCAGGCTCATCATCGACATTCCGCTGGTGTACAGTTTCTCATCGCTGGGCGCGCGAGTGAGCAATAAGGCGACGATCGAGACGCAGAGCAGGGCGGACAGCGGCACGAAGAGCCCGTGGCGCCATTGCATGACCACTACTGCCACAGCGAGTATCGTGACCATGTTGCCAGCGCCGCCAATTCTCTTGTCGGCGATTTCGGCTCCGAAGTGCAGAGCCGTGAGCAAGACGAGTACCAAGAGCAGCGTGGCGACGGTGAAACCGCCGAAATGAGCCATGAATATCATCGTGAACAGAGGCAGCCACCATCCCATCGACCAGAGCTGCAGGGCCCCAGAGTCACGGATGGATGCTGAGATTTCCGTGACCCCTAGAAAGCGCGCAGCGAGGTTGACTCCGGTCCCGCCTAGCCTGACGTTCACTACCACTAGGAGTATCGAACTCAGCGCCAGATAGACCCCCAGAGGCGCGGGATCGAGGTCGATGAGGCTACCCGGGTCGGTGACGTCGTTGGCGACGAGGAGCGTCCTGACGGTCTCCTGAACGATCTCCTCGATGAGCACCCAGCTCCAAGGCAGTAACACGGTGACGCCAGCGAGCGAGGGAGATCCTCTCTTAATCGCGAGCACGGCGGTGCCGATGTGGAGGGTGCCGAGCAGGACCAGCAGCAGGACCCCGCCGTCGCCTCCGGTGTCCGATGCCTCAGTGGGCACCAGCAGTACCAGCAGCATCAGGATGACCATCGAGCCGAGCCACAGCGCCCTGTCTGTGACCCTCTTCTGGTCCCTCAGCATCACGAAGCCTGTGACTATGAACCCCAGTACCGTGAACAGCTCGTATGAGTCCAGAGGCAGACCGGCATCCACCCTGCTCCCGGCAATCAGGATGAGGACCAGAATCGGCGTCACGCCGAGCAGAGGGGTGGCGACGCGCTTCGATGCGACTCCCCTGACAGAGAGATACGAGCCACCGAAGGCCGCTCCGAGGAAGGTCACCATCCCAAGCGCGTAACCCACCTCCTCGCGACTGGCGGCAACGGCCAGCAGGGCGCCCACCATGCCGAGGGCGATCGAGACACCCCAGAGCCCCGGCTCGCCCAGTCCCAGTGCTTTGCAGCCCTTGGAGAACCAGTTGTCCTCGCGCGCGAAGCGCGCGGCCATAGTGGCGTTGATTGCGGTGATCGTCATCAGCAGGAGGAAGAGCAGCAGCGGACTGTCCAGAGGCAGAATCCTCAGGGTACCTATCTCAAAGCCGCCGGTGATGGCGTGCATGCCTATCCAGAGGTTGGACGCGGCGACGCCGAGAGCAGCCAGGTTTCCGGACTGGCGGTGGAGAGCCAGACCGTGCACTAGCAGGGTGGCAATGAGGATCATCGCCGCGACGCCAATCTCGCCTAGGACCGAGCCGGCAGTCGAGCCGATGGCGAGCAGGACCAGCGTGGACTGTGCGGCGATGGCATCGTGGTCATGCCTGTAAGCGACGGCGACATTCACCGCCACCAAGAATAGCAGCAATGCCCCCAGAGCCTCGATTTCGATGAAGCCCCATCGATTGAGTTCGATTGCGAGCCCATACAGGACCTTCATCGAGATGATGACCCAGGTGACGCCCAGCAGGGTCATATTCGGCTCGGGAACCCAGCGCTCGCCGAGAGCGAAACCGATTCCAGCGAGGAGGAGCAGCACGCCCGTCGCTAGGAGGGGTGACAGCGCGAGGCCGGCCTGAATCCCAATTGCGCTGTAGACGATTATCATCGACACCATGAGCATCCAGTTGACGCGACGCTCGCCCTCGACGGCGACCTCGGTCACTATGTCTCGCTCGGGCGCGAGAGGAACACTCCCGTCCTCCTGTACCGCGCCCGCCTCGTCGCCACTCGGTTGCTCGAACGGGTCGAACACGCTGCCCAGAGCCTCGTCGACCGCGGAGGCGAGCTGCTCTCGTCGCTCCTCCTCGTCCCCGCTTCTCTCAGGAACGACGACATCGCTCAAATCGATGTTCACCTTCCTGCGAAACTCCCGCTCTCGGATGATTCTGTCATCCGGGGCTTCGTCACTCATCAAATCCCGACCGAAGCCACTCCCGCATAATCGCATCCCCAGCCAGAGCACTCGGAACAGTGGCTTTCGCCATCCACGAGGGCGGTAGCCTAGCCGCAACGCTTGAAGGGGGAATCTCGGCGTCGGCCGTCATGGAGCCATCCTCGATGCCAGGTGACTCCCGCAACTTCGCAACCCCTCTTGCCTCCCACGGGCTCGACCCCCAAGGCGCAGTGTACTGGAACTTGGGCTGGGAGGAGCTGCACAGGATCTCCATTGAGCGGGGTGAGGGCAAACTCACAGCCCACGGGGTTCTGCTAGCCACCACCGGCGAGCGCACAGGCCGCTCGCCGAACGACCGCTTCATCGTCAACGAGCCCGGACTCGCTGAGCACGTCCGGTGGGGCGAGGTGAACATGCCGATCGACCCGGAGGTGTTCGAGGGCCTTCTGGAGAAGACCAGACAGCACTTGGATAACTCTGATCATCTGTTCGTCAAGGACGCCTTCTGCGGGGCGGACCCGGAGTACCGAATGCCAGTCAGGCTGGTCACTGAGAAGGCGTGGCACGCCGCTTTCATGCACAACATGTTCCTGCGCGCCTCAAAGGAAGATCTGGTCTCACACGTCCCGCAGTACACCATTCTCCACGCCCCCGACCTGAGATCAGAACCAAAGACCGATGGCATCAATTCAGACGTCTTCATCATCCTCGCCCTCGACCGTGGGCTGGCGATAATCGGCGGCACCCACTACGCGGGCGAGATCAAGAAGGCCATCTTCACCATCATGAATCACATTCTGCCTGCTGAAGGCCTCCTGCCTATGCACTGCTCGGCCAACACCGACGGCGAGAACTCAGCCCTCTTCTTCGGGCTCTCCGGGACCGGCAAGACCACCCTCTCCGCTGATCCGGGAAGAGCCTTGGTCGGCGATGATGAGCACGGCTGGTCCGACAACGGCGTGTTCAACTTCGAGGGTGGTTGCTACGCCAAGCTGATCAGACTGTCCGAGGAGGACGAGCCGGCGATCTACGCAACAACCCACAGACCCGGCTCGATCCTGGAGAACGTCGTGCTGAACGCTGATGGGACGCCCGACTTCGACAACGACTCCCTGACCCAGAACACCCGTTGCTCCTACCCGATCGAGGCCATAGAGAACCGCACTCCGGATTCCATGGCGGGCAATCCGAAGAACGTGGTCTTCCTGACATGCGACGCCTTCGGCGTGCTACCCCCTCTGTCCAAGCTGAGCCCCGAACAGGCCGCTTACCACTTCATGTCCGGATACACTGCGAAGGTCGCTGGGACCGAAGTCGGAATCACCGAGCCCCAAGCCACCTTCTCGACCTGCTTCGGTGCACCCTTCATGCTTCGTCACCCACGCGTCTACGCCGACCTGCTGTCGAAGAAGATCCGCGAGAACGATGCCAAGTGCTGGCTGATCAACACCGGCTGGGTCGCAGGCGGTCATCTAGAGAGCAGCCGAATCAAGATCAAGTGGACCCGAGCACTTCTGAACTCGGCTCTAGACGGAGACTTGGACGATGTCCTGTTCGTGGAGGACGAGCGCTTCGGATTTCAAGTCCCGACCACCTGCCAGGGAGTCCCTGACAAAATCCTCCAGCCTCGGGAAACATGGTATGACAAGAGGAAGTACGACAATGTGGCGGACTTACTGGCTCAGATGTTCATCGACAACTTCGAGCAATACGCCGAGGATTGCAGCGAGGAAGTCCTCGCATCCGCGCCTCGAGTTCTAGGCTGACTCAGTGGGTACCCACTGCGACTTTGAATTATGCACCTGAACGAAGTCGAGTGTAAGCAATCAACAACAGTTATGCAAGTGGGAGCAATCGGATATGCATGGGGCAAGGACCAGTGAACCTGTCGGAAGCCCTCGCCTCGTTCGACGCGATCTGGAGTCCGCGCATCGTCGCTAGGATGAACGACTACGACGTCCGCATCGCGCATGTCGAGGGTGAGCACGTGTGGCACGTCCACGAGGATACCGACGAGTTCTTCCTCGTGCTCGACGGGCGGTTTGACATCGCCATGCGCAGCGACGACGGCACGGAGTACACGGCGACGCTCCTCAAAGGGGATACCTACGTCGTTCCTAGGGGCGTTTTCCACAGGCCCACGTCACCGGGCGCGTCGATCCTGATGTTTGAGCTGTCCGGGACCTCGTCGACCGGGGACCACCACGAGGGAGACCTTCCCGAACATGTCGACAGTACCACCGGCCACGAACTCGGCTAGGGCCCCGGGCGGGCCCAGGCCCGAGGCGAACTCTCTGTTTCGCCTGTGTATCACCCCCTGCTTCGTACTGTAGAGGCTAGGGGGTGATGCACGGTCTCGATGATACTCGGGTTCATGTGCCCGAACTCGATGGCGCACCATGGCAGATGAGGTCACCAACCGACTCGGCGGATGTACCTCGCCATATCTGCTCCAGCACGCCTCTAATCCAGTCTCTTGGCAACCATGGGATGAGGAAGCCATCGAACTGGCCAAGAAACTAGACCGACCCCTGCTCGTATCCATCGGGTACGCCGCCTGTCATTGGTGTCACGTGATGGAGCACGAATCATTCAATGATGAGCTGACGGCTAAACAGATGAATGAATCACTTGTCTGCATTAAGGTCGACCGCGAGGAGAGTCCGGATGTCGATGCACTGTATATGGCGGCGTGCCAGATTTACACGGGCGGCGGAGGCTGGCCGCTGAATGTGTTTGTCGACCCGGACACGCTCAAACCGTTCTTCGCAGGCACCTACTTCCCTCCCGTACAACGCTACAACAAACCATCATGGGGGCGACTGATCGAGAGCGTCGTGCAGGCATGGCATGAGCAACGCGAGCAGGTCATCAACTCCTCGGAACTGATTACGGAGCAAATTCAGAAATCATCGATAGGAGGGGGATCATCACAAGATGTTGAATCTCTGATCAAGGAATCCATATTGGCTGCGCTGAGCCACTCCAAGAGGGTCTACGACCCCGTCAACGGAGGAATAGTGGGTGCTCCGAAGTTTCCGCACCCTATGGATATGGAGGGCTTGCTACGTGCAGGGGAGAGAGACATCATGTCTCATTCGTTGGACGTTATGGCAACCCGTGGTCTATTCGACCATCTCGCAGGTGGCTGGCATAGGTATTGCGTGGATGCTGGATGGGCAGTTCCTCACTTCGAGAAGATGCTCTACGACAACGCCCTGATGCTAGCGGTTCACGAGAAGGCGCGTCGCCTCGGAATAGGGAGCCAGAATGACAGGGTGATCGGACTGACATTAGAATGGATTCGCAATGAGATGCTAGACCCCTCCGGAGGTGTGTGGTCGACTCTCGACGCTGACTCGGTCGGAGAGGATGGGAAATCTGAGGAAGGAGAATTCTACTTGTGGACTCCCGAACAGGCTGAGGATACAGTGGCCTGCGAACGCTTCGGAATCACCGAGCAGGGTAACTTCGAGAACAGTGGTCGAAGCGTACTATCACTACATGTGGTCAACGGGCTGGATGATGATGAAGACTTACGCATTCACCTTCTCAAGAAGCGGTCCGAGCGGGCGCGCCCCGGCACAGATGACAAGGTGCTTACCGCGTGGAACGGCATGCTGTTGGTCGCCTGTGCAGATTTACCCGAAGATGATGCGAAGAGCATTGGCCAGCATATCTGCAAGGAGTTCCTGTCTCGTAAGGACGTCCTTCGTACAAGAAGAGGCGACACTCTGGGGGGGCCGGGTTTCCTAGATGATTATGCATGGGCTGCACTCGGTCTGCTACGCTGGGGAATACGCTGGGATGACAAGGAATGCTTACACCGAAGCCTCGAGATCACCAGCCAGCTGCTTAAAATATTCGCCGACCCTGCTGGTGGCTTCTGGATGACCAGCGCCGACCACACTGAACTTCCCGTCAGACAGAGGTCCGTCTCCGATTCTGCGGTACCGGGTGCTACGGCGGTGGTGGTTGAACTGCTGCGAACCCTGTTGCTGCTATGGCCTGACCACTCCCAAGCCGATGAGTGGAGGGGATCGGCCGAGAAGGCGATAATCAGTGCAGGGGACGACCTAGTCGCCAGAGCTGGTGGCCACTGGGCTCTAATCTGCGCTGCCCAAGGGTTTGCTGAACCAGGCCAAGTCTGGTTCATCCATCACTCGGGGAGTGAACCTGCCGAGGTCGAGAATCTAAGGCGCACCGCTGCTTGGAATCAGTTGGTCGCCTCCAGCTGTGAGCCCATGAGTGGCAAGGACCGCGGTGAAGCGGAATGGGGGGGTTGGTTGTGTGAGGGCATGACCTGCAGGTTGGCTACAATGGATGCATCCGCACTCATTTGGTCCTGAAGTCGAACCCACTGAAACCCCGAACATAGGGTAGGGTATGTCCGGCACACCCGAACTCAGCGGAAGCCTACCCGCTATGAGCAAAAGCAAGCAGAAATCGGGACTCTATGTTCCGCAAGGAATATTGAAGGTTGGTGGGCATATGGAACGTCTGCCCTCGGTATCACGGGGGGAAGAGGTCCGAGGGCCGGTGTTGGTTCACCGACCATATGCCTCTCCTCCCAACCCCGAGCAGAATCAAGCAGAAACCCCGAACATACCCTACCCTCTGATTCGGTTTGGACCCTCGTGAGTCCGGAAGCTCAGGGGTTTAGATCCACGATGATTCGACCCGTCCTAGAGGCGTTAGTGGTTCATTTGAGCACGCTATTCATGATAGCGAGTTGCATCCGGACAGGGGTGAGCCGGGTAATCAGCGGCATAGGCTTGTTCATCAGACCAGGAATCACCTCACGCCGCCCTTTCCGCATCGCCTTGACCCCTACAGCCGCTACCTTGGGGGCACTGACGGCGCTCATCATCACCATCGATCCCATATTCAATCCTGCAGCCTTCTGGAATCCAGTAACTACGGGACCGGGGCAGAGAGCGGTGACGGAGACACCCTTGGGCTTGAGTTCGTGACGCAGCGCGCGGGAGTAGCTCAGGACATAGGACTTCGTTGCGCAGTAGGTTGCCATGCTAGGCCCGGGTTGGAAAGCAGCGATCGAAGCAACATTTAGAATTCTGCCCGACTTCTTCGAAGCCATCTGTTTTCCATAGTGGTGAGATAGGTGAGTCAGAGTCCGAACATTGAGGTCGACCATCGCCAATTCGCCCTTCACATCAAGGTCTATGTGATTACCTGACGTTCCAAAACCAGCATTGTTCACCAGGATGTCGACGTCACCTGCTCTTCTGATGAGTTCCTCTACACCCGCTGAACCGGACAGATCTGCTGTGACGACCTCAACGGTCGTGCCGTGTGAGGTCGTGAGTTCCTCAGCGAGGGCTTCAAGCTCCGTTCGTCTCCTGGCGCATATCACCAAGTCGCAATCCTGCGCCGCCAGCACTCTCGCAATTTCTCGCCCGATTCCACTCGATGCGCCAGTAACCAAAGCTCTCTCTCGATTCATGCTCGAACTTATGGGGAATCGTATATTATGTTCATTGGTCTGTACCCCTGAGCTTCCGGACTCACGAGGGTCCAAACCGAATCAGAGGGGTAGGGACTGATTCACTCAGAGACGCTGTCTCGTCTGCCTCTGGGCATCGACAGCGCAGATTGCGGCCATGTGGACCACATCGCGCACGCTGTCACCGCGCTGCAGCACGTGCGCTGGCTTGGAGAGACCCTCTAGAATCGGCCCCGTCATCTCTGCTCCCGCAATCCTCTGTAGGAGCTTGTAGGCGATGTTAGCCGCGGAGAGGTTGGGGCAGATCAGGATGTTGGCGGGGCCGTCGAAGGCCATGAACGGGTAGTCCTTCTGGATTTCGGGGACCAGCGCGGTGTCAGCCTGCATGGGCCCGTCGATGACGAGGTCCGGGTCCAGCTCGCGCGCGATGGCTATCGCCTCCTCAATTCTGTCGGTCCGCAGTTCTCCCGAGGTCCCGAAGTTGGAGAATGACAACATCGCCACCTTGGGCTGAACACCGAAGCGGCGTGCGACCTTGGCTGTCTGCACTGCTATCTCGGCCAGGGTCCTGGCATCCGGGTAGATGTTGATGGTCGCATCGCCGATGAACATGAGTTGGCCGTTGACGGTCATCATGTACATCCCGACGATTCTGTGCGAGTCTGGGTCCGGCCCGATAGTATGCAGGCACGGCCTGACTATGTCCGGGTAGTGGTGCGAGACGCCTCCGAGATAGCCATCAGCATCTCCCATGCGGACCATCATCGGCGCGAAGTAGGTCGTCGACTTCAGCAGGCGCACAGCGTCCTCCATGGCCACTCCCTTCCGACCTCGGAGCCTGTGCAACTCAGCCGCGTAGGTCGTTCGCCTGCGCGGGTCGTACCTGACATCGATGGCCTCGCATTCGAAGTCGAGCCCCAGCTCATCCTTGACGGCGTCTATCCGCTCGAGCTGTCCGAGCAGGACCGGCTCGCAGATTCCCTCTGCGATACACTGCGAGGCCGCCTTGATGATGGTGGGGTCCTCGCCCTCCGAGAAGACGATCCTCTTCGACTCCTTCTTGGCGATGTTGATCACCCTGCGCATGATGGACCGAGTCAGACCGAGGCGGGCCTCGAGCTCCTCGCGGTAGCCCACGACATCGAACTCCTCTGCGGACACTCGCGCGACGCCCTCGCTGACCGCAGCCTCGGCGACCGCGCTGGCCTCCCAGATGAGCACGCGCGCGTCGAACGGCTTTGGGATGAGGTACTCGGGACCGAATTGCAGCTGCTCGCCGCCGTAAGCCCTTGCGACATCATCCGGCACAGGCTGCTTGGCGAGCTCGGCGATCGCGTGGGTCGCTGCCATCTTCATGCCCTCAGTGATTTCCTTCGCCCTGACATCGAGCGCCCCACGGAAGATGTAGGGGAACCCGAGGACGTTGTTGATCTGGTTCGGGTGGTCGGAGCGTCCGGTCGCGACAATCGCGTCCTCGCGGACCGCGTACACCTCCTCGGGGGTGATTTCTGGATCCGGGTTGGCGAGGGCGAAGATCAGCGGGCGCTTCGCCATCTTCGCCACCATCTCACCGCTTACTAGGCCGCCGCGCGACAGCCCGAGGAACAGATCGGCGCCATCCATCACGGATGCGAGGTCACCGTCAGCCAAGTCGCGGGCGAACTCGGCCTTGTACTCGTTCAGCTCACCGGCTTCTCGGCGCGAGTTCGTCAGAATCCCCTTCGAGTCGACCAGAATCATGTTCTCCGGCTTGACTCCGAGCCTGATGTAGTGGTGAGCGGAGGAGATCGCTGAGGCGCCTGCGCCCGAGACTACGACCTTGATCTCAGAGATGTCCTTCTCGACAACCTCGAGGCCGTTCAGCAGCGCCGCCCCGGAGATGATCGCGGTGCCGTGCTGATCGTCGTGCATGACAGGGATGTCGAGCTCCTCGACGAGCCTGCGCTCGATCTCGAAGCATTCGGGGGCCTTGATGTCCTCGAGGTTGATGCCACCGAAGGTCGGGGCTATCGCCTTGACGATCTCGACGAACTCGTCGACATCCGTCCTGTCGACTTCGATGTCGAAGACGTCGATGTCCGCGAACGCCTTGAACAGGAGCCCTTTGCCCTCCATCACCGGCTTGCCGGCGAGCGCGCCGATGTCACCGAGTCCGAGGACGGCGGTCCCGTTGCTGACGACAGCCACCAGATTGCCCTTCGAGGTGTAGCGGTAGGCATCGTCGGGGTTCTTCTCGATCTCCTTGCAGGGATAGGCGACTCCCGGAGAGTACGCCAGTGAGAGCTCGCGCTGGGTTCCATGTGGCTTGCTCGGCACTACGGTGATTTTTCCGGCGGGTTTCGACGCGTGGTAGTCCAATGCGTCCTTTCGGAGCATGTCATCGTTCAGGATCCCACCCCCGGGGCCCTTCGGGCACACCCCTCTGCTATGATGCTATCCTACTGAGAAAACACGCATTATCGGCCTGTGAGGAAGCGATATCGCAAAGATTTCAAATCAGTTTGATTTTCGGTTATTCCGCCTTCGGCGGACTGAGCATGTCAGAAACATCGACCCACTTCTTTCATAATGTCTACAAAGAGGCGGAGGTACGTGCTGTCGGCGCATTCGTCCAATTACCGCGCTCAGCAGAGGCTAGCCCTGCTGTTGGTAATGCTCATGGTTACGCTGCCCTGGTCGGCGATGACTTCGAGCAATCTCGACGGCGGGACTGATGACAGCCGTGCTACTCCGAAGGTCTGGGGTGCGGGAGGCAGTAATGACACCGGTTGGATCTCCCTTGAGGCAACCGGAGCCGATCCCGCGAGCGGCTCTCTGGCCTACGCCGACCTCTTCCTCGACTTCGCTCCGGGGGCCGTGCTGGACAACTTCACCTTCGAGATTGCAGTCGATGGGAGTGAGGGCTACTGGGCGAGTGAGCCACAGATCACTCTGCTTGACACCCAGACACCGATCCTCGACTGGCGGGACTACGGCGATCTCGGCCGTCAGAACTCGTTCTCCAATAATCCGCCCGAGGTCGAAGGCGGTCTCCTCGACACTTGGCTGCAGCCCAACTCGGTCAGCGACGCCTCGTGGCTGCTGCCGAGTGGCGTGACCATCGAGGACCTCGTCATCGAGGCCCTTCGCCCGGCTGACCCCAGGGTCTCGTTCTCATCGCTGAACGTGGTGATTCACGACAGCGCGGTCAATCCGCACGACGGCCGGCTGTACGTGCTTCTCGATGACGACATGCTGCACCTCGACGACCAAATGCACAAGAGGATCATCGACATCGATTACGATATCCATGGTCGAAGCATCGCTCTCGACGTGGACGGGAACCGACTGCTCATCGGGACTGAGGACGGCGAGGTCCTGTCACGGCGCCTGTCTGATTCCGCCGAGCTCGACAATCTGATAGCGATCGAGGACGCAGTGCCAATCCGGTCCGTCTCCGTCGATGCATACGGTATCGTTTGGGCGGCGACTGACTGCAATTTGCACCACCTCGCCCCGGGTGAGAATTCCTGGACCAAGGTCAGTTTCTGCTCGACCGACTCGATGGAGGTTCCGACGGACATGATCATCATCGCCGACACCATCTACATCGGAACCGCAGGGAGCGGCGTCCGAGTCATCGAGTACTCAACGATCGAGACGCTTCCGCTCCAAATCTCAATCGATAGCAACACGCAGTGGAGCACCGCGAACTACCTGACTAGCAATCAGATTACGCAGTTCGAGTTGCTGGGCGATCATCTGCTGATCGCCACGATAGGCGGCGGCGTGAACCGATATAACGTCGCAGCCTCGTCATGGCTCGCCACATGGTCCACCAACAACTGGCTCGCGTCGAACGTGATTCGCGGTCTGGCCTTGACAGCTGACTGGCTGCACATCCTCGCTGCCAACACCATACACTCCTACGACACCACCGCCATGCTGTTCCGCTCGCAGAGGCAGGTTTCCGACATGGGTCTGCTGAGCTCCGCTGAGTCAATCGTGGCTTGGCCGTCGGAAGGCCACCGGGGCCCCGATTCAGGCACCGTCCTCGTGAGCGATGGCTCGGGGACTCTGGCTCGTCAGGTCGGGGAGTCTTTGGACGGCACCATGGTGCTGGTCAGCAGCCCGTTCTCGTCGACGATGGAGGTCGTCACGCACATCGACGACGGCGAGCACGGCGAGATATGGGTCGCAGGCGGCTACGTCATCGACAGGTTCGACAAGGCCGACCAGACGTGGCTGGCGCCGATTGACCTCTCTGACTTTGTCTGGGCCCCAACGGCTGTCACCTCTATCGTGCAGGATCCCCAGGGAATGGTCTGGGTGGGCACCCTCAGTGCGGGACTGCTGAGATTCGGAGCCGGTAATGGCAACTTCCAGGGAACGGCCCAGGGAATCAGTTCGGACCTCATCTCGAGCCTCGCTCACGATGCGAACTCGAACACGCTGGTCGTCGGGCACTTCGAGTCTGGAATCTCCCTCATCAACACCTCGACGAACACACTGATCGATGTCATGACCACCGAGGACGGCCTCGACTCCGACTTCGTGAGCGAAGTCGCTACGCGCTACGGCATCGCGTACATCGCGACCCCGGACGCCGGCGTGATGAGGGTCGACCTGTTCGACGTCTCCATCCTCGGCTCGTGGCAGTCCCTCGGCGCGGACAATCTTTGGGCCACCCCGGTGGCCGTCGACGGTGACACGTTGTACCTCGGGCTGACCGGTTTCGGCATTCTGGTGATCGACCGCCTCACCGGCGACATCTTCGACCACTGGACGCAGGACGGCAGCCTGCCTGACGACGACGTTCTGTCGCTGCACATGGACTTCTACGGCGGTCTACTGGTCGGCTCGAGCGTCTCGAACTCCGGAACCCAGAACAATGGTGGACTGTCCCGCTGGGACGGCAGCAATTGGCAGATGCTGCATACCTCCATCACCGGGCCGAACAACGATCCATACGTGTTCTACGACATCACTAGCGACATCGACGGAATCTACGCCGGAACCAACCGCGGTGCTTGCATATGGAACTGGAGCTACGATCTCCAGCAGTGCGTCAGCAATCAGGACGGGATGCCCTCCCGCTTCGTATCCTCGGTGGCCAGGATCGGCACCGACAGGCTCTACGCCGGTACTAACAACGGCGCTGCGGTCATCAACACCATCAACGGCTCCGTGATAGAAGTCTGGTCGGCCGGTGACGACACCCAGCGGGCCCGCACCGTGAAGATAGGCGACATCCTCTACCTCGGCTTCGAGAACACCGGCATCGCGCGCTACGACTTGCTCAACCAGGAGTGGCTGCAGGCTTGGGACGGCACTCAGGGTTACATCGATGATGATGATGTCACCACGCTCGTCCACGGGCGCAGCGCTGGCACCATGTGGGCCGGCGGTGACTTCGGCCTGACTCTCATCGACGTGGTGAACGACACGGTCCTAGAGAGCTGGAACCGCGGCTCGAACACCGATGGCCCGACGCTGTCGGACACTCCTCCAGCTGACATCGAGATTATCGGCAACGTCCTGCACTACTCGCTGCAGAGGAGCAATTCGTGGTGGGCCACCAACGAGGAGATATATCGCATCAACCTCGACAACAATACAAGCCTAAGCACACTCCATGTCGCTCTCCAGATCGGCAGTTCCACCGTCGTCCACGGCATCGGTACCGTCGGTGAGGAGTTGTGGATCGGCGCTAGGCCACAGTCCAACAATAATGGTGTTGGGACCATAGTTCGCTGGAACGCTTCCAACGAGTCCTGGGCCGAAAGTCTGGACACCATCGGCAACGTTCAGAGGGTCAACGCGCGCTTCCTCGGCGACTGCTTCCCCGTCGCCACCCACTCCTGTGAGTTGTGGGTGGCCTACGGGAACAGCATCATGAGGAGGTTCCAAGCGTCCAACATGACGCTTCTGAATGAGTGGTATGACATCGAAGGGCCCATCAGGGGAATGGAGGAGTGGAACGGAACCTACGTGTTCGCGAGCATGAACGGCATCCTGAGGTGGGATCCGGTCAACGAGAGCTGGCTTTCCTCATGGGTCGAGGACGATGGGCTGCCTTCCGACTCCGCGGAGCAGTTCTACTCGATGGCCTTGATCGGCGGTGACCTCTGGCTCGGGTCCTACCAGGGCGGCTGGAACGGCAACTCCGATGTCATGCGCTTGGACCATGCCACGGACAACTGGACCATGTGGGGCCTGGGCACCGGTGACATCCCCAACGGCTACCCAGCCGACATCCAGCTCTGCAACGACATCATCCACGTCGCCATCGGCAGGCTCTCATGGTGGGGTAACCAGGGGGGCATCGCGAGGTTCGACCTAGCAGACTGGGATTACGACGGGATCACCGACGAGTGGATCGCACCGATGACGGACAGCAGTCAGGGACTCTCCAACGACGACCCCCGCGCGATCGCCTGCGACGAGCATAACGACGTGATGTACATCGGCTTCGACACCGAGGGAATCGGCTTCGATCGCTACAACTACAACACCAACCTGTTCATGAGGACGCTGACATCTAGCGATGGCATATCCGAGGATCGGGTCTTCCCCGGGGGCATGCTCCATCACAACAACGTCCTGCTGGCAGCCCACCAGTACATCAACACGGGCGGGATATCGAGAATCGTCACCTCCGGCACATCCACCGCCAACGGTCAGATACTGGACCCGGGGATGGACGGCTGCTCGATCGAGAGAGCGCCTTCGACCACCGGACCGGTCTACGCGATCGGCCGCTCAGGCCAGACCACAGGCCTGAACCGCGTCGACAGGCTCGACAGCACGGGCCTGATCATCAGCGGCTTCGACGAGTTAGCAGGTCTCACTAGCGGTAGGGTAGTCGAGTTCGAGTCCAACGAGACCCACGTGTGGGTCGCCCTAACCTCGAGTTCCAACGGATACTACGCTTCCTCGGTGCTGCAGGGCGAGCTTCTGGCCAATGGCTCTGTCAGATGGGAGTTCGGCTACAACGCCAATCAGGACATCATCAACTCGATGCAGCTCGACGGGGAGAAGGTCTGGCTCAGCACCGCCGGACGCGGACTCTGGTCCATCGACATAGCCAATCGAGTGCTCGCCCCGACTCCAGCAGCGCTGCACATGCAGATGGACGGGATGGTCTTCGACCCCGATGACGAGGACACGATGTACGTCGGGCTGATGGGCGCCCAAGGCTCGGCTGCCGGTTTCCAGACTTTTTACACCGATTCGCGAACCTGGGGTCACGGCAGCCTCATCGCCGGCCTGCCCAGCGATATTGTCAGCGATTTCCTGGAGTACGGTGACCACATCTTGGTCGCCACTATGGGGGGCATAGGGATGTGGAACACCACGAGGGACGACTGGGACGACCCGATCACCACGATCGACGGACTGCCGACCCCGATCATCGATCACCTGTTTGCCATAGACACGCCGATCCAGGGCAATGGCACAGTCCTCGTTGGGGGCCCAGCAGGGCTGACGGTGCTGCATCAGGACAACCTCTCCGTCCTCACCACTCTCAACTTCGCTGACGGACTCGTGGGGAACAGGGTGTCAGGAATCACCTACGCGGAAGCGTACTCGCGCCTGGTGAACAACCCCGACGGCTCGACGACGGTCGTGCACCATGACGCTGCCTTGTTCATCTCGCACAACGGGCAGGGCTCGACCAGACCCGGAGCGGCCGCTTGGGACATCGCTACAGACAGCGTCAACGGGTCGTATCACATCGACATGATCCCGAACAACGATGTCAGGGCCATAGCGACCGACGACTGGGGCGTCCACATCGGCACCGCCAGCGAACCGCTGGTTCACTGGAACGGCACCTCGATGGAGATGGAGTCTGGGCTCGGAGCGCGCCCGCTACTGTCTTGGCCGCCGTTCCAGATGGTCTCCGACGGCGACTATATCGCCGTACTCAGCCCGAGGGGCATAGACGTGGTGAAATCGGGCGGTGACCACTCTGGCGTGGCTTCCGAGTTGCTGCCAGGGCTCTCTGCGGCCTACCTAGACAACACCGGGCTGTATGTCGTCGGCCAAGACGGCCTACACATCTTCAACCCGGTAGAGAGCCTCAGGGAGTTGGACAGGGGCCATCAGCGCAGGGCCAATCCGCTACTCGCACTGTTCGCCGGCAGCTCGTGGGACATCACGCACACTACTCATCCGGGGATGCCGACCGTACTGATCAATGACGAGAACCCGATTCAGATTCCACAGGGCGCAGAACAGTGGCTGCCCGGAAAGCTCCCGCTGTTCATCGGGGCGCTCACCCTCTCGGCCCCCCAGTCGGGCGCGTGGGTCTGGGCCGAGTCGAAGAGCCTGAATTACTCGGGCTCGTGGGATCTGGCATCGATGAACCCGACCATCGTGACCTCGTTCCAGACGGCTATCTCCAACCTCGCTCCCGGCTCCACATCGGCTCAACTGCACGTGCAGATGCAGACGCCCCAGAACGGCACCATACAGGTCCGCATCACCTACGACTGGGAGCGAGTCGAGATCCCGACTGAGATGACCTCCCTGATCGACAGGCCGAATGACGGAGGTGGCGTGCTGCTGGCCTCCTGGCTGCCAGCCGAGGACGCGGCTTGGCAAGCCTACGGGCTCTACGTCTGGGACTCCACGGACAATCCCGACTGGGAGCCGACCCAGGAAGAGCTCTCGGAGTTCTCCACCCACATGCACATCTACTTCTGGTCGCAGACGACTGCCACCGTCACCACAGCCGACCGCGACGGCACGGCCACGTCGCTCTCGGACGACAGGGAGTACAGAGCCGCGATCGCCATCCAGTACCCCGACGGCTCGATCGGACTGCCGATGTCATGGCCTGATAGCGCCACTCCGACCGACGAGGTGCCGTTCCCGCCCGAGTGGCTCACAGCTGAGCCGGTCTCGGGTGGCTCGGCTGGAACGGTCTTCGTCGAGTGGTTCGCCTGCATGGAGTTCGACCCCGACCGAACAAGGATATGGGCCGTTCAGCAGCCGATTACCAGCGCTGTCGCGCTCAGCGGCGGAATCGATGTGGCTTTCGGAACCGGCAACTCGACAGTGCTCCAGTTGGAGCCCGGCAAGACGTTCTGGTTCGCTGCCGTCTGCGTCGACGAGGCCGGGCAGTTCGACGCTGCAAACGCCACGATCGTGGGCCCGGTCGTGACCGCGGGAGGCCTTGACGATGGCATCCCACCAGCCCCGATCACCGATACGACCGCGGTCGATGCCCCCGACGACGAGGGCGGCAGGATCCTAGTGACATGGACTCCGAGCGACGAGGAGGACTGCACTTTCCACACGGTCTACGCGCTACCGGCCTCGGGATTCCAACCGCCTACCACAGTCGACGGATGGCCAGTGGCTGAGTACGTCCTCGACTGCACCACGAGCGAGATCGTGATCGACTCGATGGGTGACTCTCCCCTCGAGAACGGAATCGTGTACTGGGTCGGTGTCGTAGCCTCTGATGACTGGGGCAATGAGAACCTCGACGACGTCCTCGTCGTCGACGCCACTCCCCTCTCCAATGTGGCAGGGGTGGGACAACCTCCTCCTCGGGTCCTCGGACTCAACGCATGGGACCACCCGGATGACGACGGCACCGCCATCGACATCATGTGGAACCGCTCGCTCGCGCCCGACTTCAGCCACTACGTCATCTGGGTCTCAGAGTACCCGCTCAACGACCTGACCGAGATCTGGGCCAGCTGCGGCGACGACCCCGCCTCCTGCGGCCTCATCGAGATTGACCAGAGACAGATAGGCGGGGCGTTCCAGCTCCAGATCACGGTGACTAGCGCGCTCTACGGAAACACCGTCCCGGACCTCCGCCTCCAGACGATCCGACCCTCGATACCACTGTACGTCACCGTGACGACCCATGATATCCTGGGCAACGTGTACCTGACCGACATGGAGGAGCACATGGTCCTAGTCTCACCCTTGGACAACCGGGGCGACATCTCCCCCCCAGACAGGCTCTCCGCGCCGCTCCTTCGAGACCGCTCGCCCGACGACGGCGACGGCATGCTGGTCTCGTTCTCCGAGAGCGAGGCCTCGGACGTGGGAGAATACTGGATCTACGCCTCCGCCGGTGCGCCGTTCGACAGTGTCGGCGGCATGGAACCGGCTCTCGTCGTGGGTCGCGAGGCACAGATGCCAATTCTCCTCGAGACCCTGTCGGATGGCCGATCGCTGGCACCTTCGGTCCCGGTATGGGTAGTGGTGGCCGCGGTCGACACCTCGGGGAACTATTGGGACAGCAACCTCCAGGGGACGATGATCAGTCTGGTCGATGAGAACTCCCTCGACCCCGGTCTGCACCTGCCCGAGATAACCGGGATTCGGGCCAATTGGAATCCCTCTGGCCGCCACGTCGAGATACGCTGGGACGCGGTGAACGACCCGCAGGTCGAGTCCTACATGGTATTCATCGGCAAGGAGCCGTTCGAGAGGACGTCCGACTCCATCCTAGTCGGCACACTCGACGACTCGACCACGATGATGATACTCACGGACATCGAGGGCGAGAAGCTGGACAACGCGGCGACCCACTGGTTAGCCGTGGTCGCATACGACGGCGAGGTGCACCGGCTGGCCGTCGACCCGCTCGAGGTCAGACCATGGTCGGAGTCGTCATTCGGCTCATCCGAGGGAAGCGAGGGAGGCGCCGGCGATTCCTGGTACGACCAGTTGATGGACGGCGACATGAACACGCTGATCGCCATGGTGTCAGCGGTGATGGTGCTGATCGGCGCGCTGATGGTGATCAGGCCCCGCGAGCCGACTGCTCCCGAGCCTTGGGAGCTCGGTGCGCTCGAAGTCGAACTCGAGGAGGAGATGACGCGCGAGGCCGCCGGATTGAGCGATGCCGAGGAGTCTCTCGAAATCTACGACGAGCACGCTCCTAGCTTCGCTACCGAATCCGACGCCCAACTGGACGTCGACGAGGACGCCGAGGCGCCCGCAGCCTCGGAGGAGGTGGTCGACGAGCTGCTCGGTGACGAGTCCGGTGACGTCGACCTAGAGGACCTCGACGACATGGCCGACGACCTGGACTTCGATGACCTCGGTGACATGGCCGAGGACCTGAACGAGGCGGACGAGGATGTCGATCCGTCCTTCTTAGACGACATGCTCTGATCGCCGAGGCAGGCATTGAAGCGAAGATTCCCCTCGCGTAGCGTGTCCGACAGGGTCGACCCCCGCTCCGCGGTCTGGTCAGGCGTCGCCTGGGACGGCGAAGGCGGCCTCCTAGCCGCCGACATGCACTTCGCCCGACTCGCCCGTCACGCTAGGAGACTGGACATCGAGATGCCCGCTGACGCACCGAAGCAGATCTTCGAAGCGCTCGCCACGCTGGAGAGGCCAGGCGAGCCCGTAGCCGCCGACGGCCAACCGCCTTTCGTGATCAAAGCCCGGGTGGACTCGTCCGGTGAAATCTTCCTCGAGGCGTTCGTGAATCACAGGTGGCCGACGGTACCTCTCGACGCCATCTCCCTCTCAGCACCCAATTGGGAGCAGCCGGTCCGAGGCACCAAGCACGCTGACTGGCAGCCTCATATCAACGCCAGGGAGACAGCGATAGCCCACGGCGCTCACATAGCGCTCCTCTTTGAGGACGAGATCCTCGTCGACGGCGACAGATGCACACCACTGCTGCTCGATCACGATGGCGTCGCCTACCATCCGCTGCACAGCGGGGGCGCGCTCGACTCGGTTACCATCGAGCAGATCAGACCAGCGCTCGAGGCAGCTGGCATTCCGGTCAGCGGAGCCCGGCTCACGCTGAGCATGATCCTGCGCGCCTCCGAGATGCTGGTCGTAGGAAGCGGAATGGGCATCCGGGCAGTCGGTACTATCGATGGCAGGACTATCGGTAGGCCGCAAGGCAGGCTGTTCCAAGTTGCTTGGGAGTCTTGGCTCACGCGGCTCGAGAGTGGCTGGGTCACAGCCGAAGACCTGTAGCGAACCAGATGGGCGGCTCTCACTGGTCTGCTAACCGTAGCGTTGAAGGAGCGCGCCTTTGTGGTCCGTTCGAGGAACATGCCCACCTGCAGGATGTGCACTCAGAACTACCCTCTCAGCCAGTTCGTGAGTGGAAACGGTCCGCGCTACCAGGTGTGCGTGCGATGTGCGGTGGAGAACGACCTCGTCGGTGCCGAAGAGGTGCCGCAACTCTACTCCGACGATCTGGCCAAGTCCCGGCTCGCTCTGTTCGGCCGACGCTATCGCCTGTGGTTCTTCATCGCTGTCGCCTGGTTCCTCTACCTCACTCTGGGAAGCGGCATCGAGCTCTGGTCGAGCGTCTTCCTCGTAGTCCTGGTCATCGCCACTCTGGCGACCCCCGTGCTGCATTTCCTCGGCTCGGCTAGGTTCAATGCCGAATTGGCAAGGCTCACCCCGTGATTCAGTCACGGGAACCCTTGAAATAGAGCCCAACGTGCTCCGAAAGTTAGAGGGAACAGTGGGTTCCCTGTGAAAGCCCGTGAGAATGGATGAACAGTAGAGGAGGAGCAGGCAGAGGTAAGGTAGGTTTCGGAGACGAGCAAAATGACGCTCAGTGCAGCGTTTTGTCAGTCGAAGAACCATTGATTCGGTTTGCTCCAGACTACCATCCGAACCTCCCGGCTCGAGTCCCCGCGCACGCAATAGCGCGAGCATTCGCCGGAAAGAGAGAACAGCGGGTTCTCTGAACTGAATTTGGAAGTGAATAAAAATGCAGAAAACAAAGAACGCGAGCATGTTGATTGCTCTGCTTCTCGTGATGATGGCAGGATCCACCGGCGTCAGCGCCGACGGTTCCGACCCTCTGGATCCTGATGACGGCGGTGCCGACTGGGATGGCGATGGTCTGACCAACGCAGAGGAGCAGAATGCAGGAACTGATATGAACAACCCAGACACCGACAACG
>Ga0207963_1000329_pt1 | contig 24791 bp, 13 predicted proteins | sample Knorr_S15_td_NAD_FD_185604 | JGI IMG/M metagenome (GOLD analysis project Ga0207963, IMG submission 185604) | Marine microbial communities from Southern Atlantic Ocean transect - Knorr_S15_td_NADW_ad_2500m_LV_A (SPAdes) (version 2) | ecosystem: Environmental > Aquatic > Marine > Oceanic | place...
GAACTCGAAGCTCTTGAAGAGGGCCAGGGCCGTGAGGGCGGCCGAGCCGACGGCGAAGCCCTTGGCCACGGCGGCTGTGGTGTTGCCCAACGAGTCGAGTGCGTCGGTGACCTCGCGGACGCTGGGATCCAGTTTCGCCATCTCGGCGATGCCGCCGGCGTTGTCGGCGATCGGACCGTAGGCGTCCACGGAGACCACCATGCCGGTGGTGGCCAGCATGCCGATGGCAGCCACAGCGATGCCGTAGATGCCGCCGTCCAGGGCCCCGATCTTGTCGAAGGCCATCTCGCCGCCCCAGTAGGCGACGGCCACGCCTATGCCCAGGAGGACCACCGAGGCTGCCACCGAGACCATGCCGGTGGAGATTCCCCCGAGGATGGTCGTGGCGGGACCGGTCTCGGTCTGCGATGCGATCTTCCTTACCGGCGAGTAGTGGTCGGAGGTGTAGAACTCAGCCGTCTTGCCCAGCGCCCAGCCGATGACCAGGCCGCCGATCACGGCGATGGCCAGACCCAGGGGATTGTCGAAGGCGTCGTTGCCTCCGAACAGCCAGTAGGCGATGCCCACGGTCGCCACGGCGGCCAGCGCCATGGCGACGTTGGTGCCCACGTGCAGCGCCTTGGAGAGTTCCTTCGTGTCCGTCGAGGTGGACCCCTTGACGAAGAAGGAGCCGACGATCGAGGCCAGCATGCCCGCGAAGGCGATGGCCATCGGGAACGAGAGGAGGGAGATGTTGGTCACAGCAGAGGCCTGTTCGGCACCCAGTCCGAGGGCGAACGCCACCAGTGAGATCGGCGCCAGGATCGAACCGGCGTAGCTCTCGAAGAGGTCGGCGCCCATGCCGGCGACGTCACCGACGTTGTCACCCACGTTGTCGGCGATGGTTGCCGGGTTGCGCGGGTCGTCCTCTGGTATGCCCGCCTCCACCTTGCCGACCAGGTCGGCGCCGACGTCGGCGGCCTTCGTGTAGATGCCACCGCCCACCCTGGAGAAGAGGGCGATGGAGGATGCGCCCAGGCCGTAGGCCGTGACGACCTCGAAGGCGTCATCGACCTGCATGACGAGGACGAAGACGATGTAGACGCCCATCAGGCCCAGCAGGGCCAGGCCCGCAACGGAGAAGCCCATCACGGCGCCGCCCCGGAATGCGACGGACAGGGCCTTGCCGGGCCCGTCCTTGGCCGCCTGGGTGGTGCGTGCGTTGGCCATGGTGGCAGCGGCCATGCCGACGTAGCCGGCCAGCGCCGAGAGGGTCGCACCGATCACATAGGTGACCGCCGCAGCTGGCGCTATCAGGGCGGCGATGAGGATCGCCATGGCGGCCACGAAGACCGACACCCAGCTGTATTCCTTCTTGAGGAAGGCCCTGGCCCCCTTCTGGATCTCGGTCATCAGGAAGACCATGCGGTCGTCGCCGGGATCGGCGGCCTTCACGTTCTTGAAGAAGAATCCGGCCAGCAACAGGCCCAGAAGGGCCGACGCGCCTGCCAGATAGGGAATGGCGTCCAAGGAAATGTCTCCTCGATCAGATGGGACGTAGCGTCACTCCGGCCGGTTGTCTCTGGGCGGAGTGGTTCGACGGAGCTCGCCGCGTGGGGGCGGGATCGCACCGGAACCGGAGAGACTCTAGTGAGATTCGGGTCCCGGGCCGTACATCGCCATCAAGGATGGTGCATGCCTGCCGGGGTGGCGGACCTCCTGATCGTGGGCCACGATCAGGCAGTGGATTCCATGACGGGTGATGTCGAGGCGATCAGGGCCGAGATGCTGGCTCGCCGGCGGGGGCTCCCGGATGATGCCGTGGCCCGGGCATCGGCCCTCGTCGTGGAACGCCTTCTGGGTCTTCCCGAGATGTCCTCCCCACTGACCGTTGGCGCCTACATGGGCATACGGGGCGAGGTGGACCCGTCTCCACTACGTGACGACCGGCGCTTCGAGGTGGCGCTTCCGGTGGCCTCCGCCGGAGAGGCCCTTCGCTTCGTGGTCCCGGACGAGCCGCTGCTGCCGGGCCCGTACGGCATTCCGCAGCCTGGTTCCGGGCGGGAGCTCGACCCGTGCAGCCTGGACGTCGTCCTGGTGCCCCTTGTGGCCGCCGACCTGCGAGGCAACAGGGTCGGCCACGGCGCCGGCTTCTACGACAGGACGTTCGCCGGATGCCGGGGCAGGGAGGATGGCGGTCCGCTCCTGATCGGAATCTGCCATGCCTTCCAGGTGGTGGCCGCACTCGAAGCGCGACCATGGGACGTGCCCGTGGACCTGCTGGTCACCGATGCCGGACTGATCCGGCCGGGGAGCTGATCGGGTGGAGGGGGCACGTCGGTCACGCGCATGGGGGATTGCCACCGCTTCAGGCCTTCCATGGGGAAGGATTGGCCGGTGCACATAATCGTGGTGGGTGCCGGCGAGGTCGGCTCCTACGTCGCCGAACGCCTCAGCAGCCAGGGTCACCACGTGGCCCTCATCGAGTCCGACCCCGATCGGTTCCGGGAGATCCATGCGCAGCTCGACGTCATGACGATCCGCGGCAGCGGCACCGACCCGCTGGCCCTCGGCGAGGCGGGCGTCGACCAGGCGGACCTTCTCGTCGCCGTGACGCCCTACGACGAGACGAACATCCTGAGTGCCCTGCTGGCCCGCGGCTCCGGTGTGTCCAAGACGGTTGTGCGCGTGGAGTCGCGACGCCTCCGTCATCCCGACGTGGAGGCCCTCTTCGACGGGGTCGACGACCACCTCGTCATCGATCCGGACGAGGAGGTGGCACATGCCGTCCTCCGACTGATGGAGTATCCGGGCGCCATGGAGATCAACCAGATGGCGGGGGGCGAGGTGGAGGTCCTGACCGCCCGGCTACCCGGCCACGCTCCGCTCGTCGGCGTCTCGCTGAAGGCCCTGGGAGCCGAGTTGGAGCCCGACTGGGACTTCATCGTCGGTTCGATCACCCGCCGGGAGGGCGATGCCGCCAAGGAGGTCACGATCATCCCGCGGGGCGACTGGATCCTGCGGGAGGGAGACCTCCTGACGGTCATCTGCAAGCGCCGTGCCCTCCGTGACGTCACGGCCAGGATGGGCCTCGCTCACGACATGCCAAACCGGGCCCTACTGCTCGGCGGGGGCCGTACAGGCCAGATGCTGGCGGAGTCACTGATCCAGCGTGGCCTTGACGTGGCCATCATCGAGAAGAAGCAGGAGAGGGCCGACGAGCTCAGCGAGCTGCTGGGACGGGCGCTTGTCTACCGGGGCGACATAACGGATGCGACGATGCTGGAGGAGGCCGGTGTCGCCAGCCAGGACGTGGTCATAGCCCTCACCGGAGCCGACGACGCGAACGTTCTGGCCTGCCTGTATGCCAAGGCGGCGGGCAAGCGCCACAGGCGTTCCGGGGAGGCCTCCGGGCCCGAGACCATCGCCGTGGTCCACAGGCTGCAACTCCTGGACCTCCTGGAGACGCACGAGGTGGATGCCACCCTCAGCCCACGCACCGCCACAGCCAACAGCGTGCTGCGCTTCGTCAGGGGAGAAGGGGAGACGGTCGCCGCCGTGGCCACCTCCCTGCACGGTGATGCCGAGGTGCTGGAGTTCGCCGTGGCCGAGGGCTGCCGCTGCGACGGGCGCTTGATCGCCGACCTGGGCCTCCAGGAGGACGTCATCATCGCAGCCATCGTTCGTGATGGAAAGCCTCAGATCGGCCGTGGCCGCAGCACCCTGCGGGCACGTGACCACGTGATAGCTGTGACCCGACCAGAATCGGCTCCTCTCCTCTCGTCGCTCTTCGAGTGACCCGGTCGACCAGATGATCCGCACCGTCCTGGCCGGACTCCGGCCTACGACGGTCCCAGGCTTCCGATGGTCCTCGAAGGCGACCGCTGGCGCCCTGGCCGCGGTTGGCGCCGCCGGCATGTTCTCCGTCCTGGCGACCGCCTCGGGGCTCGTCGACCTCCTGGGCAGTGGCGACGACACGGTCCTGCTCGTGACGCTGGGTGGGCTGGTGGGCCTGGTCTCCAGCATCGGATACTCGCGGATCCGTCCAGCCGGGAGGACCCGCGATGCGGACGTCCTGGGCGGTGTCACGCTCTGCCTCCTGCTCCTGGTGTTGATGGTCGGCGCCCTGCACCTCCTGATCGGCACGACAGGCTCGGTGGTGGACGCGCTCACCGACGCGACCGCTGGGCTCACGACCACTGCCCTCGGGGCCGTGACACCCGACTTGGCCGACCACGGAGGACGCTTCCTCCGGGCAGGCAGCCAGTGGATCGGCGGCCTGGGAGCCCTCATGGTCGCCGTTGCCGTACTGCCGTTCTTCGGAGCGGAGCGCGAGTTCGCGGATCGGTCCCGGCTCCACGGACGCCAACCCATGGCGCCGAACCAACGCACGGCGGTACGTAACATCCTTTACGTACACGGCGGTGTCTCGCTCGGAACCTGGGCCGGTTACACCCTGGCCGGGCTTGGCGTATTCGATGCTCTCCTCGTGGCCATGGCGACGGCGTCTACCGGTGGGATGGTGGACGGAGACCCGTTCACGGACCCCGCCGTGCAGTGGGTGGCGGTCGTCGGAATGGCGGTCACCGGAACAAGCCTGGTGGTTCTATGGCGCCTAGTCGTCGGACGCTCCCGGGGACTCTTCCGCTCGACCGAACTCCGCTCCTATCTGGGCCTGCTGGTCGTAGGAACCGGCCTTTTCCTCCTATGGACAGACGGCTCCGGACCAGACGGTATCCGCCGGGCCGCGTTCACGGTGACGGCAGCGGTCACGACCACCGGCTTCCCGTCGGCGCCGGCTGGTACCTGGGCGGCAGCGGCACCCGTGCTCCTCCTGGGCCTCGTGTCGATCGGTCCGATGACTGGTTCGACAGGCGGTGGCCTCCAGATCCTGAGGCACAGGGCCCTGCTCCAGATCGCGCTCAGGGAGATGGTCCGCCAACTTCACCCGCGGGTGGTCTCCAAGGTGCGGCTGGGGGGTCGGGTAGTATCTGAGTCGACCCTCGCCCGGATCGTTGTCATCCAGTTTCTGGTGGTTAGCGTGCTGTTCGCCACCGCCACCGTGGTGGCCTCCCTGGGCCTCGACCTGGCGACGGCGCTAGGTGTCGCCGTCCACGCGATCTCAACCGGGGGACCGGTACGGGCCTTGGATGGCTCGCTGCTGGACCCGACGGACTGGTCTGCGCCGGCCCGCCTGGCGATCCTCCCGGCCATGGTGATCGGCCGACTGTCGATCTACCCGGCGATGGTGGCTGCCAGCAGCGCGATCTCTGTCGTACGCCATCGGGCCAGGCTGGGGCGTCGGATCCGTGCATTCCGGAGGCGAACGGGATGAGGAACGTAGGAGCCGTGGAAGGAGAGAGGGTGAACCCGATCAAGGGCCGCTTCTACAGCACCACGGCCCATGTATCCGGCCTCGCTCTGCTGTTTATCTCTGCGGGAATGCTGCTTTCAGCGATCGTCGAATATCTTGATGGGACGGCCGGAAACGCCCTTCTGCTAGCGACCCTTGCCACGGCCGTCGGTGGTATAGCCCTCTGGTGGACGACTCGGCCCGGCGCACTTGACCACGCATCGATCTTCACCGCGGTAGGGGGCACCTGGGTGGTCGCCTCGATGGTCGGGGCGCTTCCCTATCTTCTGGCCGGAACGTTCGCTGTCGCCGGCCGACCGTGGACAGTTGTGGTCGCCGACGCCTTGTTCGAGTCGATCTCCGGCTATACGGCTACCGGCGCGACGGTGTTCGGTGGGCACAACCGGATCGTCGACCAGGGCTCCGGGATCCTCCTCTACCGACAGCTCACGCAGTGGGCCGGGGGCATGGGCATCGTGGTCCTTGTGGTAACCGTGCTGCCGTCCCTGCGAGCCAGCGGCCTCGGCCTGATCGACGCCGAGGCTCCCGGCATGGGAGTGGACCGGCTGGCCCCGCGGGTGCGGGACACAGCAATTCGCTTCTGGCGTCTTTATCTGGGACTCACCGTGCTCATCGCCGTCGGCTTCCTGCTGGCCGGCATGGGCCCGTTCGATGCGGTGGCCCACGCCCTCACCACCGCCTCGACCGGGGGCTTTTCGACCCAGGACGCATCGATTGGATACTGGAACAGCGTGGCCGTGGAGTCTGTCCTAATCGTGGCCCTGATCCTCGCAGCGGCCAACTTCACGCTCCACAGCCGCTCATGGAGCCGGAAGCGGATCACCCACTTCGGTGACCACGAGTTTCGCGGATTCCTGAGCATCCTGGCCATCTGCACTCTTGTCGTGTCAACACTCTTGACCCTCGACGGCATGGCTCCCGGACGTGCCTTGCGCATCGGACTATTCAACGTGGTCACCCTGGGTACCAGCGGTGGCTTCGGCAATGCCACCGGGGCGGGCAGCGACGGCGACTGGGTCCGCTGGGCGGCCGGCCCGCAGATGGTGCTCCTGTTCCTCCTTGTCTTTGGGGGGTGTACCGGGTCCACCGCCGGCGGGGTGAAGGTCATGCGCCTCCGGGTCGGCATGGCCCACGCCTACAGGACGCTGCGGGGATTCCGACATCCACGAGCCCTGTTGCCGGTCCGACAGGGAGACTCCACGGTTCCCGACACCATCGTCGCTCGCGTCGCCGGCTTCATGGTCGTCTACGGCATATTGGTGGTCGGGGGAACAGTACTAGTGGCCGCTCTGGGCACGGACCTGATTACGGCGGTCAGTGGGGTGATCGGATCCCTGGGCAACATGGGACCCGTTCTGGGAGACGCTGGCCCCACGGCCTCCTTTGTTGACGGCTTCTCGACGCCGGCCCGCCTTGTCCTGGCGGTCCTGATGCTGGTGGGCCGCCTGGAGATATTCCCGATGCTGCTCATGCTTGTGGCGCCCTACCGATCCCTGCGCGGGGCCGGTAGGCGGGGCCGGAGCTGATTGACGGCGAAGGTCAGGTGTTAAATAGCTCAACCAGCAGGTCGCGGAGTCGGGCCGGATCGGCGCTACCGCAGAGTTCACGGGCGCTGTGCATCGCCAGTTGGGCCACCCCGAGGTCCACGGTGCGCATGCCGAGTACGGCGGCTGTAGCGGGTCCTATCGTCGAGCCACAGGCCATGTCGGAACGACTCACGAAGGACTGGATCTCGACCCCCGCCCGTTCGGCGGCCAACCTGACGATTCCAGCGCCGACTGCGTCGGTCGCGTACCGCTCCCGAGCGTTGAACTTCAGGACGGGCCCACCGTCGAGGAGGATCCGGTGCTCGGGATCGTGCCGCTCCGGATAGTTCGGATGGGTGGCGTGGGCGCCGTCCACGGAGAAGACGATCGAGTCGCCGATCGGGCGGGCATCCAGGCCGACGAACCGCCGGAGTGTCCGTTCCAGGAGGGGGCCGGCGGCTCCGGTGGATGAGACGCTTCCGACCTCCTCATGGTCGAACAGTGCCAGGACCGGCACCGGGCCGTGACCCTCGGCGGCGGCGATCAACGCCTCGGTACCGGCGTGACAGGAAAGCAGGTTGTCGATCCTCGGGGCGCTGACCATGTCCTCCCGGATGCCAACGAGGCGCGACGGCGTCAGATCGTGGAACATCACGTCGAAGGCCAGGACCTCGTCGGGATCCACGCCGGCCGCCACCGCCGCCATGGTTGCGAAGTCGCCATCCTGCGCAGTCCCCGCCCCCAGGATGGGGGAGAGGTGCACCTGGGGGTTCAGGACCAGGCCCTTGTCGTTCACCCCGCGGTCCAGGTGGACCGCCAGCTGGGGGATCCGGGCCACGGGCCGGTCATCACGCACCAGCACCACGCGTGCACCGCCGTCGCTCCGTACGACCAGACGGCCTGAGAACCCGAGGTCCCGGTCCAGCCAGGAGTTCAGGAGGGCACCGCCGTAGACCTCCACGCCGACCTGTCGGCAATCGGCGGCCGACCGGTCGGGCTTCGGCTTCAACCGCAGGTTGGGGCTGTCGGTGTGCGCCCCGACGATCCTGAGGGGAGCATCGGACGACCTTCCCTCGTCAACCCAAGCCACCAGGGCACCACCCGACCTGACGAGGTGGCGACCCGGTGCCGGCGGCTCCTCGTCCTGCCCCGACTCGGTGAATCCGGCGGCCGTGAGGCGCAGTACCGCCTCTTCGACGGCGTGATAGGGGCTGGGGGAGGAATCGATGAAACGGCACAGATCCAGTGCCGAAGAGGTGTCGGTGACGGGCATTGCCCTATATTGGTCGCTGCACGGCCGACGTGAGACGCCAGCAGAGGTACGGCGTCCATTCAAGGCACTCGCTCCGACCGACGATGTTCCGGGCGATCTCCAGACGGCGGGCCCACTCGGGTCCAGGATCCCGGGAGACGACCCAACCGAAATGTCAGCCGAACCCGAGCAGCAGCGCCCCGCGCATTCCACCGGAACCCCACCGGTGCGCCCCGACAGCGCGATGCCTCCAGCCCAGGGTCTCTACCAGCCCCATTTAGAGCATGACTCCTGCGGGGTCAACTTCGTCTGCCACCTGAAGGGCGAAGCCAGCCACCGGATCGTCGAGCTGGGGCTAGGGGCGCTCTGCAGGATGCAGCACCGGGGTGCCCTCGGGGCCGAGGAGAACACCGGTGATGGAGCGGGCATCCTGCTTCAGGTTCCCGACGGCTTCTATCGCCAGGTCGTGCCGTTCGATCTGCCGGAGGCGGGGTCCTACGCCACGGGCATCGCCTTCCTTCCGGGCCCGCCGGAACTGGCCGACCGGGCCGCCGGAATGGTCGACGAGATCATCCGCCAGGAGGGCCTGGAGGTACTCGGCTGGCGGGAACTACCGATCGACGATTCGATGATCGGTGACGCCGCACGTGCTGCGGAGCCGACCTTTCGCCAGGTGTTCCTGGCCGGCGTCCAGGACACCGACGATCGACCTTCGGGCATCATCCTGGATCGACTGGCGTACGTGGTCCGCAAGCGGGTGGAGCACGAGCTCCGGTCGGGCGAGGAGGGATCCACATCGACGTCGCCGAGCGTCTACTTCCCGTCGCTCTCGGCCCGGACGATCATCTACAAGGGGATGCTCACCAACCTCCAGTTGGCAGAGTTCTTCACCGACCTCACCGACCAGCGCCTGGAGAGCGCACTTGTGCTGGTTCACTCCAGGTTCTCCACGAACACCTTCCCCTCCTGGCCGCTCGCCCACCCGTACCGGATGGTTGCGCACAACGGCGAGATCAACACGGTGCAGGGAAACAGGAACTGGATGCGCGCCCGCGAGGCCCTGATGGCAACCGACCTGATCCCCGGAGACATCCAGAGACTCTTTCCGATCTGCACGCCGGGGGCCAGCGACACGGCGGGCTTCGACGAGGCGCTCGAACTCCTGACCCTGGGCGGCTACCCGCTGTCCGAGGCCATCCTGATGATGATCCCGGAACCGTGGGAGAACCATGCGGAGATGTCCGACGAGCGCCGGGCCTTCTACCAGTACCACGCATCGCTCATGGAGCCCTGGGACGGGCCGGCCTCGATCGCCTTCACGGATGGCACGGTCATCGGTGCGGTCCTGGACCGCAACGGACTGCGCCCCAGCCGCTACTGGGTGACCGCCGACGACCTGGTCGTGATGGCCAGCGAGGTCGGCGTCGTGGACGTCCCCAGCAGCCAGGTCGTCGAGAAGGGGCGCCTGCAACCGGGCCGGATGTTCCTCATCGACACCAGCGAGGGGCGGATCATCCGGGACGACGAGATCAAGGCCGGCCTGGCATCGGCCCGTCCCTATCGGGAGTGGCTGGACGCCAACCTCGTGCAGCTGGACGACCTGCCGCCCGGCGACCCGACCCCGACCGACGAGGGCACGCTCGTCCAGTGCCAGCAGGCCTTCGGATACACCCACGAGGCACTCAAGGTGCTCCTGGCCCCGATGGCCCGCGACGGCAAGGGGGCGATCGGCTCCATGGGAACGGACACTCCGGTGGCGGTCCTCTCGCACATGAACCGACCCCTCTACGACTACTTCCAGCAGCTGTTCGCCCAGGTCACCAACCCTCCGTTGGATGCCATACGCGAGGAGCTCATCACCGCCGTGTGCACCACGGTGGGTCCAGAGGGAAACCTGCTGGATCCCGAGCCGGGCAGTTGCCGACAGATCCACCTTCCCCATCCGGTCCTGACCGAGGCGCAGCTCGCATCCATCGTCGGGCTGGATGGAGAGGGCGCCCCGGGCGGCTTCACCAGCCGCGTCCTGGATGCCCGCTACGAGGTGGCGCGTGGTGGCGAAGGCCTTGCCCAGGCGCTGGACAGGCTCCGCGGGGATGCGTCCGCCGCCGTCGCCGACGGTGTCGACATCCTGGTCATCAGCGACCGCACCCCCACTCCGAACCTGGCCCACATTCCGTCACTCCTGGCGACCGGTGCGATCCACCACCACCTCATCCGGGAGAAGACCCGGACCCGGGTCGGCCTGGTCGTCGAGAGCGGAGATGCCCGTGAGGTCCATCACGTGGCGCTCCTGCTCGGATACGGGGCCTCGGCCGTCTGCCCGTACCTCGCCTTCGCCTCGGTGGATGCCATGGTGGCGGCCGGACACCACGGCCTGTCCACGTCGATGACGCCTGGGAAGGCACGTCGGAACATGGTGAAGGCGTTCGACCAGGGCCTCCTGAAGATCATGTCCAAGATGGGCATCTCCACGGTGGCCTCCTACACCGGCGCCCAGATCTTCGAGGCGATCGGCATCGGGGACGAGGTGGTGGAGGACTGCTTCACCGGAACCGTCAGCCGACTGGGAGGGGTGGGGCTGGACGTCCTGGCCACCGAGGTGGCCGCCAACCATGCCGTGGCCTTCCCGGGGAACCCTGAGGAGCGGGCACATCGCACCCTCGAGGAGGGAGGGGAGTACCGGTGGAGGAGCGACGGCGAGTACCACCTCTTCAACCCGGAGACGGTCTTCAAGCTCCAGCACGCCACCCGGGAGGGGCGCTACGACGTCTTCAAGGAGTACACGCGCCTGGTCGACGACCAGTCCCGGCGCCTGGCCACCCTGCGTGGCCTCTTCGAGTTCCGGGAGGGCCTGAGGGATCCGGTGCCGATCCGGGAGGTGGAGTCGATCGGTGCGATCATCAGCCGCTTCTCCACGGGTGCCATGTCCTACGGTTCGATCAGCGCCGAGGCCCATGAGACCCTGGCCATCGCCATGAACCGGATCGGTGGCAGGTCCAACACGGGCGAGGGAGGCGAGGACCCCGACAGGTTCACGCCCGAGGCGAACGGAGACCTCCGGCGATCCGCGGTCAAGCAGGTGGCCTCAGGACGGTTCGGCGTCACCAGCGAGTACCTGGTGAACAGCGACGACCTGCAGATCAAGATGGCCCAGGGGGCAAAGCCCGGCGAGGGCGGGCAGCTGCCGGGCCACAAGGTGTACCCGTGGATCGCCAGGACCCGCCATTCGACTCCGGGCGTGGGCCTGATCTCGCCGCCTCCCCACCACGACATCTACTCCATCGAGGACCTGGCCCAGCTCATCTACGACCTCAAGAACTCCAACCCGGTGAGTCGCATACACGTGAAGCTCGTGTCCGAGGTGGGGGTTGGCACCGTGGCCGCCGGTGTCTCCAAGGCCCATGCGGACGTGGTCCTGATCTCCGGCCATGATGGCGGAACCGGCGCCTCACCGCTCACCTCCATCAAGCACGCCGGGACGCCATGGGAGATGGGCCTGGCAGAGACTCAGCAGACCCTGCTCCTGAACGACCTGCGGGACAGGATCGTGGTGCAGGTGGACGGCCAACTCAAGACGGGCCGCGACGTGGTGATCGCCGCACTGCTGGGTGGTGACGAGTTCGGCTTCGCCACCGCCCCACTGGTCGTCTCCGGCTGCGTGATGATGCGGGTCTGCCACCTGGACACCTGTCCGGTCGGGGTGGCGACGCAGAACCCGGAACTCCGGAAGAGGTTCACCGGACGGCCGGAGTTCGTCGTGAACTTCTTCGAGTACATCGCCGAGGAGGTACGCGAGATCCTGGCGGCCCTCGGATTCAGGAGCATCGCGGAGGCCATCGGCCAGACGGAGACACTGGACGTCCGGAGTGCCGTGGAGCACTGGAAGGCCAGCGGCCTGGACCTGACGCCCATCCTCCACGTTCCCGACGTCGGTGACGCCGACCGGAGGAACACGAAGGGCCAGGACCACGGCCTGGAGAACATCCTGGACCGACGGCTGATCGAGGTGTCCGAGCCGGCCCTGGAGAGGGCGGAACACGTCAGGTTCGCCACCCCCATCACGAACGTGGATCGCTCGGTGGGGACCATGCTCGGATACGAGCTGACGCGTCGCCACGGCGGGGCCGGGCTTCCCGATGGCACCATCGAGGTGGACCTGGTGGGTTCGGCAGGCAACAGCTTCGGAGCCTTCGTGCCCCGTGGAATCACCCTCCGCCTGGCCGGCGACGCCAACGACTACGTCGGCAAGGGGCTCTCAGGCGGCCGTATAGCGATCTGGCCCCCGGCCGATTCGCCGTTCGTGGCCGAGGAGCAGATCATTGCCGGCAACGTCCTGCTCTACGGCGCCACCTCCGGCGAGGCCTTCTTCCGGGGTCGGGTGGGCGAACGCTTCTGTGTGCGCAACTCGGGGGCGACGGCGGTGGTGGAGGGAATCGGCGACCACGGGTGCGAGTACATGACGGGTGGCAGGGCCGTGATCCTTGGCCCCACCGGTCGGAACTTCGCAGCCGGCATGTCCGGCGGAATCGCCTTCGTGCACGACCCGGAGGGCTCCTTCCCGGCCCGGGTGAACCTGGAGATGGTTCTGGTCGAGGCTCCCGACGAGGATGACGTGGCGTGGTTGGGCGACGTGTTGGAACTGCACCGCCTGGAGACCGGGTCCACGGTCGCCGAGAGGCTGCTGGCCTCCTGGGCAACCGAATCGGAACGATTCGTGAAGGTGATGCCGACCGACTACAAGCGGGTGATGGAGGCGGCGGCAGCGGCGAGGGCCTCCGGACGTGACGAGGTGGAGGCGGTCATGGCCTCCTCCCGAAGCTAGGAAGCCGACATGGGAGACATACGGGGATTCCTGAAACACGACAGGCAGTTGCCGGACCGGCGATCGGTGCCGGTACGCCTACGCGACTGGCGCGAGGTCTACGAGCCCTTCCCGGAGGAGGCCCTCCGGCACCAGGCCAGCCGCTGCATGGACTGCGGCATCCCGTTCTGCAATGACGGCTGTCCCCTCGGCAACCTCATACCCGACTGGAACGACCTCGTCTACCAGGACCACTGGCGGGACGCCAGCGATCGACTCCACGCCACGAACAACTTCCCCGAGTTCACCGGTCGCCTCTGCCCGGCGCCCTGCGAGGGGTCCTGCGTACTCGGCATAAACGAACCGCCGGTGACCATCAAGCAGGTCGAGGTGAGCATCGTGGACAGGGCCTGGGCCGAGGGTTGGATCACCCCGCTGGTCCCGGCCGAGAACACCGGGCGCCGGGTGGCCGTGGTCGGCTCAGGGCCGGCCGGCCTCGCGGCGGCCCAGCAACTCACCCGGGCAGGACACGGCGTGGTGGTGTTCGAGCGGGCGGACCGCATCGGGGGTCTGTTGCGGTACGGGATCCCCGAGTTCAAGATGGAGAAGCGTCACCTCGACCGGCGTCTGGCGCAGATGGAAGCCGAGGGCACGGAGTTCCGGACCAACACGACGGTGGGGGTGGACCTCTCGGTGGAGCAACTCCGGGCCGACTACGACGCCGTGGTACTGGCCTGCGGTGCCACCCAGAGTCGGGACCTGCCCATACCCGGACGCGACCTGGCCGGCGTGCACCAGGCCATGGACTACCTGCCCGGCTCGAACCGTGTCCAGGAGGGCGACGAGCTCAAGGCCCCCATCGACGCAGAGGGCTGCGACGTGGTCATCATCGGCGGAGGCGACACCGGCGCCGACTGCCTCGGCACGGCTCTCAGGCAGGGAGCACGCACGGTCCACCAGTTCGAGATCATGCCGCGCCCCCCGGAGGAGCGTGGCGACGGCAACCCCTGGCCCACCTGGCCAATGGTCTACCGGGTCTCGTCAGCCCACGAGGAGGGCGGCGAAAGGATTTTCGCCATAGAGACCTCCGAGTTCATCGGTAGCGACGGCCGGGTAACGACCCTGCGGACCCACCGCGTGGAGCAGGTGTTCGTGGACGGTCGCATGTCCTTCAACCCCGTCGAGGAATCCGTCCAGGACTTCCCCGCCGACCTCGTGTTCCTCGCCATGGGATTCACCGGCCCGGAGCGCAACGAGCTACTGGAGGGTCTCGGGGTGGAGCTGGACCAGCGGGGCAACGTGAAGCGCGACGAGGGCTTCCGCACCACGGTCGAAGACGTGTTCGTATGCGGGGACATGGGTCGGGGCCAGTCCCTGATCGTCTGGGCGATCGCCGAGGGCCGGTCCTGTGCCGCAGCGGTGGACCGTCTCCTGAGTGGGAGTACACAGCTTCCTGCTCCTGTCACCCCGACCTCGACTCCACTCCGCTGAGGTAGGAAGTGCCGACGGCCGCCCACCTCGTCGTCGTGCACCGCGACAGGGGAGCCGTCTGTCGACAGACCGTGGAGCGGTTCCTGGCCCAGGCGGACCTCACCGTCACAGTGGTCGACAACGGCTCGGAGCCCGCCGAGCTTGCAGACCTACGTGACGGTCTCTCGGGAGACGTCGAGGTCGTCGAGGCGGGTTCGAACCTGGGGTTCGGACCGGGGGCCAACGTCGGACTGAAACGATGGTTGGCCGGGCCGCACGAGATCTGCCTTCTCGCACCACACGATGCCCGGCCACTGGATGGAACGGTCCGGCGGCTCCTGGAGGAGATGCGGGCCCGCCCTTCAGCCGGCCTGGCATGCGCCGACGTGGGTGACGGTGAGGTGCCGAGGATCCAGCCCTTCCTGGGTCCCATTGGCGAGCCGGCCGGTGGAGCGGAAGGCTGGGAGGCCGCGGACTACCCCCACGGGACCCTCATGGCGCTCCGCCGGGAATGCCTGGAGGACGTGGGCCTGTTCGACGAGCGGTACTTCGCCTACTGCGAGGAGGCGGACCTCGGCATCCGTGCCACGCGCTCCGGATGGCAGGTCGGCCTCGTGCGTGGTGCCCTGGTCGAGAACCCCGAGAGCGGGTCTGAGGCAGCCACCATCGACTATCTCATGGTCCGCAACACCCTGCTTCTCCTGGGAACCCACTTCGGCATGAGGAACGCCGCCTTCCGGGCAACGGTGGTCCTCGTGGAGTCGGCGGTCGGGTGGTGGCGTCCCGAGGTGCGTGGTCCGTACCACACGGGCAGGTCACGGTTCATGGCGGTGGCGCACGCTGCAACCGGTCGATTCGGGCCACCCTGAGCGCTGCTCAGAAGGGCTGCGCATCCAGAAACCCCAAGGCCGCATCGATGAAGCCGAAGTCACGTGGCGTGGCGAAGTGGTCGACGCCGCGCAGCGTCACGTGCGTGGCGTCGGGGAGAGCCTCGACGAGTAGGTCCGCAGGAGCGGCGAAGTCCCTGTCGCCCAGGACCACCTGCACCGGAACCGTCACGCCGGCCAGCAACTCAGCTGAGAAGACACGCCGGTCGGGTCGTTGCAGGAAGGCCGTGAGTGCGGCCCGATCAGCGCCCGCGGCCTCCGGTAGGTCGGCGAAGTAGCGGAGTTCGGGGTTGGATGCCTCTCCGGTCCGCACCGCCTCGGCGACGGCGGCACCCCTTGCCGGATCCGACTCGAACAGGTTCCTGCCCACGCCGGCGACCACGATGCGGCGGAACCTCTCCGGGTGGTGGGCTGCGAGCCAGAGTATGGCCGTCGCCCCGGCGGAGAACCCGATCGCGTCGACCGGCTCGTCCGGAAGGCTGTCCAGGATCCGGTCCTCGAGGTCGCGGTAGTCCTCCGGGTTCGACGGCTTGGGAGCCTCGCCGTGACCGAGCAGGTCCACCCCGATGACGGTCCTACCTGCATCTCCGAGTAGGTCCACCCAGCCGTTGCCCAACCAGGTGGCGGCGAAGGAGGTTCCGAATCCATGCACCATGAGCACGTCGGGACCGGCCATCCGAGGAACATATCCCTGGGCCGGTTCCCCGACCGGGTCGGGCCGTGGCCCGGGGCGAACAGGCCTGCTCCGTGGTCGTGACCGAAGCGGCGACGCATCGGCGGAGTGGCCCACGAGGAGGCCTCGCTAATCTTGCCCGGTGACGCCGCAGCGCCTGCTCCTAGCGGTCGGAGTGCCCCTCGGGCTCCTGATCGCCCTGTTGTCACCGGCCTGGACGGCCTACGACGAGTTCACTCACTTCGCCCGCGTGGTCGACATGGCGCACGGCAACCTCGAGCCGGGCCTGACACCGGAAGGGGTCGGGTCGGTCATACCGGCGGCCTACAGGGAAGCCACCGCCGAGATCATCATCGACCATCAGGCTGGTCGCCCTCCCTGGACGCCCACCTCCGTCAGGGCCCTGCTGGGGCATCGACCCGATGGTCGCACGGTGTTCGTGGATACCCGCCCGACCACCGCCTCCACCCCGCTCGGATACCTACCTGCAACGGTCGGGTCGTTCCTGCCGGTGGCACTCGGTGCACCCGGTGTGGTCGTGCTCTGGGCCGGTCGTCTCGCCTCGCTGGCCGCCTACATGCTGTTGGCCGCCTGGGCCGTACGAACCGCGGCCGCCTTCCGTTGGTCGCTTGCCGTTGCGGCGACCATTCCGCTGAACCTGGCGCTGGCGGCATCCGTCTCCCCGGATGGGTTGGCGATCGCCGCGGTCCTGTTGGCGGTGGCCATGTGGACCCGGGTCGAGGAGGGAGAGGACGTGCCGCTCCCGGCACTGATCCTGTCGGCCGGAATGCTGGCGTTGGCCAAGCCGCCGTACTTCCTGGTACTCGGCCTGTTCGTGGCCTCAGCCGTGCTGGAGCGGACGGCGGGCCGGATCCGTGCCGCCTGTGTCGCCGGTGCGGCGCTCCTGGTGGGCCTGGCAGCGACCGTCGCCAACTCCGGCGACAACTACCAGGCGGTCACCACCACGATGATCCGCAGGATCGACTACAACCCCGAACTTCAGATGGACCACCTCCTGGGCGACATGCCGGGCTTCCTCTGGGCCACGGTGGACACCTGGCTGACGGAGTACCGCTTCTACGTACAGGGCTGGTTCCGGCAACTGGGATTCTGGGAGGCAGACATGGCCCCGGTGGTGCCGTGGGCTCTGGTGGCCATCCTGGCGGTGTCGCTCCTGGTCCTGGACGGTGATGACATGGAGCGCCTCGCGGGAGTCCGTCGCGCCACCATCGCCCTGGGCGTGGCGGGGTTGGTCATCGCCATCTACGCGGCCAGCTTCGTCTACTTCACCGACCGGCCGGACTACGACCACATCGGCCTCCAGATGGCCAGGTACTCGGCACCGCTGGCCGTGCTCGCCTTCATCGCATGGTCGCCACGTGCCCTTGTCGGCCCGGCACGGCGGTTGGGTCGACGCCTGGCCGTCGCCGGGGTGGTCGGGGTCCCGATGGTGGCCGTGGGAGCGTCAGTGGTGACCTGGCTGTGGACGGGGGCCAACACGGAGTTGGGGTGAACCCGGGCCTCAGGTCGACCGTCGCTCCAAGAGGGCCTGCAGCGCACCGGCGGCCAGGCACAGGATGGCCAGCACGCCCAGTACGTGGTATCCCTCGAAGAAGAGCGGCCAGACGAAGTCCCGGGGATGACGGAAGCGGATCTGCTCGATGGCGATGAGGGCGGTGGCGGACCCCATGGCCAGGACGGCAAGCACCGTCGTGGTCCGCCGTGGGATCCAGCCGCGCAGGGCAGCGGCGGTGGCGAATCCGACCAGGACCCCGGCGATGTGCCAGGAAGGCAGGTTCACGATCGAGAATGCCGACACCAACAGGCCCACGAGCGCAGCCCGGAGAGTCGACAGCTCCCGTCGGCGACCACGGGGATCCTCGAACGCCGGCCGACCGGGTGTCACCGGTCCGAGGTCGCCACGACCCCGGACGGCAACCAGGAGGCACACCAGCGCAGCCATCAGGGAGGCTCCCAGGCCCATCCAGACCAACCGTTGTGGCTCCCAGACGAGGCTGAACGAGGAGGTCCCGGTGTCTCCCGGCGTGACCAGCCACCCGTTGGCGAAGCCGTCGACCAGACGGGGCGGCCCGTAGTCCAGTCCGAGGTCGTCCCGGAGGTGCCAGCCGGAGCTGAGGCTCTGTCCCAGCACCAGCCAGTAGGGCGCCGGAGCGCCATCCGCCTCTACCTCGAGGTGGATCTGCGTCCTTCCCATGCTCAGGACCCTCAGTGAGGGCATTTCGGCACGGGTGCCGGGGTTCGAGGAAGGGGAGGCGAGCACCAGGCGGTCCAGGTCGAATGCCGTGTCGGCGCCGGCGGCGGCCACGAGCCTGTGTTCTCCGGCAGCCAGGTCCAGGTCGGGACCGCATGCCGCCACGGCGAGGGGTCGTCTGGCGAACGCATCAGCGGTCGACCCGGTGATGCGTACCGGTACGGGTCGGCCGTCCACCCGGAGGAGGTCGTCACGGCAACCCGTGTCGATCCGCTGGGGGCGCTCCGGGAAGTCGAACCCGTCAGAGATCTCGACAATGGCCACCGGTAGGACATCGGGTAGGCCGGAGTACCAGTTCATGGTCCGACGTTCGACCACCTCGTCGATGCGGAGCGTCAGGGAGCGTCCCGAGGCATCGGGCAGGTCGAGGTCGACGCTCACGATGGCCCCGGAGCCCCGAAGCGTTCCGGGGAGGGTGGCGCGCCCGATGGCCACCCCGTCGACCAGGACCGTGACGGCGCTCGGCGCCGAGTGCAGCCCATCGGCCCGGTAGGTGAGCGCCAGGTTCCTGAAGGCACGTGGCTCAGGGTGCCTGATGGTCACCGCCTGTCCGTCCTGTGGGCCGATCGGCGGCTGCCAGGCTGTGGCCGGGTCGTCGTCGAACGCAGAGCGCCCCCGGGAGCGGAGGTCACCGGCGAGGCTGGCGGTGGCGCTTGCCATCGGCGCAGCGGGGTCGTCCAGGAGGTCGTCGTCGGCGTGGGCGGACCAGCGGGCCTCGCCACGCAGTTCGAACGTGCGGGCCCATGGCAGGTCCAGGGTCCGGTCCATCGCCCGTTCGGGTTCGGCGCGAATGGGGTCACGTGGGTCCGAGCGCTGCCTGGTGAGGAGGACCGCCAACTCGGCGCCGGTGTCGTCGCCCAGGAGGTACGTGAGGTCGGTGGGAAGCAGGGTCGTCTCGTCAGCGACCACACCGGCCACGCCCACCTCGGCGAAGCCGACGCCCGTCACGCCTGCGTAGTGGTCCAGTCGCCCGACGTCGGTGCCGCGCACCTCGAGGACCACCACCCGGACTGCAGCGCCGGAGAGGTCGACGACCTGTCCGGGTGGAGTACGTGATGCGGCATCCAGGACCACGTCCAGGGTCCGGTCGTCGAGGTGGATCCGCAGCTCGGTGATCCACCTGTTCTGTCCCTGTGACCTGGCCTGCACAAGGGTGAGGTGGTCAACCGGCACGGGCTCGTCGAGCGTCAGGGTGAGGTGTTCGCCAACCACGTCGTCGAACGCACCGACCGTCCAGGCTGTGTCCAACCGGCCGTCGACAGCATGGAAGGGACGATCACCCGTCGTGAAGGTCACCGGGTTGCCATAGCCCGAGGCGTCGACGCGAATGCCGGTCTGACGTGCCACGGTGAGCGTCCCGGCTCGTACGGGCAGCACGTCGAGGCGCTGGTCTGAGAGGTCGCCCCCGTCCGCATCCTCGTCCCAACGCTGCGTGTAGCCGGTCGTCTCCCTGATGGTGCCCCAGCGTCGTCCCTGCAGGCGGTTCGTGTCGGTGACGACCAGACGGGCGTTGCTTCCCAGCGACGCTGCCCGCAGTTCGGGGTCGTCCAGGATGGAAGCGGTGAACAGTACGGGCCTGCCGGCCTCGAGGAGGCCCTCGCCCGCTGCGGCCACGAGGCCATCGGCATCACCGGATAGCACGATGCTCCTGGCGGGATCTGCGATCCGCAGGATCGGCTGGGCATCCGTTACGGGCAGGACGATGGCCGGCGCCGGGTGCTGGGACCCGATCGGCCTGGAGAGCGTGTGCTGGTCCAGCAGCGGCCTCTCCGGGCCTGCCACGTTGGCTGCGGGAGTGCCGAAGAAGACGGCAGGTCCGAAACCGGGTGCGTCACGCAGGTCCGCCCACAGGTCGTCCGGTCGGGGTGTGCGGAAACGCTCGAACTGGAGGTCCGACCGCAGCACGACGTCGCCCACCCCCATCAGGCGTGCCAGCGGGGCGAGGCCGTCCGGGTCCAGCCTGCCCTCCTGGACCTCTGTGTCCAGGGCCACCAGCAGGGCGGCCGAGGCCGGCGAACCCTGGGGGATCAGCTCCCGTGCCACGTAGGCACGGTCCATGAGGCCCGGGAGCACCGGGTCACCTGAGTTGCCCCAGCGGTATGCGGCGAAGTCGGATCCGGGCAGCTCCAGGACGCGTGTCCCCGGGCCGCCGGCCTCGAGGTACCCGGCAGCCTCGTGCCAGTAGCCGGGGACGTCCTCGGGCCTCTGGACGAGGCTGCCCAGGATCTCCCCCTGCCAGAGAGGCGAGAGGTTCGCTACCACGAGGACGCAGAGCAACGCTGCGGCGGGTTGCTCCCAGCGGGGACGCCAGCGCGCCATCGCAGCAACCCCGGCTCCCAGGAGCATCGAGGTGCCGAGGATGGACAGGGGGAGCGCCCTGGGGGTACTTCGCAGGGCCAGGCCCGCATCCGTCAGGGTGAGTTCCCGGAAGAGGCGGCCCAGCGGCGAGGGACCGTCGTAGGGATGGGCGCCTATCCCGATCAGGAGACCGAGCACGATCAGCATCAGGGCATGGCCGCGGTGTCGGAAACGCACGACCGCCGCCACCAGCAGCGCCAGGAGCGGCAGGGCGAAGGACAGCGGCAGGGCCCACCGCGTATAGGAGGTGGCCGGCTCGATCCATGCTCCGAGGCGTCCCTGTCCGTAGAAGTACCAGTAGCCGAGACCCCTGAACAGCTCGGGTGCGGTGGCGGCATCCGAAACCACCTTGTAATTCTCTGTGAGGTGCAGCGTCGGAAGCCCGTACCGGGCCTGGATGGTGAGGCCGACCATCCACCAGATTCCGGTGGCGGCGAACGCCGCTCCGATCCGTGCCGCTGTTCCAACGACCCGCCTCCATGGGGCCGAGCCCTCGATGGCACACCACGCCAGCCACGCCACCGGCCCGATGCCGACCAGCAGCAGTGAGCTGGCGTTCACGCCACCTACCGTCAGGGTGACGAGTCCGAAGAGCGCCGCATGGCGCCAGCCGGGCGTCCGGAGCGCCCTAACCGTGAGGCCCATCAGCCACGGCAGGCCGGCCCACGGAAGCAGGATCACCGAGTGCCGGTCCACATAGTTGAGGATGTAGGGGCTGAGCATGTAGGCCAGCGATGAGACGAGCAGGGCGGCGCCGCGCCAGCCGAGCGTTCGCAGGAACCAGCGCATTCCGAGGCCGGCGGCCAGGAGCACAGAACCCAACCAGAGCCGCTGAGTGATCCAGTCAGGCAGGCCGATGGCCTCTCCCAACCAGAAGAACGGGCCCACCGGCCACAGGTAGCCGATGTTCTGGTGGGTGACCGTCCCCATCGCCACCTCGGGCTGCCACATGTAGGGAGCACGTGCCAGGAGCCGTCCGGGATCCAGGTACAGGTAGGCCTTCGTGTCGGCGGCCACCCGACCCACGTCGTTGGCCAGGAGGGGCAGGTACGCCACCGCCGCCAGCACCAGGGTCTGCACCCGGTCCCGCCCGAGCGTGCCGGTCCCGGTCCTCATCGGCCCCGGACCGTGGACACAAGCACCCGGAATGCCTCGGTGGCCGTTCGGTCCCAGTCGAAGCGTGCCGCGAACGCAACGGCTCCGGCCGACAGGTCGGCTCGATGCCCCTGGTCGCCGGCAACCGCCACCAACCCGGCCGCCATGTCCGATGGCTCGGCCACGAGCAGGCCGGACCGGCCGTCCAGGACGGCGTCGCGGTGTCCGGCTATGTCGCTGACCACGGCCGGGGTACCACACGCCGCCGCCTCGGTGATCGTCATCCCCCAGCCCTCGCTGATCGACGCGCTGGCGACGAGGGTCGCCCTCCGATAGGCGTCCAGGAGGACATCGTCGGTGACCCGGCCGCAGAACGAGACCGATGAGGCGACCCCCAGCTCCGTCGCCAGTCGACGCAGGGCGTCCTCTTCCGGACCCTCGCCGATGATCTCCAAGCGGAGCCCCTGGACGGACCGGAGCGCCTCGGCGTAGGACCTGATGAGTACGTCGACGCGCTTGGACGGCATGAGCCGGCCAACGCTGAGGACCAGCGGTGGCTGCTCAGGAATGCCCCCCGGGCCGTAGCGGTGGTGGATTCCCGGTTCGACGACGTGGACCAGGTCGCGCCGGTGGCCCAGCCCGGTGACCAGGTCTTCGGCCGAGGAGCGTGAGAGGGTCACGACGGGCGTGGATCGGTAGAACGGCGGAGCCAGTCGCCGTTCCAGCAGGGATCCCAACCGGGCCAGGGTGGGGGAGAGGACGAGGGGCCACATGGCGCTGTGGTCATGGTGCTGGATGACCATCCGCGGGCCCCGACCCCAGATGGGGGTGAGGAAGGGCACGCCGTTCCAGACCTCCACCAGGGCGTCCCGCCGCCCGTGCCGTCTGGCCAACTCCTCCAGGACGCTTCCGGGAAAGACCCGGTACCTGCCCGACCTCCTGACCACCTCGTAGCCGTCGCGGGCCAACCGTTCGGGCATGCCGGCCACCCCCGAGGTGCGCAGTACCACCTCCAGGCCGGCTGTCGACCAGCGCTTCAGTACCTCGTGGGCGTGGAGCTCGGAACCGCCGGCCTCCGGGTCGTCCAGGTCCCTCCAGGCCAGCACGTGGACCCGTCGGATACCCGAGCCGGAGATCAACTCCTGCAGGTCCCCGTGGGGCAGGGCGGGACGGTTCGCCGGGCGGCGCCGGTCATCGGACATGGGGGCCGAATCGTACCGGCCACCCCGCCACAGCCCGGGACGCGGGTCCTCCGGTGGCAGACTCGTCGACGCCCATGCTGTTCCCGACGATCACCTTCGCCGTCTTCATGACCCTGGTGCTGGCGGTACACACGGTGCTGCTGCATCGGCCGACGGCCTGGAAGGCGACGATGCTGCTGGCCAGCTACGCCTTCTACGGGTGGTGGGACTGGCGGTTCCTGTCCCTGATCTGGATCTCCACGATCGTGGACTTCCTGGCCGGTCGCGCCATCCACGCCTCCTCGGACCCGGCTCGACGGCGCCTCTACCTGTGGATCAGCCTCGGCACGAACCTCTCGATGCTGGGGTTCTTCAAGTACGCGGGCTTCTTCGTGGACTCCTTCGTGGGAATGCTCGGCGATCTGGGAATAGAGGTGTCGGCGGGGCCGCTCGGGATAATCCTCCCGGTCGGCATCAGCTTCTACACGTTCCAGACGATGTCCTACTCCATCGACGTCCACCGACGCGTCCTGGAACCGACGGACAGCCTCCTGGACTTCGCCCTGTTCGTGGGCTTCTTCCCACAGCTGGTGGCAGGTCCGATCGTGCGGGCCAGGGACTTCCTCTCGCAGCTGGCCACCAACGACCGCTCACCGATCGACACGACCCGCGCCATACGCCTGATCCTGGGCGGCCTCTTCAAGAAGATGGTCCTGGCCGACGTCCTGGCAACCAGCCTGGTCGACGGCGTCTTCGCCAACCCCGACGGTGCCACCGGACTCGAGACCCTGCTGGCCGTCTACGGATACGCGCTCCAGATCTACGGTGACTTCAGCGGCTACAGCGATATAGCCATCGGAATCGCCCTGCTCCTGGGATTCCAATTCCCGATGAACTTCGACCAGCCCTACCGGGCGCTCAGCCTCAGCGACTTCTGGCGGCGCTGGCACATCAGCCTGTCCTCCTGGTTGCGCGACTACCTGTACATCGGTCTCGGCGGCAACCGGCGGGGGAGGGCCCGCACGGCACGCAACCTGCTGGCCACCATGCTCCTCGGCGGCCTCTGGCATGGAGCCGGTTGGACGTTCATCCTCTGGGGTGCGATCCACGGAGTCGGCCTGGTCATCGAACGTTGGATCACGGAACGGTGGCTCTCCGAGGAACCCGGCAGGGTGGCTCGCCTGCTCCGTTCCCTGGTGACCTTCCACCTCGTGTGCGCCGCCTGGGTGTTCTTCCGCTCGGTCGACGTGGAGCGTGCCCTGGAGGTGTTCGCTGCGCTGGGCGGGTCATGGGCATCGGTTCCCGACCTGTCCGGCGGGGTGGCCCTGCTCCTCCTCGTGGGACTCCTCACCCAGGTGGTCACACCGGGCCGCCTCGACGGCCTCTGGGAGAAGGCGGGACGCCTTCCTGTCCTGGCCCAGGCAGCGGGGATCACGTTGGCCATCCTGTCGTTCGACGCCCTGGGCCCTGACGGAGTGGCCCCGTTCATCTACTTCGCCTTCTGATCCCGGAACCAGGGCTCTCCGGTCGCCGTATACGCAGGAGTGTCCTCAGGAATCGGTCGCCAGACGTGGGTCGGGCCCGTGGCCGTTGTCACCGCGGGTGCCCTCGGTGGCCAGGAACACCAGGAGCACGATGCTGCCGACAAAGGGGATCAGGCCGATCAGGATCCACCAGGCGCTGCGGTTCACGTCGTGCAGGCGTCGTACGAAGACCGCCAGTCCGGGCAGGAAGGCCGCCAGCACGTAGGCACCAACCAGCGCACCGGAGACGGCCCCCAGCACCAGGGTGACGAGGAAGTTGAACAGGAAGAAGTACCAGTAGCCCCGCCGTCCGGTCCGGCCCCGGAAGTCCACGTAGTGGCGGAACCCATCCAGGTAACAGTGGATCGGGCTGGTCGACTCCTGATTCGTCATCTCTTCA
>Ga0207963_1000332_pt1 | contig 24713 bp, 27 predicted proteins | sample Knorr_S15_td_NAD_FD_185604 | JGI IMG/M metagenome (GOLD analysis project Ga0207963, IMG submission 185604) | Marine microbial communities from Southern Atlantic Ocean transect - Knorr_S15_td_NADW_ad_2500m_LV_A (SPAdes) (version 2) | ecosystem: Environmental > Aquatic > Marine > Oceanic | place...
TGACATTTAAAAATTGTCGGAACAGGCCAAGGAATCCAGAGCCTCTGTAATATTTGGCCCTATGGAGGTATTCGACGCAGGTCATGCGGCGATTCTTCAAGACCCCCAAGGGCGCCGTGTTTGCCTTATGGCGGGCCAAAGACCACATCCGGGCACGGATCAAGGGTGAAACGGGGGCCGTCATCTGGAACGTACTGATGGCCAACTCGGCAGCGGAAGCAACAGAGTTCTACACCGGACTCCGTGGTATAACATCGTCCAAAATGCCCGGCCCAATAGACTACACCATGCTCGATGTCGGCGGCGAAGACTTGGCGGGGATGATGCAGATCACCGACGACATGGGACCGGTCCCTCTACACCGGATGGTGTACTATGGGGTCGACGATGTGGACGCTGCGGCAACCAAAGTCGAGTCCCCAGGTGGCTCCGTGGAGGTTCCGTCGGCCGACATCCCAGAGATCGGCCGTTTCGCCGGACTGAAAGACCCACTAGGCGCGATGTTATTCATCTTTAAGTCGGCCAACTAGGACCAACCCAACAAAAATCAGAGTCGGGAGCGCCATTTGAAGATCGGTTACTCGCTGTCCAACAACCAAGGTATGGAAGATATCCAAGGGGTGATAGACCTAGCCGTCGGAGCAGAAGAGCTGGGGTTCGACTCCGTCTGGGCCAGCGAGCATGTCTTCAATGTTAGCTACGTCTACGACCGCATCGGCGACAAGCCCTACTATGAGCCGTTGACCGTTCTGACCTACGTAGCGGCGGTGACCAGCACCATCGGCCTGGGTACCAGCGTGCTGGTCCTCCCCTATCACAACCCTATCCGCCTGGCCAAAGTCGCCGCCACCTTGGACGTCCTGTCGGGCGGAAGGGTGATGCTGGGCGTGGGTGTCGGCGTGATTGAAGAGGAACTGGAGGCCATGGGCAGCCCCTTCGCGGAGCGGGGCGCCATATCAGATGAGATGATTGCGGTCATGAAGGAATTGTGGACCAAGGATGACCCAAGTTTCCTGGGCAAGTACCACAGCTTCTCTGGTATGAAATTCACGCCCAAGCCAGTGCAGAAACCCCATATACCGATAATCATCGGCGGCACTAGCAAGGCTGCCATCCGCCGGGCCGCCCGTTCGGGCACGGTCTGGCATCCAACGGCCCTGTCTCCACAGGCCCTAGCAGAGGGCATGGACTATCTGAAGGAACAAGCCGTAGAGGTAGGCCGCGACCCTTCGGAGATATCAGTGTCAATCAGCGCCGCCATTGGCAACACACACAATCACAACCGGTATTCCCTTGGTGAAGACCCAGAGGAGATACTCGAGAGGTCTCAGAAATATCAGGAGATGGGCCTCGAGCGTCTCGTAGTCTCACCCAACACCCGCGATCAAACCCAACTTCGCCCGATCATGGAAATGCTGGCCGAAGTTGTGATTCCCGCCGTCAAAAGTTGACAGCCCGTAAGGAGCCACCTATGACCACTCACTCATCTGAAGAAGTTAAAAGCCTGCAAGAATCGGCCCTAGAGCATCTCTGGGTCTATCTGCGGGAACCGTCCGACATGGCGGAAAAAGGCGACCCGACGATCTTCGTCAGTGGCAACGGAGTCCACGTAACAGACGCCCTTGGCAACACATCTATCGACGGTATGTCGGGGTTGTGGCTGAAGAACGTGGGCTACGGCCGCAAGGAAATCGCCGACGCCGCCTACGAGCAGATGCTGAATCTTACCTATATGCCTCTGGGCACAACCACCGAGCCCACTATCCGCCTGGCCGAGAAGATTGCTCAGATAGCGCCCGGCGATATGACCAGATCCTTTTTCACCAGCGGCGGCTCGGAAGCCATAGAGACTGCCCTCAAACTCACCCGCGCCTATTTCAAGCGGGTGGGCGAACCCAACCGGACCAAGTTCATCAGCCGCAAAGGCTCATACCACGGCGCCACCATGGGTGCGATGGCACTGGGCGGCTCTCATCTCTACCCCAAGATAGATTACGAGCCGCTCATGCCCGGTGTCTTCCACGTGCCTCAGCCGCTGCCCTACCGCTGCGAGTTCGGCGGCCAAACGCCCGAGGAATGCGCTGAACTCTGTGTGAATGCGATCGAAGAGATGATCAAGTTCCAAGACCCGGAGACTATAGGCGCGGTGGTGGCCGAGCCCATCGCCAGCCCTCCGGGGTGTGCGGTCCCCGGTGACAATTATTGGCCCCGGTTGCGGGAGATCTGCGACAAGTACGGCTGCTTGCTCATCGCCGACGAGGTGATCACCGGATTTGGCCGCACGGGCAAGATGTTCGCCACCGAGCACTGGGGCGTCACCCCTGACATGATGACCGTGGCCAAGGGAATCACCAGCGGTTATATACCTGCGGGCGGCTGCATCACCCGTGGCGAGATTTCCGACGCGTTCATCGGTAGCCCAAAAGCGGCATTCAAGCACGTGATTACCTTCGGCGGGCACCCGGTTGCTGCCGCCGCCGCCCTCAAAAACATCGAGATCATGGAGAACGAAGGCATGGTCGAGAATTCGGCCAAACAGGGCGCGTATCTGCTGGACGGGCTGAAAGAGATGAAAGACAAGTACAAAATGATCGGCGATGTCCGCGGTCTTGGCCTGTTCTGCGGCATCGAAATCGTCGCCGACCGCGAGACCAAGGAGTACTTCCCTGCCGAGGCCGACCTGGCCAACCGCCTCACCCAAGGCTTCGCCGAGAACGGCCTGCTTGTACGCGGCGGTGACCGCATGAACGTCGCCCCGCCCCTCTGCATCACCTCCAGCGAGGTCGATGATCTGGTCACCATCATGGACAAAGTATTCGGCGAGGTTTCGCATGCACTAGGCGTCTGATAGTAGGAATGCAAAAATCCCCTCCCCTCAAGCCTGGGGAGGGGATTTTTTAGTCTAAGGCAGGGGACGACCGGTAGCCTCATGAGGCTAGGGTCTTAAGGGAGGCTCTGGAATATCTCCGACATCCGCCGCACCCGTTCCGGGTCAACCTTGTTGGTGACGATACCGGCCTCTTTCAGACTGGTGCCGATGATTGCCCCGTCGGAGTGCTCGATCACCCGCCAGATGTTCTTCTCGGTTACCCCGCTGCCCACCAGCACCAGCCCATCGGGCGTGGCGCGGCGCACCACGGAAACATCGAAACTGGCTGTTTCCTCGCCCGTTGCCGCCCCGGATACGATCAATCCGTCGGCCAACCCCCTTTGGGCGGTCTCCCTGGCCACCAGTCCCAGGTCAACCGAGCCCAGGGGCACTGCATGCTTCACCAGAACGTCGGCCAACACCTTCACATCGGTATTTAAGGCCTGCCGGTGGCGCATGGTCTGGAAGGCTTCTCCTTCTATCAGGCCTTCTTCCGCGGCCATGACTCCGTAATGCACGTTCACCCTTATGAATTTGGCCCCGGTGACCGCGGCGATTCCCAGAGCCGACAGGGCATCGTTTCGCAGCATGTTGATCCCAACTGGGACGTTCACCACTTCCTCAACCCGCTCCACAGCCACGGTCATCCCGGCGATGGTCTCCGGGTCAAGACGCCCGGTGCGGAAGGGAACGTCACCGAAGTTCTCCACGATGATCCCGCTTACGCCACCCTGCTCCAAAATGTTCGCTTCTTCCTCGGCTCGGTCGATCACCGCCCGCATGTTCCCTCTCCAGCGGGGAGAACCGGGCAGGGGCAGCAAGTGGACCACCCCGATGAACGCCTTGGACCGGCCAAATAGATCACGGCTCATCTTTAACTGTTCAACTCCAGAATCTGGGTGAGGTTGGACTCGATCTCGGCGAGGTCGCGCGGAGATATCTCTCCCATCTTACGTTCAATCATGCTTTGCTTGATAGTGCGCAGGATGCCGGTGACGACCGACGGGAATATCAAGCCAGAGTCCTCCCAACCAACCATCAGATAGTCGCCGGTCAGTATCCGCCGCGTATTGCTGGTGATTGCTGAGACAACGGCCTCCTGCCGGCCTTCCATATACTCGTCAGGACTCAGGAGCAAAACCGGTCGGCGCTTGCTACCGGTTTCCTCAGCGGAGACGAAATTTACCAAGACGATATCCACTCGCCTATAGTCGGTCGTAAGCAGTATCTTGTTCGCTGTCCCACAATTCAGACAGTACCGGGTCTACCGCCTCGCCCAATTCCACTAAACCGGCGTTGTATTCGCGGTGCATCGGACCGTCCAGGTCCGTACGGCGTATTCGTCGGTGCCCGCCTCGTCCAACCCGGTATGCCACCATCTCCCCGTCGCGAATCAACTGCTGGACTGTGCGCTTCGAAACAGACAAGTACTTCGCGACGTCATCCACGGAATACCATTCTTTGACCGACTGGGCCACGGCTTTCCAGTAAAGGACTTCATTGGCAGACTTTTTGGAGTGGATCATGCCCAATTGCTCCAATTCCGTCAATGCCTCATCAAGGATTGTCTCAGTCAGACCGGTCGTGCGGCGCAGTTCTAGGTACCCTATTGCCGTGTCTTCGAGTATTTGTTCCAGCGCCCGCCGTCTATTGGCGGCGCCGTCAAGAAATTGTTGGCCATGATTATCAGTCATTTCGGTGCCTATTTATTCAATTATTTCTCAGAATTGCTCAAAAATGCACGGTTTTGCACCGTCGTCAAATCACATCAGCCAGCCTGGCCGGAAGCACCGTGTTGTCATAACGATGTTACAATATTGGTCGAGATTTGGGTGAGGGTGGAGTTGTATGCCCCAGGATTTTATCCACGTTAAAGGTGCCCGCGAACACAACCTTAAGAACATAGAGATCACCATTCCACGCGACAAGCTGGTGGTGATCACCGGAGTATCCGGTTCCGGCAAGAGTTCCCTAGCTTTTGACACCATCTACGCAGAGGGCCAACGCCGCTACGTAGAGTCTCTATCGGCCTACGCCCGGCAGTTTTTGGGCCGGATGGACAAGCCGGATGTCGACTATATAGAAGGTCTTTCGCCGGCCATATCCATCGACCAGAAGGGTGTCTCCCACAACCCGCGCTCCACGGTGGGCACGGTCACAGAGATATACGACTATCTGCGTTTGTTATTCGCTAGGGTCGGCCTTCCCCACTGCGCCAAATGCGGCCGCCCCGTTGAACGGCAGACCATATCCCAGATTGTCGACGCTATCATGGGCCTTGAAGAAGGCAGCCGGATAACGTTGATGGCGCCTAAGATCCGCCGCAAGAAAGGCGAGCATAAAGACGTCTTTGAGACCGCCCGTCAATCGGGATTCGTCCGTGTCAGAGTGAACGGCGAGGTCCTCATGCTGGAAGAGATGGGCGACCTGGGCCTGGACCGGAAGAAGTGGCATTACATCGAGTTGGTCGTTGACCGCCTGGTCATCCGGCCGGACACCGAAACGAGCCGGGTGGCTGAGTCCGTAGAGACGGCGCTGCGTGAAGGCGACGGCGTTGTCGAAGCCCATGTGGAGGGCGACGAGACACTGGTCTTTTCCGAACAATTTGCCTGCACTAAGTGCAACACCAGCCTGCCGGAGATCGAGCCTCGAACATTCAGCTTCAACAGCCCCCATGGCGCCTGCAGCGATTGCACCGGGCTGGGTTTCAAACTGACTTTGGACCCCAACCTAATCATCTCCAATAAAGAGCTGTCCCTATCCCAGGGGGCCATTGCTCCTTGGACCCGCGGCGGCCCATCCAGCAGTTGGTACATCAGCCTGATGGAATCGGTGGCCCAGGCCAACGGATTCTCGTCTAAGACACCGGTCAAAGACCTGGACCAGAAGCATATCGATATGATTCTCTACGGCAACGACGAGAAGAAGGTCACTGTCCGCCATCGGACTCACCGGGGCCAGAGCTATGAGTGGGACACCAAATTTGAAGGGGTGATTCCCAATCTAGAGCGACGTTACAAGCGGACCGAGTCCGACTATATGAAGCATCAGATAGAGCGGTATATGTCGGCCCGCCCCTGCCAGTCATGCAACGGTAAACGGCTGCGCCCTGAAGCCTTGGCGGTGAAAGTCTGTGGCCTGGGAATAATGGACGTCTGCGCCAAGAACATCGGTCAGGCAGCTGAGTGGATCAGAGACATCGATCCCGACGCTCTCGGCTCTCATAAGAAAAAGGTATTGACCGCCCGCGAGAAGACCATCGCCAACCAGGTCCTGAAAGAGATCGAAGGCCGGGTCAAATTCCTGGAGGGTATCGGCCTGGATTACGTGACCATGGACCGCACCGCCCGGACATTGTCCGGCGGCGAGGCCCAAAGGGTGCGCCTGGCCACTCAGATCGGTTCCGGACTCACCGGGGTGCTCTACGTGTGCGACGAGCCCACCGTGGGACTGCATCCCCATGACGACCAACGGCTGATCGACACGCTGCTTCGTTTGAAAGACCTGGGTAACACAGTCATTGTCGTCGAGCACGATGAAGCAATGATGCGCGCAGCCGACTTCATCGCCGACCTTGGACCCGGCGCCGGAGAGCACGGGGGCGAAGTGGTCGCCACCGGCACCGTGGTCGAGATCGAAGCGAACCCAAACTCGCTGACCGGCGCTTATCTCAGCGGCCGCAAAGTGGTGCCCTTCCCAGAAAAGCGACGCAAGGGAAATGGCGATGCGATCGTGGTCAAGGGCGCAAAGGAAAATAACCTCAAGAACATAGACGTTAAATTTCCGTTGGGACGTTTGGTTTCAGTCACCGGTGTCTCGGGTTCCGGAAAGAGCAGCTTGGTCTACGAGATCCTTTATAAGAAGCTAAACCAGACCATTAACAAGGGACGGGACCTGCCGGGAGAGCACAAGGAGGTTCTGGGGATCGAGGGCGTCGACAAGGTCGTAAATATCGACCAATCGCCTATCGGCCGCACGCCGCGGAGCAACCCGGCCACCTACACCGGGTCCTTCACTCCCATCCGGGACCTGTTTGCTAGCCTTCCAGAGGCCAAGGTGCGCGGTTATGCACCGGGCCGTTTCTCCTTCAACGTTAAAGGAGGCCGCTGCGAGGCCTGTCAGGGAGACGGCTACAACCAGATCGAGATGCAATTCCTGCCCGACGTCACCGTCCCCTGCGAGATCTGTCTGGGCCGCCGGTACAACCGGGAAGCACTGGAAGTAACCCTTCGAGGGAAAAGCATCGCCGATGTTCTGGACATGACCGTGGCACAGGCGTTGGAATTCTTCATCAACTTCCCGCGAATCAAACCCAAGTTGGAAACGATGCGGGACGTTGGTCTGGGCTACATACGCCTGGGTCAGCCCGCGACAACCCTCTCCGGTGGGGAAGCACAGCGAATCAAGTTGGCTACCGAATTGTCCAAGCGTGCCACCGGAAAGACCCTCTATCTATTGGACGAGCCGACCACAGGGCTTTCCTTCTCGGACTGTGCTGCCCTGTTGACGGTGCTACACCGCTTGGTGGACAGCGGAAATACGGTAGTCCTGATTGAGCACAATCTGGACGTGATCAAGAACTCGGACTGGATTATTGATTTGGGCCCTGGCGCGGGAGATAAGGGAGGCAAGCTCATCGCCACTGGAACTCCGGAGCAGTTGGCTGCCAATTCCAAGTCCTTCACCGGCAAGTATCTCAAGCGATATTTGAAGCCGATCGGTCGGGCTGCCAGCCCTGCCACGGCGAAAGCCGCTGCCCGAAAATTGGCCAAAGCCCCGGCTAAAACCCCTGGCAAAACCCCTAGCAAAACTCCTGGCAAAACCAAAGAAGCCGCAGTCGCGGCTGCCGGAGATTGATTGGGCCGAACCGTAAAGCCGGTCTACTCTGCTAGAATCAAGCAATTAACGATTACTATTTCGAGACCCTAATTTGGAGATGCGAGATGGCACTGCACTATGACGGCGAAGTAAAGATTACCAAGGTTGCCGGGATGAGCCCCATGATGAATAACGGCTACCTGATCACCTGCCCCGAGACCAACGAATGCATACTGATCGACACCCCAGGGGAGCCCGAGAAACTGCTGGGAGCCATCACCGACGAAAACATCAAGGCGATATTAATCACCCATAACCATGGCGACCACCTGGCTGGCTTCGGCGAGATCACCGGCAAGGTCGACGCTCCGGTGGGTATCTCCCCAGCTGACGCCCACGCTCTGCCGAGGCCTCCCGAGATTGACCTGACCGATGGAAAGATCATTAAGTTCGGCAATCAAGAACTGCAGGTCTTGAACACCCCTGGCCACACCGACGGGGCTTCTTGTTTCTTGGTTGGCAAGCACCTGTTCTCCGGTGACACGCTGTTCCCCGGCGGTCCCGGCAAGTCCCGCAGCCCTGAGGCTTTCACCCAGTTGCTGAACAGCATCACCGGCAAACTGCTTCCATTGTCCGACGACACCAACGTCTACCCCGGACACGGCGACGACACGACTATCGGAGAAGCCCGTCGCCGCTACACCGACTTCAACTCCAGGTCCCATCCCGCGGACCTGTCTGGCGACGTCGACTGGCTACAGTCTTAACTTCTGTTCCCTTCGTGCCCTTAGGAGTACATGTACCAACGTTCTGTGCTGGATAACAAACTGCGCGTTCTGACATCGACCATGGACCATACCCAGTCGGTCTCCATCGTCATCTGTGTCGGGGCGGGATCTAGGTACGAGTCAGATAAACTGGCCGGCGTATCCCATTTCATCGAACATCTGCCCTTCAAGGGCACTGAGAGCTGGCCCACGGCCCGCGCCGTGAGTGAAGCTATCGAGGGCGTTGGCGGTGTGATGAACGCCAGCACAGACCGGGAGATGACGGTCTTCTGGATTAAGGTGGCCCGTCTCCATTACAAGACGGCCTTCGCCGTTCTCATGGACATGGTGCTCAAATCCCGCCTAGACCCTGAAGAAGTGGAGAAAGAGCGCGAGGTGATCCAGGAAGAACTTCGGATGACCTATGACCAGCCGTCTTACCGGGTTGACCTGTTGATCGACGAGGCAATGTGGCCGGACCAGGCCATGGGCCGCGATGTCGGTGGGACCCTCGAAACGGTGGCGGACATCCAGCAGAAAGATATCCGCGAGTATATGCACCAGCAGTACAACCCGGCCAACACCGTTGTGGCGGTCGCCGGCAATGTAACCCACGAAGAAGTTGTGGATATGTTGGTCGAGACCACCCGAGATTGGAAGCCCCTGGAATCTTTGGAATGGGAACCGGCTACCGACACAGTCGAAGGGCCGTTGGTCAAGGTTGAAAGACGCCGCAGCGACCAAACCCACCTGTGCTTGGGCGTGCCGGGCCTCTCCCTGGCCCACCCAGACCGCTACGTCTTTGGCCTGATGAACACCATTTTGGGCGACGGGATGAGCAGCCGCCTTTTCTTGAATCTTCGGGAGGAACAAGGCCTGGCCTATGACGTGCAGAGTTCCACCAGCAACTTCAGGGACACTGGGTCCTTGGTTGTCTATTGCGGGGTGGAGCCGCAAAAGACCAACGATGCAGTGAAGACCATCGTCCAAGAATTCCAAGGCATGCACGAAGCGCCCAGCGAACAGGAACTCAATAAAGCCAGGGAATACACCAAGGGACGGCTATTGCTCCGTATGGAGGACACCCGGGCCGTGGCGTCTTGGCTAGGCGCCCAGGAACTCCTTCAAGATAGCGTACGCACGCCGGACGAAGTGGTGGGCTACCTGGATGCCGTGGAACCAGCGGACATCGCCAGAGTGGCCAAGTCCTTCCTCAGCGATGAGAGTATGCGTCTAGCGGTGGTTGGCCCCCGCGGCGGCGAAAAGACTTTGGCTGGCATGCTCCGTTTTTAGCAAATAGCAGTCCCGTCCTGTAAACGTTAAATGCCCTCCTACACTTGGGAGGGCATTTTTATCGTTCTGAATCGGCTGCTCTAATGCTTAAGCCGCGGCTTCCGCCTCAACGGTGTTGGTGAGCACTCCGATGTTGGGGATCTCGACCTCAACTTGATCTCCGGGCTTCAGGGCAACGGTAACCCCGGTGCTTCCGGAGAAAACCAGGTCTCCCGGCCGTAAGGTCACCTGTTGGCTGATGTAGCTGACGATCTCGGCAAAACTGAACAGCATCTCCTCAGTGCGGCCGTGCTGTACCTCTTCATGGTTCAGCCGGACAATCATCTCCAGGTTTTGTGGGTCGACATCGGTGTCGATCCAAGGGCCCACCGGGGCGAATGTGTCGGCACCCTTGGCCCGCCAGAACGTCCAGTCGTCCTTCTGCCAAGTCCGGTCGCTCACATCATTCCCACAGGTGTATCCCAAGATGTATTTCGGCGCGTCTTCAGGAGATACCCGGTGGCATAGCTTGCCGATAACCGCCACGGCTTCACCCTCATAATGTACGTCGGCCGAGGCTTCAGGGAGAATGATTGGTTCGTCGGTGCCGGTGAGGGAGCCCCTGGCCTTGATCCAAGGCTCTGGGTGCTCGGGAACCGTTGGGTTGTTGTCGCCCAGTACCTCGGCGGCGAACTCCAGATGATTGGCGAAATTTAGCCCTGGGCACCAGATTTCGGACGGTTCCGTTGGAGGTAGGAGCTTCACGTCCTGCAGCGGATGTTTGGTGTCGGTCAGGCGGAAACGGGTGTAAATACTGCCTCTGATCTCCACCACCTCATCACCTTGGACCACTCCAAATGCGATCCGTCCGTTGCTGCGGAAGCGTGCGATCTTCATGCTGCTCCTACTTATTAAGTTGCGTTAAAGAACCGGGAGTCAATCGCGGATTCTACTGGTTATGAACGGTCGAGGCAAGGGCTTTTTCGGGTTGCCCGCAAATTGCTTACGGAATAAAATAAATCGCCTGGCGCGATTTCAAGTGTGAATTCCGTATGGGGTTTATACGGGGCAGAATCCGCCATGAAAATAGCCGATAAGGAGACCCTTTGAAACTAGGATTCTTCGTCACCAACCAATACCTTCCCGGCGAGTCCATGCCGCAGAAGATCCAAGACAGCGCGGAGCAGGTTAGGGCAGCCCGCGACGCGGGGTTCAGCCTCATCGCCACCGGCCAACACTATCTGGCCGCGCCCTATCAGATGAGCACCGTGTTCCCTCTGCTCTCACGGCTGGCTGCCGAGGCCGGTGACATGCAGGTGGCCGCCACCGTCATATTGGTGCCCCTGCACAACCCGGTGGAACTGGCGGAAAGCATCGCCACCCTGGACTGCATCACGAACGGAAAATTCGTCTTCGGCGTCGGTCTGGGTTACCGCAACGAAGAGTACACCGCATTCGGCGTTCAACGAGGCGAACGGGTTGGGCGCATGAACGAGGCCATGGACCTGATAAAAAAACTGTGGAGCGAAGACGAGGTCGAATTTAACGGCAAGTACTACACCGTGCCCAAGACTAAGATCAGCACCCGGCCCGTCCAGAACCCCCATCCACCCATCTGGGTGGCAGCAAACAATGACGTGGCCATCCGCCGCGCCGCACGCTGGGGCTACCCGTGGCTGATCAATCCCCACGCCACAGTGCCTATGGTCGCCGACCAGTGGGTACGCTACAAAGCCGCCTTGGAGGAGTTCGGCAACCCGGTTCCCGATGAACTCCCCATGATGCGGGAGATGTATGTGGCCCGAGACCGCGAAACGGCGTTCATCGAAAGTCAGCCGTTTCTTGAAGGCAAATATAAAGCCTACGCTGATTGGGGACAGGATAAAGCGTTGCCCGGGGAAGAGAGTTTCAGCGTGCCCTACCAGGACCTGGCCAAAGACCGGTTCTTGCTTGGCTCGCCCGACGATATAGTCACGGAATTTCGACGCTACGCCGATGAACTGGGCGTTAACCACATGATCTGCCGGATGCAATGGCCGGGGATGCCTCAGGAGCAAGTTCTGAAACAGATAGAGCTGCTGGGCCGCGAAGTCATCCCTCGGATAAAGGATTTTTAACATACACGGTCGTTCCTATCGCTTCGTCGATGACGAATAGCATGATTCAGGCGCGTTTCATCTTGGTGAGCCGCGCCTGAATCATGCTAAACTGAGGGTCGTCGAAAAGCATCAAGCCAAGTGATTACTGCCTGGACGGACCTCCGTCCGGCGAAGTGGGTGTATAGTTTGGTCCCTCCTGGAGATATCGGGCCGCTGCCCCTTTGGGTCGGCGTGTTTGTGTTGCTGGGGCTGGCCCTAGCGGTTTTCAATTACGCTTTTTACAACCGAGTTGTCCGTCTGGTCCTCCAGGGCAAAGAGACTTCCCGATTCGACCATCCTATGGAGCGGATGTGGGGTGCCCTGCTCATCTCGTTGGGCCAACAGAAAGTCCTGCAGCGGGTGAAATACGGCGACTACGCCGGGATCGGCCACGCAACCATCTTCTGGGGCTTCCTGACCTTCATGCTCAGCTACGGCATCTTCATCTTCGCGGCCTCGGCGAAGGGCGGTTTCCCAGCATGGTTGCTCACCGAGACCGGCGTCCTTGTGTACAGCAGATACCTGGACATATTGTCTGCCGTTTTGCTGGTGGTTCTGGTCTGGGCTTTCGTCCGCAGATGGGTGCTGAAACCTCACCGGCTGAGCTACGATTTGACTCGCCATTCCGACGCGTTGATCATCGTTTTGTTGATAGGTGGTCTGATGCTATCGACCCTATTGACCCATGCTTTCTGGGTGGCCCAAGGCGGCACCGGTCCTGAGGCTGACGTGTTCATTGGTAAAGCATTGGGCGAACTGTTCACCGATTTGGGTATCGGAATCAGCGCGGCAAATACGCTGCAGGGCGTCTTTTGGTGGTCTCACCTGTCCATCATCTTGATCTTTACCGTCTATATCCCGTACACCAAGCATATGCACATGTTTGCCGCCCCGGTGAACGCTTTCTTCAGGTCCTTGGAGCCCAAAGGCGCACTTCCTCTAATGGACCTGGAAAACGTTGAGAAATTTGGCGCAGGGCGCGTGCAGGACTTCACCTGGAAGCAATTGTTGGACGGATATGCCTGCGCCGTCTGCGGCCGCTGCACCGACGTCTGCCCGGCCAACCTGACGGGCAAACAACTTTCGCCGATGCACATAGTGGAAAACCTAAAAGACCACTTGGTTGAGATAGGCCATCAGGGCGAGCGCAACGTCGAACACGTCGAGCCGTTCCCCATACTGAATGGAGATGATGGCGTAATCACCGAGACCTCCATCTGGGACTGCTTGAACTGCGGCGCCTGCATGGAGGAATGCCCGGTTACAGTGGAACATGTGCCAACGATCATGGACATGCGCCGTTACCTGCTTCTGGAAGAATCCAAGGCCCCCGAAACGGCCATGAACGCCCTGCTCAGCATGGAACAACGGGGTCATCCCTGGCGCGGCACCACGTATTCTCGTACCGACTGGGCTGAAGGGCTTGAAGTGCCTACGTTGGCCGAGAAACCAGACGCTGAGGTGCTGTTTTGGGTTGGTTGTACTCCGGCCCTGGAACAACGCAGCCAGGCCATCGCCCGCTCCATGGCCAAGGTTTTGAAGGCCGCCAAAGTGGACTTTGCAATCCTGGGCGACGAGGAGACCTGCACCGGCGACCCGGCCCGCCGCATGGGCAACGAGTACCTGTTCCAGATACTGGCCCAACAGAATATCGACACCATGAACGGCTACAACGTGAAGAAGGTTGTGACCATATGCCCCCACTGCTTCAACACCATGAAGAACGAATACCCCCAGTTGGGCGGCAACTTTGAAGTGCTTCACTACAGCCAATTTGTGGACCAACTGATCAAAAAGGGCGACATCAAACCCGTGAAGATGATGGACATCACGATGGCCTACCACGATTCATGCTTCTTGGGTCGTCACAATGGTGTCTACGACGAGCCGCGCGACGTGGCCAAGGCCATACCTGGGCTGAAGCTGGTGGAGATGGGCTCCCGCTGCCGGGAACGGGGCTTCTGCTGCGGCGCCGGCGGTGGACACATGTGGATCGAGGAGAGCCAGGGGACCAGGGTGAACCACGCCCGCACCGACCAGTTTCTAGAAACCGAGGCCGACACGGTTGGTGTTTCATGTCCCTTCTGTGTTCAGATGATGACCGAAGGTATTCAAGCAAAGGGACTGGACTCTGAGAAGAAAGCCAAGGACGTGCTGGAGATTCTGGCCGAAAGTTTGGAATTGTGAAAATAGTATGCCGATAAATGAAGTAACCGTCGTCAGTTGTTGTGGTGAATGCGGGACCGAGATCGAAACGGTAAAGGTCAAGAAGGACAATATGATGCTCTCCACAAGTGAGCTGGCGTGGTGTTCCAAATGTCAGGCCGACCGTCCCCAGGTGCGCGATGTTGCCGGCCGTCTCGAATCCATCGAGCAGGAACAACTCAGCTACCCCAAAGCGGCGCCCGCGGAGCCGTTTCCCGGCCAATCTTCCGGTCGATAAGGTCGAAGCCGATGACTGACAAGGAAACAGTACTGGTCCTGACCAGCAACCTGTTCTTCATGCCCCGCATCGAGGCGGCCGCCGAAGCGCACGGACTTGAAACCGTTAGCGCATCTACTGCTGCCGCTCTTATGAAGGCCGCCGAGTCCCATACCGTGTCCCTGATACTGGTTGACTTGGAGATGGAGGAGACGGTCTGGACCGAAGCTCTGGAGAGTCTGAAAGTGCACAAGGGAGCCGGGACCAGAGTGGTTGCCTATGGCCCGCACGGCGAACCTGACCCATTGCGGAAGGCACGCGAGTTGGGAAGCGACGCCGTTCTGATCAAACGTGACTTCTCCGAGGGCCTGATCGAACTGTTGGCCAGCCGGGGTGCGTCGGCGACGAGCTGACTTCAGGCCGTCTAGAACTGTCTGAACTTTCCTATGATGGGACGTGTCCGCTGGATTCTTGGCCGTCTTGCGGTTGGGGCCTCGCTGGCCTATGGAGTGATCTCCATCGTGCTCTGGACCCAGTTGGAAAAACGGTTTGTCTTCTTCCCGGTAGCCGAACTGCTGTACACACCCAACGACGTAAACCTGGAATATGAAGACGTCCGTATCCAAACCTCTGACGGCCTGGCGCTACAGGGGTGGTTCATCTCTGGAAAAGCTGAGACCGGGTCCAACGTCACCTGGCTATGGTTCCACGGCAACGGTGGCAATATCGGCCACCGAATCGGAGAGCTGGCCCTGGCCCATCACCGGACTGAGGCCAACATCTTTATCTTTGACTACCGTGGTTACGGTGAGAGTGAGGGCGCTCCGTCGGAGAAGGGCACCTATCTGGATTCCCGTGCGGTCATGGAATACCTGTCATCGCGGTCAGATGTGGACTCAGGTCGGATAGTCTATCTTGGTCATTCTCTTGGCGCAGCAGTGGCAGTGGAACTGGCGTTGACCCAGCCGCCGATGGCCATGGTGCTGGTCTCACCCTTCGCCTCGGTGCATGACATGGCGAATCTAACGCTACCCTTTTCGCCGATTGGCTGGCTGCTGCGAAACCATTACGACAGCATTTCCCGCATCCAGCAGCTAGATGTCCCAGTGCTGGTCCTTCACGGCGACCAAGACGAGACTGTACCTATCAACCAGGGCCGCAAACTCTACAGGGCTGCCAACCAGCCAAAACGTTTCCAGGTGTTGGAAGGCGCGGCCCACAACAACACATTTGAAGTCGCGCCGGAGCAGTATTGGGGGACGATCGAAGCGTTTCTTGCCGAGCGCGAGTAGGCTGAGGTCAAACCCCTGAAATGATCTCAGTCTCGTAATCCAGCAGCTCGAGGTCACGCCTAGACTCTTCTACGAACGCGACCACCTTGGAGACCATCTCGTTGGCGTGGGCCGGGTCGGTGCTCACACAGCAAATTGCCAAGGTTAGCCGCTGCCACAGTTCTTGGTGTTCCACCTCGGCCACTGCCACGTTAAAGGTGTTGCGGATACGGGCAGTTAGCGAGCGAGACACCTGCCGCTTGTCCTTGAGGCTGGCTGAATCAGGCAGACGGAGCATGATGCGGCAAACACCTAGGTGCACTATGGGCTCCAAGCGGTTCCTGATATGTAATTTGAAGGTTCGGGCGCGTTCTTGACTAGCATTGGCCTGCATTATAGATTATAGGCAACGGCAGTACGAAAATCCGCCGTGAATCGACCAAATAGAAGTCTGAGTTCACCCTCTGGTAGTCTGATTTGGTTATTTCGCCAACAGAAAGCCATCGGTGAGGGAACCGAAACGCCATGGCCCCCAATTTTGAATCGCGCCAGACACGCTCGGAAGTGCCCGAGGTTGTCATCAGTCGGCTTCCACAGTACGTGCGGATACTGAACCGCCTGCTGGATGACGGCATCCAGGTAGTTAGTTCCCAACAACTGGGTGAAAAACTCCAAGTCACCCCTGCGCAGATCCGGAAAGACCTTAGCTATTTCGGACGTTTTGGCAAACAAGGCCGCGGCTACAGCGTACACGACCTGGTGGACCGCCTGCGGCAGATACTAGGCATAAATTCACCTTGGAACGTGGCCGTGGTCGGTGTTGGCCGGTTGGGGCGGGCAATCTTGAGTTACCCGGGGTTCAACCCAGACGGTTTCCACTTGGTTGCCGCATTTGATCTTAATAATTCGGTGGTGGGCGAGACGATTGGTGGGCTGGTGGTGCGGAAGATGGACGAATTGGACCATGTGGTGGCAAGAGAAAAAATCAGTATCGCCATCGTCGCGGTGCCGGTGGAGTTCACCCAGAACGTGGTGGACCAGTTGGTGGCTTGTGGTGTCAAAGCCATCCTGAATTACGCTCCCATCATCCCTCAGGTCCGGCAGGGCATCAGGATACGCAATATCGACCCGATCTTATCGCTTCAGTCCATGACCTACTACATCAACGAAGACTAGTTGGTCTTGCAAGCCCCACCGTCATCTCGATAAATCGGGATTCATGGTGCTGCTGGCTCGAAGAAAAAGAGAGCCCCGACATTTGTGGGGCTCTCTTTTTCTTCGTTATAAGCGGTTACGCTCCGGAACCAGGGGGTTGTTGGCCGGAACGTGGACTCCGGCGGCGTACCAAATCTACCCGCACTTGGGCCCGGCGAAGGGCTGACACCGCCCGTTCAAGCTCCATGTCCGAACCGCGGTTGGCCAGGCGTTCTTGCGCCCGCCGAACGGCTTGTTCTGCGCGTTGCTCGTCTATCTCATCAGACCGTTCGCAGGCGTCGGCCAGAACGCTGACCTTGTTGCCCAGCACTTCCATGAAGCCGCCGGACACCGCGACGTACATGTTCTCGCCGTCCTTGCGGACAGTTAGCTCTCCGGGCTTGAGCATCGTCATCAACGGAGCGTGCATGGGCAATATACCCAATTGCCCGTCGAACCCGGGCGCAATCACCATGTCCACTTCGTCGGAGTAGACCTGGCGCTCGGCAGTGATTATTTCTAGATGCATCGGCATGGTTGGTTATCTACCTCTGGGTTGCCATCTCGGCGGCCTTCTCGATCGCCTCGTCGATGGTTCCCACCATGTAGAACGCCTGCTCGGGCAGGTCGTCGTGTTGGCCAGACAGGATTTCCTGGAAGCCCCGCACCGTCTCTTGCAGCGGTACGTATTTGCCGGGTTGACCAGTGAAGGTTTCGGCTACGAAGAATGGCTGGGTCAGGAAGCGCTGGATCTTCCGGGCGCGGAACACCGTCAGCTTGTCTTCTTCCGATAGTTCTTCGATGCCCAGGATGGCGATGATGTCTTGCAGGTCCTTGTAACGCTGCAGCACCTGCTGAACGCCACGGGCTAGGTTGTAGTGTTCTTCGCCCATGATGCCCGGTTCGAGAATCCTGGAGTAGGAGGCAAGCGGGTCCACCGCCGGATACAGGCCCTGGGCGGACAATGCCCGCTCCAAGGACACTACACCGTCCAGGTGGCCGAAGGTGGTCACGATACCGGGGTCGGTGTAGTCGTCCGCAGGCACATAGATAGCCTGAAACGAAGTGATAGAACCGGACTTGGTGGACGTGATCCGCTCCTGAAGCGCGCCCATCTCAGTGCTGAGGGTGGGTTGGTAACCCACTGCGGAGGGCATCCGTCCCAGAAGCGCCGAAACCTCCATGCCCGCCAGAATGTACCGGTAGATATTATCTATGAAGAGCAGCACGTCTTGGTTCTGCTCGTCACGAAAGTACTCGGCCATGGTCAAACCGGTGAGGCCGATGCGGGCGCGAACGCCTGGGGACTCATTCATCTGGCCGAAGACCAACACAGTGCTGGCCAACACACCTGAGTCTTGCATCTCATGCCACAGGTCATTGCCTTCCCGTGACCGTTCGCCAACGCCGGCGAAAACCGAAACCCCTTGGTGGACGGCGCCGATGTTGCGGATCAGTTCCTGAATGATGACGGTCTTGCCAACTCCGGCCCCACCGTACGCGCCAATCTTTCCGCCCTTCATGAAGGGGGTGATCAGGTCGAAGACTTTGATCCCGGTCTCCAGGATATCGACTGTTTGGTTCTGGTCGTCGAAGGGAGGCGGGTCGCGGTGGATGGGCCATTGCACGGCCGACTCCACCGGTCCTAGGTTATCAAGGGGCGTCCCGGTTACGTCGAACAGCCGACCCAAGGTCTCTGGCCCCACCGGAACGGTTACCCTGGCGCCGGTATCGGTCACTTCCACGCCGCGGGCCAAGCCGTCAGTGGCGCCCAGCGCCAGGCAGCGGACCCAGTTGTTGCCGACGTGCTGCTGCACTTCCAGCACCAATTTCTCCCCAACATTGTCCAACTCAAGAGCGTCGAACAGATTGGGCAGTTCGTCGGCGGGGAATTCTATGTCAACCACGGTTCCGATTACTTGGACGACTTTTCCGGTGGCCATTGGTTTCTCCTGATAAAGGGTTTCTGGCTATGGGCGTATTAACCTTCTAAGGCTATTTGGCCCCCAATGAGATCTAGCAGTTCGTTGGTGATGCTTTCCTGTCGCAGTTTGTTCATGGTCAGGGTAAGGTCTCCGGCAAGTTCGCTGGCGTTATCGGTGGCGGCGCGCATGGCCACCATCCGGGCTGATTGTTCGCTGGCTATGGCTTCCAAGATCGCGTGGTAGATCTGCATCTCCACGAAACGAGGCAGCAGGTTCTGGAGCACGGCCAGGTTGCCGGGCTCGTAGATGTAGCCCACGCTCTCGGAGGCCGTTAATTCCGCCGGGGCGATGGGCAACAGTTTTTCGATCACCGGCTCTTGGACCATGGTCGAAACATACTGGGTGTAGGCTAGGTAGACTTCATCGGCCTCGCCATCGCAATATGAGTCGATGACCATGTGAGAGATGGCGTGGGTGTCGACCAACAAAGGCGTCTCACCCAGGTCGGTGAAGGTTGCTTTCAAGTCTTGATTGGTGCGGGCCATGAAATCGCGGCCCTTCCGGCCCACGGCGATGGCCTGAATCGGGACTTCCTGGTTCAAGATGAACTGGCCTACGCGCCGGTTGAGATTGGCGTGGAGGCCGCCGCAGAGACCCCGGTCGGGACTGATCATCAACACGGTGGTTTTTTCCACCGGGCGGACGGCCAGTAGCGGCTGGGCGCTGGATTCGTCGTCCATGGGCTGGGCAGCCAGGTGCGCGATGACCTCTTGAATCTTGACCGAATAAGGCCGGCCCTCAAGCACGGAGTTCTGAGCGCGCCGCATTTTGGAAGCGGCTATCAGTGACATGGCGTTGGTCACCTTGGCCGTGTTGTCCACGCTCCGTATTCGCCGCCGTATGTCTCTAACGCTAGGCATCTATCTAATCATCGTCCAGGTCGGGTTAACCGGTAAAAGTCGGCTTGAAATCGTTGATCGCCTTGGTCAGGTTGGCCGACACCTCGTCGGAGATGTCCTTAGACTCAGTGATGGTGGCCAGGATGTCGGGGTGAGAACCGCCGATATAACGCAAGAGCTGGTCCTGGAACGCCCCCACCTTCTCGATCTCAACATCTTCCATAAGGCCTTCGTTGACCGCGAACAGGACTACCACTTCATCTGCCAGGGATAGCGGCACGTACTGTGCCTGTTTCAGTACTTCGGTGGCCAATTGACCCCGGGCCAACTGGGCTCTGGTGGCTGCGTCTAGGTCGGCTGTGCCGAATTGGGCGAAGGTGGCCAATTCCCGGTATTGGGCCAAAGCCAACCGGAGCTGACCGGCAACCTTGCGGATGGCCCTGGTCTGGGCCGCGCCACCCACGCGGGAAACGGACAGTCCCACGTTCACTGCAGGGCGTATGCCGGAGTTGAACAACTCGGGCTCGAGGTAAATCTGGCCGTCGGTGATCGATATCACGTTGGTTGGGATGTACGCCGAAACGTCACCCGCTTGAGTTTCAATGATCGGCAGAGCAGTGATGGAACCGCCACCGTTGGCTTCATCCAGCCGGGCAGACCGCTCCAACAAGCGGCTGTGGAGGTAGAAAATGTCTCCGGGATAGGCTTCACGGCCGGCGGGGCGGCGCAGAAGTAGCGACATCTGGCGGTAGGCCCAGGCATGCTTGGTCAGGTCGTCGTAGACGATAAGGACGTCTTTGCCCTGGGCCATGAACTCTTCAGCCATGGCGCAGCCGGCGTAAGGAGCTATGTACTGAATGGGCGCGGAGTCGGATGCTCCGGCGGTAACGACGATGGTGTGTTCCATGGCCCCAGCAGCGTCGAGGGAACCCACAACCTGGGCCACCTTTCCCTGTTTCTGGCCGACGGCCACATAGATGCAGATCAGGTCGCCGCCCTTCTGATTGATGATGGTATCCAGGGCGATGGCGGTTTTGCCGGTGGAACGGTCGCCGATGATCAGTTCCCGTTGCCCGCGGCCGATGGGAATCATTGAGTCAACGGCTTTGATGCCGGTCTGTACGGGCTGGTCAACGGACTGGCGGGACACCACGTTGGGGGCTACTTTCTCAACTGAGCGGGTGCCGGTAGTCGCCACTGGACCCTTGCCGTCCAGAGGACGGCCCAAGGGGTCAACCACGCGGCCGATGAGCGCATCGCCCACGGGGACCTCGATGATCCTCCCGGTGGACTGGACCCGTTGGCCCTCTTTCACCGAGTTGGGGTCGCCCAGAATGGCTGCGCCGACGATGTCGGATTCCAAGTTCAAGGCCAGACCGAGAACGTCATCCCCGAAATCCAATAGTTCGTTGGATCTGACGCCCTGCAGGCCTTGGATGCTGGCAACACCGTCGCCCACTTGGACCACCGTGCCCACATCCACCAAAGTCAAATCTCCGCCAAATTCTTCGATCTGACGCTTTATAAGCGAAACTATGTCCTGTCCTCTGGTAGCCATCAGAGGTACTCCTTACTCTAACGATTAAAAGAGATTGCTAAGCCGAGGCGGCAATCTCCGTGTGCAAGCGGTTTCGCAGCCCGTCTAACCGGGCTTTGGTGCTGCCGTCCAGCAGCCGGTCACCGATCTGAATCACCAGGCCGCCGATGATTGACTCATCGACATTTGTGGTCAGAACGACTTCGCGGCGGACCAGTCCGGCCACGAAACTGTTGATACGGTCGGCTTCGGCGTTTTCCAGTGGCACCGCGGTAGTGACTTCAACCCGTTGCCGCCCTAGGTGGTTGTCGAGTAATTCGATATAACCCGTATATACGCCAACAATCGAGTCGACTGAGTTCTTGGACACCAACAGGTCAACTAGGTTACGCACCATGGCATTGACCCCGGCCAGCACCGTTGCGGTGGCGGCCAGCTTGGCAACGCTGGACATGTCGGCGTGTTTCATGAGAGCGGCGAAGTCGGCGTCTTCAAACGCCTCGCCCACCACTGCCAAGTCCTCGCCCCATTGTTCAACCTGGTTGTTCTCCAGCGCCAAGTCGAAGATGGCCTGTGCGTACCGTTTTCCTGAGAGCTGTTGGGCCATGGGTCCTTTAGCCCCTTCTCAGGGATTCGCCTTCTTCTAATACCTGGTTGATCAGGCTCTCATGGGCCGTGCGGTCCAGAGAACTGCGGATGACCCGTTCTGCCGCGGTTATGGCGAGGTCGCCGAAACTGGCCCGGACCTCTTGAAGGGCGGTGTCCCGCTCCCGTGCGATGTCCGCTTTTGCCCGTTCCACGAAGGCTTCAGCCTCCTGGCGTGCCTTGTCCATCTCTTCGGTCCGGAACCGCTCCGCCGCTTCCCGTGTTTGGTCCATGATGCGTTGACCTTCACGCCGGGCCTCGTCTATCTGCTCCTGGATGGCCTCCTGGGCAGATGCGGCTTCCTCACGCGCCCGGTCGGCGGCCTCCAGGCTCTCCCGGATACGCTCCGTCCGTTCATCCAGCATCCGCATCAGGGGCTTGTAGGCGAAGAAGCCAAGGATTCCCAGCAGGAGGATGAAGTTGACTAAGTAAGCGACTAAGCTTGGTAGATTTATCCCTAGTTCGGTTACCCCTAGCAGTAACATGCTAGACCACGAAGAGTAGGATCACCGCCGTGATCAGGGCGTAGATCCCCAACGCCTCGGCGAAGGCGATGGCCAGAATCATGTTAGTCTGTATCGCGGCCGCTGCTTCGGGATTCCTTCCGATGGCGCCCATAGCCCCTGAGCCCAGAATGCCGATGCCGATGCCAGGGCCGATCACACCGAGACCGATGGCAATACCGGCCCCGATGAATTTGCCAAGTTCGCTAAATTTCAGTGCCTCATCAGTTATTTGCAACAGAACTAAGTCCATCACCGTTCTCCTCTTAACCTTTTAAAATTGTTTGTTCGAGATTCGGCCGCCCATTTGCGGACCGGAAATTTGGCTATCTATGTGTGTATTTTTATTTAGTGCTTATCGTGGGTCGTGGCCACCGACAGGAATACGACGGTCAACCCGGCGAAGATGACCGCCTGAATCAAACCTACAAGCAATTCAAGGCCGAAGACAAATTGAGTTGCAACGAACGGTACCAGGAATGTGATCATCACCACCAGAATCTCGCCCGCCGTCATGTTGCCAAACAACCGGAAAGTAAAGCTGATCACGCGGACGAATTCACTGGTTAGTTCTAAAAGCCCTACGAAGGCGTCAATCAGCCCGGCGGGTTTGCCGCGGAATAACTTGCCCAATTGGAAGAATTTCTTCAAGTAACCGAAGCTGCCCGCTCGGAAGCCCCAATATTCTACGAATACAAATGACACTAACGCCAGAGCCAGCGGCATGTTGATGTCGGTGCCCGCGGAGCGTATCAGATGGGCTTTAATCTCACCGTCCACGGTGAAGCCCAGGAATTGATAGAAGGGAAGTAATGCAAGCCAGGCGTTGAACAGTACGAAGAAAAAGATCGTTGCAACGATCGGGAAAGTACGGCGGGCCATCTCAGCCCCTAGTACAGCGGCGGAGAATCCCAAGACACCCTCTATCATCGACTCGACGAATCCTTGGAATCGTCCCGGGATCACCGAGCGCCTGCGGGCAGCCGTGACGAATATAAGAATCAAAACGATGGTGGTAAACCAGGAAGAAAGGAGTGTGTTGGTTACCGCAAACTCGGTGGCCCCGAGAGGTGAGAAGTGGCCTTCTCCCTCGCCTTCGGCCGCCTCACCGGATTCTCCGCTTGATTCACCTTCCACATGCACTAGTCCGAGGTGTTCATCGCGGGTGGAGGAGGGGAAAATGGGTTGGGGAGGGAGGTGAATCTCCGGCTTATCCAGAAACTGGTCGGTGCCGAACATGGCCGAACCAACAGCACCGAAGACGAAACCAGCCAGCAGCAGAAAAACCAAACCTATTCCTGTGAACAGGAGTAATTTCTTCCCCAATGCGCCAGTCGGCACTATTGTTCTCCTCGATTATCGGTGGATCCGCCGCTTTTCGTTCCGGAGAGGACAGGCTGGACCATCTTGTAGAGACCCCAAAACGCGACGATGCTGCCCAGCACCGTCCCCAGCAATGTGAATAAGGGTACGGTGCCGGCTAACTTATCTAAACCAAGACCCCCTACAACCCCAACCACGATACAGATGGCAACGTACCATCCGAGCCCGGTTAGGCGTAGGGCCAGGACCATCAGATTCATGTCTCCGCCAGAGCGATTCGGATGTTATCACTGGGTATTGTAAAAGTCAATTAGCTTTGAATTCACGAAATTCGTTGGCCTTTTCAACGAAAAAACAGCCCGTCAATGTGGCGACAGGGCTGTCTGTTTATCCTCATTTTCCTAAGGCCTTCAACGGGCGCCTGACTGCTTGCCGAAGTCCTCCAGGTCCAGGGAGTCGATGAAGTCGGTGAATGCAGACATGCTCTTCAATTCTTCTGGCTTCACCTCAGCCTGCGGTTCTAAAGGAGAGCCATCGCTTGCTGTTTCCTGTCCCAGAGGCTTGCCGGTTTCCTTATCCAAATGGATTCCCGCCTTGTCCAAAACCTCTTCGTTGGCGTAGATCGGCACTTTCGCCCTCACGGCCAAGGCAACTGCGTCGCTGGGCCGGCAATCGATCTCCTTGGATTCCCCGTTGGACTGGATGGTGATTTTGGCGAAGAAAGTGTCGTTGTGGAGGTCGCTTACCAAGATGTGGTCGATGGTGCCACCCAGGGAGTCAATGATCGTTCCCAGCAGGTCGTGGGTCAGCGGCCGCGGGACGCTCAGGTCCTGGAGCTTCACCGCGATGGCGTCGGCTTCCGCTGGGCCAATCCAAATAGGAAGATACCGGTCAGATTCCTTCTCTTTGAGGATCACGACGCGCTGGTAGTTCATGGGGCTGACCCGGATGCTATCTACGGTCATCTCGAGCATGCAGTTGGTGGCCTCCGAAAATCGTCCGTTGCTCTGGCAAAATTGTAGACCTAGGGCAATTTGCGTGTCAACCCGAGTCACGCGTGATTCGTGACTAGCCCGATGTCAGGTTGTGTCCATGGACGGTCTAATATCGCCTAACTTGAACCTAGGTGG
>Ga0207963_1000335_pt1 | contig 24661 bp, 26 predicted proteins | sample Knorr_S15_td_NAD_FD_185604 | JGI IMG/M metagenome (GOLD analysis project Ga0207963, IMG submission 185604) | Marine microbial communities from Southern Atlantic Ocean transect - Knorr_S15_td_NADW_ad_2500m_LV_A (SPAdes) (version 2) | ecosystem: Environmental > Aquatic > Marine > Oceanic | place...
TCGCCGCCCACGGGTATATCGCCTTGGCCCCGGACATGTTTTCCCGGTGGGACGGGGACCAAGAGGCCCTAACCCGCGGCGACATCAGTGTGAGGATCTCCGATGTGGACATCAGGTCCTACATGGGTGACAGCCTAGACCACCTGCTGACCTACCCCCAAGTGGACCCCGACCGCATCCGCACTATGGGCGTCTGCCAGAGCGGCGATTATGCACTGGTGTTGAAAGTGTGCGCCACGAGATAGCGGCCAACATCGTCATCTACGGCAGAGCGCAGGCCAGCAAATGGGAAGTTAATCAAGAACGGCCCGAGCCTTACGAGTTCATCCTGGAGCGGGACCAAGCGCCGGGCTTGGGAAATCTGGGGTGAGGACGATCGGGTGGTCTCGGTGGAGGACATGCGCAGGCTGAGAGACGTCCCGGAATCCAACCGAAAGACCTATGAGTTCGCCCTGTTCCCCGGCATGCCCCACGGTTGGATGAACTCCACGATGCCGGGCCGCTATCGTCCCAAGGAAACGGAACAGGCTTGGTCTATGATCTTGGATTTCATGGAGCGGGTACACGCTGGAGAGTTTCCCGACGACCGGGTGATCTGGCGTTTCCAGTCCAACATCGCCCCAGACTATGACTTCACCAAAAAAGTGCGACTGGCCTGAGATTGGCCGCCTGGCCGGTGGATATCCCAACCGCAGATGGAAGATGGCATAATCAGGGATAAGTCCCAACGAACTCAAATGCCAATAATGTTTCAAATTTAAAGAGGGCGAATAAACATGCCAGGCCTGGAAACAGGAGTCCAATTCCATCTGCCTACTTATGCCCACGTGCCACTGCCGCACCTGGTCGAACTGGCCAAGAAGGCTGAGGCGAAGGGCGTCGGGCAATTCTGGGTGACCGACAATCTTAGGAGCCGTAACAGCTTCGTCGTGCTGGCGGCGTTTGCCAGTGTTCTCAAGGTGAAGCTCGGGACTGCCATCACGGTCCAGTACTTCCGCAATCCAGTCGATCTGGCCGACATGGTGGCGACGATCAGCGAGTTGATGGATGGACGAGAACTAAGCATCGGTCTGGGTTTCGGCAATCCCAGGACCTATAATTTCGTTGCTACCCCCAAACCCATCAGCTTCTTGCGGGAGACCTCTCAGAGCCTGCGCCGGCTCCTGAACGGCGAAGAAGTAAGTTTCGCTGATTATCCAAACCTGCTCGACTATTTCAACTTCAATCCCAAAGGGTTGTTCAAGCTGAATTTCATCCCCAAGACCCCGGTCCTCCAATACTGTGGCGCCAACGGCCCACTGGGCCTGGCAGTTGGCGGACAGGACATGGACGGCCTGATATTCGGCGGCCATTATATGGCGGCCTTGCGCACCGGCCGTGTGCCCGAACACTTGCGAATCTTCAACGACGCCGCCAAGGAGTCCGGAAACGGCGAAGATATCCCAAGAGTCGCGGAGATCAAGATATCTCTATCGAAGGACGGGCAGGCAGCCAGAGACTTCGTTAAAGAGAGCTCAGGAAACCGGATCTTGAACATGTACCGCAGGGGCTATAGCCATGAGGATATCCAGCGGTTGGGGGTCGATCTGGAGGATGCGGACCAACTGAACCAGGCCGAGGAGGCCGGGGCGTCCGCCGCCGAGTTCGACGACCTGGTCACGGACGACATGGTCGACGCGATCTTCATCGCCGGGACGCCCGGCGACTGCCTGGAACGCATGATTGAAGTCCAAGATACCGCGCGAAAACAAGGCTTCCACCAGTTGATGTATTCCGAACTGGGACCGGACATCGACGAAGCGCTCGGCCTGTTGTGTGACGAGATAATTCCAGCTTTATAACTCCTGGTCTCAAAGCGGCCCACGATTACTGCTTGTCGATGATAACGGACGGTGAGCCGTTGTCCGGAAAGGTCACAGTGGCGGCGATCGTCTTGTTGGGGACCTTGATGCACTTGAGGCACTGGGCTGGAAAGGTGACGTGGCTGATCCCGCGTAGCGGCAAGATCCAGTGGCGCCCCAAGCTGCATTCCATGGTGACTATATTGCTCATTCAGCTTTCCCTTGGACCATGTATCGATTATAAATCGGTATATGGCCCAGATGAAAACCTCATCGGCGGGACGGCCGCCGTTAACCTAGTTCTCGGCGTAAGAAAGTATGAAGCTGGTGGAATAGTCTTCGGGGACTTCCTGGACGACCAACCAAACCGGTTGCGCCCACGCCTTTTCGCACGCGTCGGTCTGTTCGGCCTCCACATGGACGACCACTGTTTTACCTAGATGCTGCATCAGGAACGGGGTCACCACATCGAATGAGCAACCGGACCCGGTGATCACGGTCCCGGCCAGCATCTCCGTTTCTCAGACCACCAGGTCTAGGCCCATCACCACTAGACCGTTTGACTCGGCTAGATAAACCTCTGTTTCTGCTCTAGTTTGTAAGACGACCTCCGGTCCTAGATGTGAAGGTTCGCCTCCGTCCAGCTCGAACGCATCCCGTACCCAGACGAAGTCATCGGCCACTCGGAACGGCACCGCCACGTTGTTCTCACCGCGGCAGTCGGTGTAGATACGGCCGTCGGTGCTGACGTGGAATGGATAACGAGTTCCGTTCACTTCATACAACAGGACATAGCCGGGAATTATTGCCATTGTGTAGGAGAACCCAGGTTCAGGACAGCCCATCCCACCGTCGTTGAATTCTAATGACAGGGAATGGACCAATACCAAGTCTTCGGGCGCTACTCCGAGCCTTGCGCCCAGCTCGCGGCGAGCGGTTGAGCCAGCATCTTTGCTCGCATCCGGCGTAACCGGGGTAAGGATCGCTACCGGCTCCCCGCCGGCGATCTGACTGCCAAGCGTGCCTTCAAGCAGGTCCCGCAGGTCATCGTCGTCGCCGACATATAAGACGATGAGCATCCCGCTGGAATAAAAGTGTGGTGGGGCGATCCACATCACCGAGGTGGTCCCGATCGTACTGCCATCGGGGCCGATACCTGCCGTCGCGGCCCGGGCACCATCGGAACTTGGATATTCGAACACCTGTACGCCGTTACCGTTAACCGTGATGGTTCGGCCGGTAACATCGAAGAAAGGTTGCCGGACGTCTCCGCCTTCCTCGACATCATCCCCGGAAAATCGCAAGTCATCTATCAACTGCTGGCGGTCCATCGGTGGCCGGACTACCGACTGAATGCCCGTGTCTATATTGATATCTAGTTCGTAGGTTTCGCCCTTCACGATCTCGATGTCGACCGGCAAGAAGATCGTGCAGCCGAGAAACTCGCAGTCTGTGAGGTCCACTTCGTAGCGACCAACGGGCAGCCCTGTTTCGAACGAGCCGTCTGGGTTTAATGAGACCACGATGTCGCTGGTTAGTTCACTACGGAGTTGGAGTTGGCGCGACGAATAGGTGTCTCCCACCTGGGTGGAACATGGTTCAACCGGACACAGCGGCCCGATCTTTACCGAACCGCCAGCGTGCCTGTCTCATTGCCGGGCACAACAGTGGCAAACTCTTCCGGCAAACAGGCCACGATGGTCAAAATAATGAGCCCGGTCAAGAATGAAAACGATCTGATGCTCAAGATCTGGTCCTCCAACAGTCCAATCTAAATATACTGCAATCATCAAGACGGAGCAGAGGAGCCAATAGTTCCCGGACCAAACCAACTGATGCGAGGGCCCAAATAGGTGGCTACGCCGTCCCAGGCACGTGATAAGCTAATCGGAATCAGACACGCTGATCGTGGATTGAAGGCGCCCGGATTCCAAAAATGCAGATGAAATTGTTCCCATTGACAGTCCTATTGGCTTTGCTGGCCGTCCTGGTCGCCTGCGAAACTGAAACGGGTATCGCCAAGGAGATCGCGGACAAGGAACCAGAGTTGGTAGTTTCGGCTGCCCAGATGGTCGCGGACTACGAGGAAAACGAGTCCGCGGGGGACGAGAAGTACAAAGGGAAAGTAGTCTTGGTCACGGGGGTTATCAGCACGATCTACCGGGGCATCCTTCAGACCCCATACGTGGAATTGGAAGCCGGAGTCCGCTGCAATTTTAGCGACAACGAAGACGCCGTCATGCTTAAGCTTGAAGAGGGTCAAACGGTCTCGATGAAAGGCCAAGGCGACAGACTGCTACTGGGCGTCGAGCTACGGGGCTGTACCGTAGAATAACCTTCTCCGATCCGGTTCACTCCTCCTTATCTGAAGGCATTCATCAACGCCTGGCAATGGCCGGAGATTGGCCCTTGCAGCGTTGAATTCATCGCCAGTGGCCGATTAAACTTAAGCTATACACTGCCTTTACCGCCCAACCTGTTGGGCCGCAGGGCTCCGGGAGGCAGCAATGGTTGTCCTTGCCATCATCATCGGCGGCGTCATCGGCGGCTTGGTCGCTGTCTTCGGCACGCTGCTGGTCCGGGGCGACCTGGGAATTCGTGTGCCTGGCGCGTTGGACCCCGAATACCGTCACCGTGAAGTCGTGAACTGCGGCATGATGATGTCCCTCGGAATGAAAGCCGGTTCGGTTGGGGCCGGGGTGGGCGCGGTGGTTGGCATCGTGGTGTACCAACTCGCCTTTTGATACTTGGCTTGCTCCCACTTGCGATTCGCGAGAGAATCTACCTAGCCTAACCAGAGATGAATGTCGGCGGAAGGCCGGCAGCGAGCGGGGATATGTACGCAGTAACGAACCGGATCAGAGTCAAGACGGGCCACGGCGGCGACATGGAAAAGACCTTTGGTAAGCGGGGCGGAGTCGAGAAAGAGCCTGGCTTCAAGAGCTTTGAACTGTGGCGTCAGGAAGTCGAGGAAGACCACGAGGTATTCCTGGTGGTGACCCGCTGGGAGACCAAAGAGGACTTCAAGAATTGGACCCAGAGCGCCTCATTCAGAGAGGCCCACTCCGGAGGGCCACCGGATTTCATCTTGGGCGGCGAGTTGGCAAACTACGAAGTCAAACTCTCCAGCGAAAACTACTAACCGCCGGAGATACCAAAAACATTACAGCCAAAAGAGTAGGGGCACGGCTTTGCCGTGCCCCTACTCTTTTATATCCATGGCCGTTATTTGCCGTGGCAGCGTTTGTACTTCTTTCCACTGTTGCAGGGGCACTTGGCGTTGCGGCCAATCTTGCCCTGGTCCGGCTGCATCGTGCGTTTCTCGTTGCAGAAGGCGCAGGTACAGGCTGCCGGATGATCGTTGTACCAGTTGGTCCTTGTGGACATGACTTCCCAATCGCCTCGGTCTCTATCGGGGACGACACTCCCCGTACCACCATCCTACAACCCCAACTACTCCCACACAACCAACCAAAGCGCCCGTTCCAGCCTTCCCCAGTAAGCCCGGCTGTGCCGGCGGTTGACGAAAATTTGGGGGATATTACAATACCTACGGTAGATTCCCTCAACTTTACGCTGAATTTGGAGTAACCATGTCCGGCGACCCGACTGGGATCGATTTTCTGCTGACCCCCTACCGAGTTCTCGACCTGACCGACGAACGCGGCATACTGGCTGGCAAGATACTGGCCGACCTGGGCGCCGATGTGATTCAGATCGAGCCCCCGGGCGGCAGTCCGGCCCGGAACATAGGACCTTTCCACGGCGACGACCCACTGCCCGAGAAAAGCCTATTCTGGTGGGCCTACGCCGCCAATAAGCGGAGCATCACCCTGGACCTGGAGCAGAAGGACGGACGGGCCCTGATGGAGAAACTGGTCGCCGAAGCCGACTTCCTATTGGAGTCCTTCTCCCCCGGTTATCTGGAAGGGCTGGGTCTGGCCTACAAGCGTCTGGCGGAGATCAACCCCAAGCTGGTCATGGTGTCCATCACCCCCTTCGGACAGGACGGGCCTTACTCCAACTATCAGGCGACCGACATCGTGGGTATGGCGCTGGGCGGGTTCATGTATCTGACCGGTGACGACGACCGCGCCCCCGTCCGCATCAGCTTCCCCCATTTCTACCTCCACGGAGGGGCTGCTGGCGCCACTGCCGCCATGCTGGCCCACACCCATCGAATGATCGCCGGGCAGGGCCAATACGTCGACGTTTCCTGTCAGCAGGCTGTGGCCAAGACCCTAGCCCACGCGCCGCAGATCTGGGACATCGAAGGCGCGATCCTAAAGCGTCAGGGCGTCTATCGCCAGACCTCCGGGGAGAACCGGGTGCGCATCAACTGGCCCTGCAAAGATGGTTATGTCAATTACATGGTGCAAGGCGGCTCGGTCGCCTACAGCACCCGCGCCCTGTTGGGGTGGATGGGAGAGGACGGATTCGACACTGCCGATCTGAATGCCATCGATTGGGAGGAGATGGGATACGGGGCGATAACCCCGGAACTCATGGCCCAACTGGGCGAGCCTTTGGGAGACTTCTTCAAGGGCCACACCAGGGCGGAATTAGTGCAGGGCAGCCTCGACCGAAGGATATTGCTCTTCCCGGTGGCTACACCATCAGCCCTCCAAGGTCACCCGCAGCTCGAGGCCCGCGGATATTTCAAGGACCTGGACCACCCGGAACTTGGGGTCGCTGTCCAGTATCCAGGGGCATTCATCAAATCTGGCGATGGCGGTGATATCGCCGGCCTCTACCGCAGGCCGCCCTTGATCGGCGAGCACAATCTGGAGATATACCAAAAAGAGCTCAGTCTCTCCGGGGCGGAGATAGAGTCCCTCAAGCGCAGCGGTGTTATATGACTGCCAATCAAGAAACCACCAAACCCTTGGATGGCGTAAACGTACTAGACTTCTGCTGGGTTGCCGTCGGTCCCATGACCACCAAATACCTGGGCGAGTACGGGGCCACCGTGGTGCGGGTGGAATCGGTGAAACGCCCTGGTACCCTACGCCGCGCCGCGCCATTTAAAGATGGTGTCTCCGGCATCAACCGCAGCGCCTATTTCGCCAGCTACAACGCCAACAAGATGGGTATCACGGTCGACATGCGGCATCCCAGGGCCCGAGAATTGATGCTGCGCATGGCCAGATGGGCCCACATAGTTACCGAGAACTTCACACCCGGCACCATGGAGAGCTGGGAGCTGGGCTTCGACCAATTCAAGGAGGTAAACCCCGCCATCGTGATGTTCAGCACCTCCATGATGGGCCGGGGCGGGCCCATGGAGAAGCAGCCAGGCTTTGGGCCGGTGCTGTCGTCCCTGGTGGGTCTGACCAACCTGACCGGTTGGCCCGACCGGGACCCAGTCAACCCCTACGGCGCTTACACCGATTTCATAGTCCCCAGGTTCGCTGTTGCCGCGATCCTGGCCGGATTGGACCGCAGCCGCCGCACGGGAGAGGGGACTCACATAGATATGTCCCAACTGGAGACCACCTTGCACTTCTCAGCCCCGGTGTTGCTGGACTACGCAGTCAACGGCCGCGAGCAGGCCCGCATAGGCAATCGCGACCCCGGGGCTGCACCCCACGGCGTCTTCCCCTGTGCCGGAGACGACCGGTGGATCGCGCTGGGTTGCTTCTCCGATGCTCATTGGGAAGGACTGCAACGGACCATCGCCCCAGATGGCACCGGCTGGCCCTACAACCCCGATTTCGCCACCATGCTGGGCAGGAAAGCCAATGAAGACGAACTGGAACAGCTACTATCGACTTGGACTAGTTCTTGGGATGTTGGAGCTCTGATGGAAACGTTGCAGAGTTCCGGAGTGCCCGCGGGAATGGTCAACGACTGCCGGGACCTCTTCGACGATGCCCAATTGCAGCACCGTGGCCATTTTCAGTGGTTGGATCACCCGGAGATCGGACCCTACGCCACCGACCGTAGCGAAATGATACTATCTCTAAGTCCGGGCAGCCTAGACACGCCGGCCCCGCTCTTGGGTGAGCACAACTCCCATGTCTTGAAAAGCCTGATCGGTCTAACCGACGATGAGTACATGTCGCTGGAAGAGGACGGGGTGTTGGAGTAGGGGAAGCTATCAGCTTTCAGTGGGCTGTCGCGGCTCCCTAAACCTCAGGGTACCTCCCGCTATGACCAGGCTGATCGACGTGAAGCTGATCAAGAACAAGGCCATCTTGAGGTCATCTAAGGCCTCTTGCAGGAAACCGGTGATCAGCGGTCCTAAAGATGTTCCCACCGATGTCATCATCATTGTGAAAGCGAAGGCCACCGCCAACTCCCTGGGCCGGATTCCCGGCAAGTGGAAAGGCACCGTCACCAAGATCGGGAAGAAAGCCCAGGCCACTCCGTTGAAGAACGAGAGCACGAACAGCGCGGGCACCGACCCGGTCAAAACCATGCCGACGTTGGTGCCGATCATCAAGACCCCTAGAACCTGAAGGAAAGCGCCCTGCCGGCCGGAGGTGGACGCCGCCCATGCGATCGCCATGCCTCCGATACCTCCCACTACCACACCCAACGCCAAGATTCCACCAGTAAGGCGTAGTGAAATACCGAACTCTTCCAACATCAAGGTCGGATAGAAGGCCAAAAACGCGCCAAAGGACAACGTCGACCCGACGAACCCTAGCCCGCCGATCCAAAGGTCGCGGTGGCCAAGAGCGCCCTTGACCACATCCAGGCCCTGGGGCATAACCACGTCCTGGTCTGCCTGGTTAGTCCGCTCCCTGCCCAAGATCGTCCACAGAACAGTAATGCCGGCGAAATATAGCCCGAATACCCTTAGCGTTATCCGCCAGTCGCCGTCGGTCAGATCGAGTACCACCGGCGCCGCCACGAGTCCTCCGCCGACCACCAGCCCGAAGAGCACGTTAGACAGCCCGTTTACCAATATCACTTCTTTTGGCGGGAACCATTGCCTTGTCAGAAGTACCCTGGCCGGCATCTGGGCGATGTTGCTGATGCCGAACAACAGGCGTCCCACCAGCAGCACGAAGAATACCGGGGCGAAACTCTGGAGAAATAGGCATCCAGTGGCCATCGTGAGAGTTGCGGCGGTGAGCCACTTGGGCGACAACCGGGAAGTAGCCCAACTGAGGGGTATGGCCAGGGCGATGTTTCCCCAGTGGGACGCCGAACCCAACAACCCCTGCTGGCTGGGCGAGAGATCCAGGTCCGCACTGATAGAGGGCAGCAAGATCCCCAAGGTGTTCAACACCATGAAGGAGGAAACGCTGGAGAATAGCCATACGCTGATGACCGTCCAGCGGTATCTGCTATAGATAATTGCAGTCTGGGGAGTCAATTATGGTTAGATCCGGTCCGGTCTGCCGCTGCCAGTCTCGAGATCGGACGACGAAATACAACGGTTCGTTGACGGTATGGCATATCATAGACCCGCAATGGGCATAAATGCCAAGTTATTGATTGCAGGCGGCTAGGACCCATACCTGGGAGGACAGATTATGGAGCGCATCGGAGTCGGGTTTTCGGGGGGAATGTCGCCCCAAGATATCGTCGAGTGCGTCAAGGTCGCTGAGGACTTGGGCTATGAGTCGGCCTGGGTGGCTGAGGGTCACGGCGGCGACCAGTTCTCCGTCCTAACCGCCTGCGCGGTGGCCACCGAGAAGATCAAACTGGGTACCAGTATCACCAGCGTCTTCGTCCGCACACCGCCAACGATAGCCATGGCAGCGGCCTCGGTGGACTACTTCTCCAACGGCCGTTTCATCCTTGGAGTGGGCAGCAGCCACAAGGTCCAGGTGGAGCCGGAACACGGCTTGGAGTTCACCCGCCCCGTGCAGCGGCTGCGGGAATGCGTGGACATCGTGCGGGCAATCCTCAAGGACTCGGACGTGAACTACCATGGTGATATCTACGACATAGAGCGTTTCGACCTGTGGTTCCAGCCGCTACGAACTGAGATACCCGTCTACGTGGCGGCAGTGTTCCCCAAGATGCTCGAGGTCTGTGGCGAGATCAGCGATGGAGCGATCTTGACGTGGTGCACCTTGGACCACGCGGCAGAGGCGGCTCGGGCTGTCGGCCTCGGCGCCCGGAACGCCGGACGCGACCCGGCTGACGTGGACGTGGCCAGCCTGCTCCCGTGCGCCGTATCCGATGACCGGGATGCCGCCCGCGACCTGATGCGCATGCCCATCGCGTCTTACGCCGGCCGGTTTCCCCGCTACCGCAAACTCATGATCGACGCCGGATTTCCGGAGGAGATCGAGGGCGTGCGGGTGGCCTGGCAGGCAGGCGACATCCAGAAAGCCCTGGACTTGGTGCCGGGCGGCCTCATCGACACGATCGGCCTGGTCGGCACCGCCGAAGAGGCCCGCGAAAAGCTGACCGGATACCGGGAAGCAGGTATCACCCTGCCCATCGTCTCGCCCAGGTTCATGGGCGAGGGCGCCAAAGAGCAAGCCATGGAGATCATCCGCGCCTGCGCCCCAGCCTGATATACTCACCCAAACTCTCGCCTTGTAACTAATGACCCTTCCCCCGTCGTCCTTCCGTGGAAGGAGGGGAAGGTTAGGTCCGAGGAAGTCGAGACTCACGACGGAGTCGGAGATGGGGCGCTCCATCCTCCTGCACGTACCTACCCGAGAAATCGAAATGGACTTCAACTTCACCCTCCAACAAGAAAAATTCAGAGAAGAACTCCGCGAATTCCTCACTGCTGAAGTCCCCGTGGAGAAGCAGGAGATTTTCGGTCTGTTGACCGAGGAGCAGTACCAGTTCGGCCGGGAGATCAACCTGAAACTGGCGGAACGGAAATGGCTGGCCGTCGGGTGGCCGGAAGAGCATGGTGGTGGCGGGAAAGGCCCCATCGAACAGGGCATCTTGGCCGAAGACATGGGATACTGGCGGGTGCCAAAGAGTGGCTCCATCGGCCTGGGAATCGTTGGCCCGGCCATCATGGTATTTGGAACCCAAGACCAGAAAGACCGGTATCTGCCCGCCATCGCCAAGGGCGAGGTCGAGTACTGCCAGGGATTCAGCGAACCCAACGTGGGATCCGATCTAGGGTCATTGGAGCTGCGGGCCGAGCGCGACGGCGACGAGTATGTGCTGAACGGCTCCAAGATGTTCACCAGTTACGCTTACCACGCCAACTATATGTATCTACTTGCCCGGACCGACCCACAGGCCCAGAAGCACCGCGGCATCAGCCTATTCATCGCCGACCTCAAGACACCGGGCATCAGCCTAACTCCCCTGCCCTATATAAACGGCGAGATGGCGGCCCAAACTATCTTCGACAACGTCCGTCTGCCGTTATCGTGTCTGATCGGCGAGGAGAACCGGGGCTGGTACCACGCGATGACCACGCTGGACTATGAGAGGTCCGGCCTTTGGCGCTATGCCAACGTGCGGCGGGTGTTCGATGACTTTGTCGAATTCTGCAATGGCTCCTCCCCCGACGGCGGGCAGCCCCTGGCCGAGCACCCATTGGTCCGCCACCAACTGGCCCAACGCAGGCTGGGCATGGAGACTTGGAAGCTGCTCTGCTGGAACGTGGCCTGGATGCAGAACTCGGGAGCCGTGCCCAACTCAGAGGCGTCGGTAGCATTTCTGTACGGCAGCGAAGAGCGTCTGCGTTTCGCCGAGATGGCAATGGAGGTCCTCGGCCCCTACGCCACACTGCGCAACGGCTCTCCCATGGCGCCGCTCCTGGGCAATATAGAAGGTATCCACCGCGAAGCCATGCATCTGCACGGCGCCGGCACCACCGAGATTCACCGCAACATCATCGCCCAACGCGGCCTCGGGATGCCCCGCTAGAGATACCGATCTATGGACTTTGGCCTGACAGAACAAGAGGAGATCCTCCGGCGCTCCGCCCGCGAGTTCCTCGAGGCGGAGTGCCCTACGTCCTTGGTACGCCAAGCCGAAGAATCAGGTGAAGGCCATGCACGGGAGCTTTGGCGGAAGATCGCCGGACTCGGCTGGCTGGGTATTTCACTTCCGGAGCAGTTCGGCGGGACCGGCGGCTCCCTCACAGATCAGACCGTCTTATTTGAGGAGATCGGGCGGGCCTTGACGCCGGGCCCATTGCTAACATCATCCGTCTTGGCAGCCCAGATAGTGCTGATTGCCGGAAACGACGCTCAGAAAACGGCTCTAATCCCCGGGGTCATCAGCGGTGAGGTCATCCTGACGCTGGCCAGGGGAGACCGCCTGGAGACCGCATCGCGGGACGGCGGGCTGACCCTCAACGGCGACAGCCTTTTCGTCCCTTATGCCGGGTTGGCCACTAACATCATCTGCGCCACCCGCCCCGCAATTCGAGCCTGGCCAGATACAACCTTGGTCCTGGTGGACCCGAAGGCGGACGGCGTGACTATGACGTCCATGGAGTCCATCGCCAACTATCCCCAGTTCCTGGTCGATTTCGATGACGTGCCGCTTCCCGATGCCTCGGTCCTAGGTCAGACTGCCGAAGGGATGCAAGCCTTGGACCTGGCGGTCCGGCGGGCCACCGTGGCCCAATGCGCCGAGACCTTGGGCCGGGCGCAAAAGGTCTTGGAGATGGTGGTCGAATACGCCGGACACCGCGTCGCATTCGGACGCCCCATCGGGACTTTCCAGGCCGTCCAGCACCGCTGCGCCGATCTCAGAGTTGCAGTGGACGGCGGAAGGATGCTCACCTATCAGGCGGCTTGGAAGTTGGACCAAGGTCTAACGGCCGACGACGAGGTCTCCATGGCCAAGGCTCAGGCTGGAATGCTGAGCAGGCTGGCCACCGAGGCCGGTCATTCTATCTTCGCCGGAATCTCCTTTACCGTTGAACACGACATGCAGCTCTATTCGTCCCGCGCCAAGATCTCCGAGGCGAACCTGGGCGATACCGAATACCATCTGGACCGTCTGGCTGCGCAGATGGGGCCCTGACGCGCCATACATACAAAGTCCCTTCTCCCGCGCACGGGAGAAGGTTAGGATGAGGGTTTCCGCCCGCAATAGGCCGCATCGGTTAAATGTGGATAACTCGGAACGGTGGTTCGACGGGCTCACCATGAGCGGCATTGCACGTGTGTATTCGAGGGAAACCCGCCTGTACTGAGCCAATCGAAGTACCTATTTTTTACCAACACAACAACTAAAAAGAGGATTCAACATGCCGGATGCCAAACCCATCTCCAGCGAAACTCTAGAAGTTCTTCGGACCATCCCGACCCAGACCCTGATCGACGGACTCTGGGTGATGGGCTGGCCCATGAGCTTTATCCACGGCGCAAAGCCACTACAAGCCGGACAGCACATGGCCGGCCGGGCCGTTACCCTCAGGTTCGTGCCCCACCGCCCTGATCTGGTGGCGGACAAACCCAAAGGCGACCAGTCGGCCGAATACGTTGCGATCGAACTTTGCGGGCCGGAAGAGATACTGATCATCGACGCCATGGGCTGGGAGTACAGTTCCGTGGGAGGCGACATCAAATTCCTGCGCATGATGCAACTGAAGGCCGGCGGGCTGGTTACCGATGGCGCCGCCCGGGACAGCAACACGCTCAAGGGCTATGGCTTCCCGGTTTATGCCGCCAACACCACCGCTAAACAGGGCCCGGCGGAGTTCTGGCCCTGGCAGGTAAACGACGCTATACAGTGCGGCGGAGTGCTGGTCCGCCCTGGAGATGCCGTTGTGGGAGATGATGACGGCGCTGTAGTCGTTCCGGCCGCGGTGGTCGACGATGTCATCCGCATCGCCCACGAACGGGAAGAAGTGGAAGCGGTGATCAAAGCCCAACTCGAGATCGAGCAGTGCTCGCCCGGCAAATACTATCCGTTCAACGACCTCACCTGGCAATTATTCGAGGAGAAAACGGGCAAGAAACGCACCGGGTAATCACCCGGGAATTGCCCGGAAAAACAGCCGTTGAAATCCATGGCGTGACTATGGAACGTATCTTACGTATATTGGAAATTGGCAAATCACCACCATGGACCTGAATGAGAATGGACCGATCAAACACAAGACGTAAAAACAAACTCACAACCTGGCTGATTCCCGGAGCGCTGGGGTTGCTGCTATTCGTCATCTCCGCCTGTGGCGGTGGCGCCACCGCCACGCCTGAGAGTGGTGCGCCATCCGCCTCGGCGGCGGCAACCGCCAAGTCCGCGCCACGGGTTTTCCCGGATGACACCGCCGCCGACGAACTGGTTGCGGCCCAAGAATCGGTCATGATTCGGATCTATCAGAAGGCGTTGCCTTCGGTGGTCAATATCCAGGTCATCCAGGGCCTGGAAGGGAATGATGGGACCGGCCGGTTCCCAAACGTACCCGGGATTCCCGATGATTTCTTGGAACGGGGTGAGGGGTCAGGGTTCGTTTGGGACACCGAAGGCCGGATCGTCACCAACCAACACGTGGTGGATGGGGCCGAGACAGTCACAGTCATATTCCCCGACCGCACCCAGGTATTAGCCAAGGTGCTGGGCGGAGACCCTGATTCAGACCTGGCGGTCCTGGAGTTGTTGGAAGATGTGGAAGGTCTGGTGCCCATCGACCTGGGCGATAGCAACGACGTGCTGGTGGGACAGCTCGCCGTGGCCATCGGCGCGCCCTTTGGACAGTCTTTCACCATGACCAGCGGCATAGTCAGCGCCATCGGCCGGACCATCCGCGGCAGTTCCAGCCAGTTCACCATTCCCGAGGTGATCCAGACCGACGCACCCCTAAACCCCGGAAACTCGGGCGGGCCGCTGTTGGACCGCCACGGTCGGGTGGTGGGTATCAATACCCAGATAATCAGTCGCTCCGGCGTCAGCGCCGGCATCGGCCTGGCCGTGCCGATCAACATTGCCAAGAAGGTGGTCCCGGCCCTGATCGAGGACGGCAAGTATGAGTATTCTTGGCTGGGAATCTCTGGCGGGCCGGCGGACTCGGCGACTGCCGAGCTGATGGACCTGCCCAAGGGCACCCGTGGCGCCTTGGTGATCAGCGTGAGCCAAGATAGTCCGGCAGACGATGGCGGCCTCACGGGCAGCGACCGGGTTGAGGTCGTGAACGGGATACAATACACCCTGGGTGGCGACACCATCACCGGCATCAACGGGTCGTTGATCACAGACATGACGGATCTCATCGTCTACCTAACCAACAACACCAGACCTGGCGATGAGATCATGCTGGAAGTCGTCCACGAGGACGGCACGTCGGAGGAGCTACCCATAGTGCTGGGCACGCGCCCCGGCTAAAGTCCGGTCAATATCTTTTAGTCAGCCAGTCATCCCAGTCATCAATGGAGGGGGTCCAGTGCGTTCTGTCGCGGCGATCTTTACCTCGTCTGTGAAATCCCTTGCTCTATCACGGTCCGCAACCGTCACGGTGGGCCCCAACGGGATCGTTGAAGACCGCCGGTTTCATCTGGTTGACCCCGAAGGACGCATGGTGACCCAACGCCAGCAGGGCCGCTTGACGTTGGTCCAAGCGGGTTACTCCGCTGAGTCTGAAGTTCTGACCTTACAGTTCCCGGACGGCGAACGTGTTGGAGGGGCAACGGGTCTTGGCGACGCGGTCACCACCGTCATGTGGGGCCGCCAGGTTCCTGGCCGGGAGGTCGTGGGGCCTTGGAGCGAAGCGCTATCCGAGTTCTGTGGTTCACCAGTTCGCTTAGTTAAGACCGACAACCCCTGCGAAAGCTTCGACGAATATCCGGTATCAATGCTGTCCCAGGCCTCCATCGACAACTTGGGCGGCCGGTTTGACGGCGGACCGGCGTTCGACGGCCGAAGGTTCCGCCCCAATTTCCTCTTAGACGGCTGCTCTCCCTATGAAGAAGACTCCTGGTTGGGAGGCGTAGTGCGGATCGGCCCTGATCTGCGGATAAGGCTGGTGGCCCCGGACCCTCGTTGCGCCATCACCACACTGGACCCCGACACAGGGGAACCGGACATTGACGTCCCGAAGCTGATTCTCAGCTACCGCCCTAGTGCCCGCGCTCCCTACTTTGGCGTCTACGGCGCAGTTGAGGCCACCGGCACCGTATCGGTGGGCGACGCCGTGGAACTGATCCAGACGCCGGCGATCTGATCTGCTTGTGTCCGGCCGTTCGAGTTTGACACCGGTACGAGCCCTGTCTACACTCGTTTCGACCGGAGAGACAAGGTTGTCTCACGGCTAAATCATAAGAATCGAGATCGGCAAGTAGCCATTCAAATAGGGAGCCGAATCATGAAACCGAATAGGATCAAGCAGGTCATGCGCGAGGGCGGTCTAGCCCTAGTGAGCCACGTCGGGTTTGCCGACCCGGCAGTGGTCGAAATCATAGCCAGCGCCGGATTTGACGGAGCCTTCATCGACATGGAGCACTCGATCTTCGACCTGCAGACCGTCGGCGAGATGATCCGGGTAGCCGACCTCTGCGACATCACCCCCGTGGTCCGGGTGCCGGACGAGAACCCCAAGACCATCCTGCGGCTGCTGGACATGGGCGCCCAGGGTATTCAGGTGCCCCACATCGCCGGGGCAGAGGGCGCCAGGAAGGCGGTGGAGGCCATCCGCTATCCGCCGCTGGGAGACCGGGGTGGGGCAGGCAGCTCCCGGGCGGCAGGTTACGGCTCGGTCCCGTGGCTGGAACACATGAAGACTTCTAACGAGGAGATCTTGCTGATAGTCATGACCGAGGACAAGCAGGGTCTTGCGGAGATCGCTGAGATCGCCGCGGTGGACGGCGTCGACCTGATCGCCCTTGGCCCCACCGACATCAGCACGGTTCTGGGCATGACCGACCCAACTGACCCCCGCTTGAAGGAGACATTTGAGGAATTGGCCGCCAAGGTGAAAGCTGTCGGCAAAGCCGGGGTCTACATCCCGGTGAACCATGCTGCGTGCCGGTTCACGCCCCAGGACCTGCTCAAGATGGGCGTTAATTACAGCTCGGTGGCCCCGGCGCCGCCGACCATCGTCCTGAACGCCCTGAAGGCGTCGGCCAAGAACATCCGCGAAGAAGCGGCCAAGGCGGTCAAAGTCTAGCTAGCCTGCAAGGGATCAGCCCCAACGCGCACCGGCCACGGTTGGTGGCTGGCGGGTCTACCAGTTATAATTCGGGACGATATTCGGCAGGGATCAACGCGCTGGCCGTGCTGGCCACCGGGGCCTGCCAAGAGTCTCGGGAGATAAATACCATCAGCACAGAAAACATCATCGGTTCAGCGGTCGGCCTCGTCCCTAGGCCGATAACCGAGTCCGACTCGGTTGAACCCATCACCAAAAGAGAACGCGGCCGGGATTATCTTGAGCTGAAGCGCAGGATAACCCAGGCCGGACTTCTCAACCGCCAATATGGGTATTATGCCTGGAAGATTCCCAGCGTGGCGGCCATGGTTGCAACCAGCGTCGCCGTCATGATTCTCTTCGGCGGCACGTTGTGGGTCCAGATGCTGAACGCCGTTTTCCTAGCCCTGACGTTCACGAATCTTGGGTTCTTGGGACATGATTCTGGGCATCGCCAGATCTTCAAGAAGCCCAGGCACAACGACTGGGTGCTGCTGGGAGTGGGGTTCATGACGGGCATGACGCCCAGTTGGTGGCAGGACAAGCACAACACCCACCACCGCGCGCCCAACCAGTCGGAGATCGACGGCGATATCGAGGTCTCTCTCTTTGCTTTCAGTCAAGAACAGGCAATGGCCATGAAAGGACTGGGCCGTCTCACCGCCAGATACCAGGCGTTCTTGTTCTACCCGCTTTTGATGCTCACCGCACTCAGTCTGCTCTTCGGCGGCATCGCCTACCAGATTCGCAAGGAGCGCATGCGCTATCCGGTCACAGAACCAGTCTTGGTGGTCGCCGGGTTGGCAGCCTACTTGGCACTGATATTTTTCTTCCTAGGACCCTGGTACGGAACTGCTTTCATCGCGGTCCACCGGGCGCTGGGAGGGATCTACATGGGTTCGGTCTTCGCCCCCAATCACAAGGGTATGCCCATGCTGGACAAAGATACCGAGCTCGACTTCCTGCACCAGCAGGTCCTGACCGCCCGTGACGTACAGGGCAGCCCTCTGGCCGATTTCTGGTACGGGGGACTTAACTACCAGATCGAGCATCACCTGTTCCCCAACATGCCCCGCAACAACCTCAAAAAGTCTCAACCCATCGTGCGGTCTTTCTTAAAAGAAAAGGGAATCCCCTACCACGAGACCGGTGTGTGGCAGTCTCACAAAGACATCCTGGGGTTCCTCCATGAGGTAAGCGCCCCCCTGCGGCAGAAGAAGTCCTGAGTCTCAGGTAACAAGACTGACAATGAGTAGGCCGCCCAAAGTAGGGCGGCCTTTTTAGACTGGACAACCAACGAAAGAGGTATTGAATGACAGGCCTTGAGCAGGAAGTCGACCAAGTGTTTGTGGATTATTTCAGGGATTTCAGTAATCTCGACCTGAAGGCCATCGTTTCCTATTTCCATCTGCCATGCACTTTCATCGTGCCCCAAGAGGTATTCGTCTTCACGTCTGCATCTGAAGTTGAGGGGTTCTGGGGGCCGCGGTTTGCTGATCTGAAGGCGCAGCGTTTCGGGCACACTGAACGGGCCGCAGGCAACGTCAGAGCGCTCAACGACGACACCGCCATCGCCAGTAGTTTGGCAGTCAGATATTCCGAGGACGGAGTTGAACTTGAGCGCAGGGGCGCAACGTTCATCCTGAGAAAAACCGTCGGCGAATGGAAGATAGTTTCGTTGGTCCATCACTTGCCAGACAACGTCATCCAGTTGAATTGATCAACCGCTCCAAACCAAAAAGTGGTCTGATCGGAAAGAAGGAGACACATGGACTACGGAATAGGGATCCCCTCATACATCGACGCCTGGCGCGAGGTGCAAGCTGCTGAGGCGGCGGGTTTCACCCACGCGTGGTTCTACGATTCTCAACTCATCTACAGCGACGTCTACGCGACCATGGCGTTGGCGGCCCAGAACACCAGCCGGATCAAATTGGGCACGTTGGTGGCCATACCCACCAACCGCATCGCGCCGGTTACCGCGTCGGCCATCGCAACCATCAACAAGCTGGCGCCCGGCCGGGTCATCTTGGCCATGGGGACGGGCTATACCGGGCGGAACACCATGGGACTGCCCCAGATGTCGGTCAAACGGCTGAAAGAATACACCCAACAGGTACAGGGGCTTCTGCGCGGGGAAGATGTGCTCTTCAGAGAGGGAGACCGGGAGCGTTGGATCAGGTTGGTCCACGCGGACCACGCCGATTTCATCAACATCAAGGACCCGATCCAGGTCATTCTCGCGGCCAACGGGCCCCGTGCTCTACAGGCTGTGGGTGAACTCTCCGACGGCTGGGTTACAACCCTGAGGGGAAGAAGCGATCTGGCGGGCGATTTTGCCACAATCGCCGATGCGGCCGGCCAAGCGGGCCGCAGCACCGAAAAACCCTACACGGTGGCGCTGACTTACGGCTGCGTGCTTCGGAAAGGCGAGTCTTTGACCTCGGAGCGTGTTATCGCCAGGGTTGGCCCCAGCGTCCTGCCGGGGATCCATGCTCAATGGGAAGCGACCTATGGGCCCGGTTCGAACTTGGGGATGCAGCCGAATTCGGAGATGGGAGATTCCTACGAGGCCTATATCCAAGAGTACGCCAGCACCCACGGGACGCCGTCCGACCGGCTTTACCTGGACGCGCACCGGGGTCACATGGTGTTCCTGAAGCCGGGGGAAGAGCAATTCGCCACCCCGGATGTACTCGCCAGATCTCTGACGGGCACCGGGCCGGAGCTGATCGAGAAGCTGGACCGCATGGAGGCCACCGGAATCGACAACGTGGCCATCTCGGTCACCGATTCCCAAGGCGCCCGTGACCTGATAGAAGACTTCGGCCGGGAAGTGATTGCCAAGCGGGGCTAGCGGAACCTGGAAGTAGGCCAGAACATCGCTTTTATCGGAGCATTCATATGACCACTGCATCGGGATCTGTTAAGGGATACGTCCTGTTGCTCGTAGGCATGCGGAAAGGCGGGTTCATACTTTCGAGTGATAAGTCGTGACGGACGTGGGCGCTGGCCGGTCCCTATGGCGCCGACAGCGAGGTGTTTCACTTCGTTTACGATCCACGGAATGGCGGCAGGGTTGTCGCGGCAGTGAACCAGATGATCTGGGGCCCGGAGATCCAATTCAGCGACGACCTTGGTGGCGCCTGGACTTCCGGGCAAAGGCAGCCTCGGTTTTCCGGCGATTCGGGCCAGATTGTCGACCGGCTTTGGCACATCGAACCAGGCGAGGAGAGCGAACCAGGAGTGATGTACGTCGGTGTACAGCCGGCCGCGCTTTTTCGGTCTGACGATTCCGGGGACACCTGGAGCGAGGTGAAAGGACTTTCGACCCATCCAACGTTCGATCAGTGGCAACCCGGCCTTGGTGGACTTTGCCTGCATAGCATGGTGATCGACCCGCGTGACACCAACCGGTCCTGGGTGGGAATGTCGGCCGTCGGTGTTTTCGGCACCTCGGACGGGGGTGAGAATTGGCAGCCCATGAACCAGAGTGCCAGGGCCGATTTCCTGCCTGACCCGTTCCCTGAATTCGGCTACTGTCCTCACAAGCTGCTATCTCTCAAATCGCATGCGGCGTTTTCCGCAGCGACTCGGCGGGCGAAAGCTGGATCGACATCACCGGTGATCTGCCTTCAAGGTTCGGGTTTGTCTTGGGCCTTCACTCCCAGGACCCGGACACTAACCATGTCCTGCCTGAAGATGAGGCCTTGGGTGACCAAGTAGGCGGGGCCAAACGCTACGTTACCGATGCCAAGATGAGGGTGTTTCGAAGCCGGAACGCCGGCCGAGATTGGGAGCCGTTGACCAAAGGCCTGCCCCAGGAATACGCCTATATCAACGTTTTGCGGGAAGGAATGGCGACCGAGGATGCTCGACCCCTGCGGGATCTACCTCGGCACCGCCACAGGCCAACTGTTCTACAGCCGCGACGACGGAGACACCTGGGAGTTGATGCTGGACAACCTTCCGCCGATCTTACTTTGGAAACGGGGTTGGCCGTGTGATCCGCGTTACTAGTTCCGGTACTCCGCCACGTTCTAGCCTGTTATTCCTCTCCTTCCGCGGAAGGAGAGGAACCTCATTGCACGAAAATAAAACACTGGGCCGGAGCAACGAGACCCTCCGCTAGACCGAGGGTCTCAACAGGCGAGCCGCGTTTCGAATAGCCTAGTCCGGGTCCATCCCCGCAAACCGGGGCATGACTTCCTCCGCCAGCAGTTTCATGGACTTCTCCCAGCCTTTCTGGTTGTCCAGGTTGTCGTAGACCAGCGAGAGCAGGGTGCCGAAACCGCCGCACATCTCGTAGAGGCTGAGTATCTTCTTTTCCACTGTGTCTGGCGACCCGATGAGCCAAACGTTCTCGGCCATGTACTCGGGCGTGACTGCTGAGTCTGGGATGCTGGAGTCATGCTTGATGACATGCAGCAACTGGAATTGGTCAAATAGCGGCAGGAGGTACTCGCCCCAGACCCGTCCCAGCATCCCATTTACCGCCTGGTCGTAGGCCTCGTCGTCCGAGTCGGCAACCCAGACGTCCCTGGTGATCCGCCAGTCCTTTCTGCTAGGGGTTTTGCCGCTTCGTTTTGCGCCCTCCAGAACCGCCTCCCAGTGACTGATGACGTAGTCCTCGTTGAACGCCAAGCTCATTGGTATGAACCCGCGCTCTCCGGCGATCTTGAGAGTCTCAGAGCCTGGGCTGACCGACGCGACTCCGATGGGCGGGTGGGGCTTCTGAAAAGGCTTGATGTGGTGTTTCAATGTGCCGTATTGGGGTTCTGGCAGGCTGGCGTTCCAGAACTTTCCTTTGTATTCAAAGGGCTCGTCCTCAGCCCAAAGCCTTAGGATTATGTCGATCGCCTCCCGGGTCATCTCCCGGTGTTGGCCGTTCATGCCGTCCACATCGAACATGGTGTAATCGGTGGGCAGTCCACCGGAGCCGATACCAAACATGAAGCGTCCCTGGGCCATATGGTCCAGGTAGGCAACACGGCAGGCCAGCTCGGCGGGATGATGGTAGGGGAGCAGGTGCACACCGGTCGCCAGGCGGATGTTCTTGGTCAGCATCAAGGCCTGGGCAATCATGAGGTCAGGGGATGGGACTGGTTCCCAAAGGGCGGTGTAGTGCTCTCCGATCCAGGCCTCGGAAAAGCCTAGTTTGTCGGCCAGTACCAGACAGTCCAAGTCCCACTGGTGGGCTAGGAAGACCTCCCGTTCCGGCGGATGGGAGGGCATCATAAAGATTCCGTACTCCATGGTCACTCCAAGAACGACATTTTCACCGGCATCCGGCGAGAGCCCCATTCTAGCGTCCCGCGGCCAAATGGCATAGAGGCAGTACAGGGATGGCGGTCGGCCAGAAAATCCAACGCCCGGCTTTGCACGCCCGACAGGACTTATTGTAATACAAGGAGCGCTGTAGTATTCTTGATTGCGATGAAAGAGAGTGATATCCGGCCGTATCTGGGTTCCGTGTTACGACTCACGGTAAAGGCCGGTTCCGGTGTTGATTGTTTAGTCTAATGAGCATTGGCAACCCTTGGGCCAAGGCGCGCGGCGGGTTTTACGGCTGGTGGATGGTCGCCGTCAGCGGGTTCATCATGGTTATCACCGCCGTGCCTGTCTTCCAGGCATCCGCGGTCTGGGCCGTGGCGTTGGAGTCCCAGTTCGGCTGGACCCGAACCCAGTTGGGCTTGGCGCTAAGCTTCACACGCGTCGAAGGCAGCCTCACCGGGCCCATCGCCGGTTATCTGGTGGACCGTATGGGCACCCGATTCATGGTTTTCACCGGGCTCCTAGTCCTCACCGTTGGGTTCTTCCTATTCAGCCAGGTGCAGAACCTGTGGATGTTCTACCTGGCCTATTTCGTTATGTCCGTTGGACAGGGCCAGGCCGGCTGGCTCACGGTCATGACTTTGTTGAACCATTGGTTCGTGCGGCATCGGGGACTGGCCATGGGACTGGCCATGGTTGGCATGGGTATCGGCACTTTGGTGCTAGTGCCGGTCATCGCCTGGTTGATCGATCCCGATGCCGACCGGCTGGGTTGGAGGCGGACCTTGGAGATACTGGCGGTGGTTTCGCTGGTCTCGGCGATAGTGCTGCCCAAGGTGGTCCGGAACAAGCCGGAGGATGTCGGCCAACACCCCGACGGCGTACCACCGATTGTGGCCGCATCGGTAAACGAAAACTCCGGGCCTGAGTTGGAACTGACAATCGGCCAGGCATTGCGCACCCAGGCGTTTTGGTGCATCTCCTTTGGCCACGGCTTGGGTTCGATGGTCGTTCTGGCCATCATGTCTCATCTAGGGTTGTTGTTGCGGGATATGGGCTACGGAGTGCAGACCGCGGGCTGGGTAATCATGGTCCAGACTGCGGTAGCCATCGTTTTCCAGTTCTTTGGCGGCTGGATCGGGGACCGGATACCCAAAAATGTGGCCCTGTTCATCTTCACTGCGATTCAGGGCCTGGGTGTAGTCTTACTGACTCTGGGACCCGAGATGATAAATTTCTATGCCTTCGCGGTGTTGTTCGGGATCGGGTTCGGGGGCCGCACTCCACTGACCACCGCCATCCGGGGCGATTACTTCGGCAGAGCGTCTTTTGGCAAGATACTGGGCATCTCCACCGTGCCCATGAACGTACTGCTGCTCATAGCAGCGCCCATGGCTGGGTTCATGCGGGACGAGTTGGGCGACTATGACATGGCCTTTTTGGTGTTGGCTGGACTGAACATGGCGGGCGCAGTGCTATTTCTCATCGCCAGAAGGCCCAAACTACCGGGTGTGGTCGGGGCCGGGACCGCCGTCCACCGGCCGTAGGCGCGGGTTTCCAACCTGCCCGCTCGTTCTGAGGAACGCTGGGTGCGTCGGGCCCAGGCCGTAATGATGCGCTCCTCTCTCCCCGTCATTCCAGCGAAGGCTGGAACCCAGGGCTTTCCCCTAACGGCCCTGTGAGCAAGCGACCAACCTGGATTCTGGCATTCACCAGAATGAAGATAGAGGCCCGGCCAATACACATCGGCAGGGCCTCCCTTATTCCAACCACCGGGTCAGTAAGGGGCCGAAAAAGCCTGCTTACTAAGCCAAACTCTTGGTGAGCAGTTCCTTCAGCTCCACCACGGTGGCTGCGATCCAGTCGTCGGCCCTTGCCGCGGTGCGGGCCCGGCGCTGCTGGCCGAATTCCCGGTCGTCGATGTCCGGTTTCTCGTCGCGGATGGCTTTCTCGATCTCCCGCTGTTCAACAACCGCGACTTCGGGCCGTTCGATCCAGTGGCAGATGTACTCATGGTCGGCGGTGTAGAACACCACCACCGGGATGGACATGTATTTCCCCTCCTTTAGGTACTCGTCCATGATGTCCGTGTGGGAGTCACGGGGGAAGATGCTGATGGGGATCCCCGCAGCCTCGGCGATACGGGCCAATACCGGGAGGCCCCGGATCACGTCGCCGCACCAATCCTCGCCGATGACCATCATCTTTGCGGGGCCGTCGGGGCGCTGGGCCAGCTCTTTGAACAAGGCGGCATCTTCGGCGCTCATCTTGAAGCCGTCGTAGTAGCCTTCGAACCGCGTCTTATTGACCTTGATCTGGTCCATATAACTGGGATAGTCGAATCCCTGGGAGAACCGCTCTGGGGTTACAACACTGGTCTCTCTGGCCATGGCTCCTCCAAATTCATTAGACGATTTGGGAACGATTTTGGTCTACTTGGTTTGAAACTCTGGGACGGGCCGCCGGCCCGTCAGCCGATCTCTCAACCGGTCATGCCCTCGAAGCCCACCTCCACCCGGCCGTC
>Ga0207963_1000348_pt1 | contig 24428 bp, 18 predicted proteins | sample Knorr_S15_td_NAD_FD_185604 | JGI IMG/M metagenome (GOLD analysis project Ga0207963, IMG submission 185604) | Marine microbial communities from Southern Atlantic Ocean transect - Knorr_S15_td_NADW_ad_2500m_LV_A (SPAdes) (version 2) | ecosystem: Environmental > Aquatic > Marine > Oceanic | place...
ATTGCGAACCTTCTGCGAGTCTCATCCTCTGAGGCATAACCCTCCACAAACCACACCGCCGTGCCTGCCTTCTGTCCGGTTTCAAACGCCTGATCTCTGTCACTCTGACGCATAAACGAGGTGTCCATCACAACCGAACGCCCCCGAGACCCAAGGATTCAGCGGTTTCGCGGAGCATTGCCGAGCACGTCGCCTCAGACAAAGCTTCAGAACACAACCCTTGGCCGCAAGACTCGTTCTTGGGTTCTGTGGACGGCACGCCTGCAAGCTGCTTTCTGGTCACGTCGGATGATGTGTGTTTCATTCCCCAGCGCCGAGCCAGCGCTGCGCTGAGCGTCGTCCTTCCAGTCCCCGTCTACCCGCCGACCAACGCCATTGTCGGGACAGGCATGATCTGTGTGTAGGAGTGGGCCAAATGGAGATAGGTGTAGGCTGTGATCAAGGCTTGGCTTTTCTCTCTACTGGAGATCTGAGGGTCGTCCAGGCACAGAAGATTGATTTTCGCTCGCACGTAGGCGCGGTAGCACTTGAAGAAGTTCAACAGACCGAGGATTTCTGAGTCATCGGATACTCCCCGCTTGCGATGATGCAGAACTCCTCTGAGGGCCGGTTGGACATCACCTATCTTGAGAAGATGCAGAAAGCCGGAGAGCGCGGCGCACAGTTGACCTGGCAACTGTTGGCCTTTTCCAGGCGTCAATCCATCGCGCCTGAAGTGCTGAAAATCAACGACCAGGTTGTCAACCAGGACAAGATGCTCAGACGGCTCATCGGCGAGCATATGGACCTGGTTCTGGAGACTTCCCCCGACGCGGGTTCTGTCAAAGTGGAACCAGGACAGATGGAGCAGGTGCTCATAAACCTGGCTGTCAACGCACGCGACGCCATGCGCTACGGCGGCATGCTGACCGTCCAGACGATGGATGTCATTATGGGAGAGAAAGGGGTCGGCTTGGGGTCCACCCTGGGGTCTGGAGAGGCGGTGGCGATCAAGGTCACTGACACCAGCATAAGCATGACTCAAGAGGTCGCTTCAAGGGCTTTCGATCCGTTCTTCACTCCTAAAGAGGTGGGCGAAGGGACGGGACTTGGCCTCTCGGTCTGTTACGGCATCGTCAAACAGAACGGCGGCCACGTCAGCGTAGAAAGCAAGTTCGGCGAAGGCACGACATTCACTATCTACATGCCCCGCGTCAAGGAATCCAGTGAAGTCCTCCAACCCACCGAGACTTTCCGCGACCTCTTCGGAGGGACCGAAACCGTGCTATTAGTCGAGGACGAACCGTCGGTGAAAAAGCTTACGGTCCAAGCGCTGAAACGCGAGGGCTACAAAGTACTGGAACCCGTCAATGGCGAAGACGTCTTCAGGGTGATCGAGAACGACGCCGATGACGATGTCGACCTCCTGCTGACGGATGTGGTCATGCCGGCCATGAGAGGCCGCGAGTTGGCGGAACACTTCAAGTCAGTACATCCTAAAAGCAAAATCCTGTTCATGTCAGGGTATTTCGATGACATGGCCAAAGGCGGCGGAATCCAGGAGCCGGAAGGCGGGTTCATTCAGAAGTCCGTGACCATGATCGAGATGTCCCTGAAAGTCCGCGCCCTACTGGACAGCGATTGACGTCAATCCGAAGCTGACCCCCTGTTCAATCCTCGCCTCATCGTGGGCTGGATCGTTGACACTCAATGCCTACTCTAGCCTCCTTGTTGTATCATGGCAGAATCTCGTCTCATAAGACGGGTTTGGGCGCGACGGCGCGCAACACGATCTTCCAATAACCCGACGATTCCAGGGGGCACACGTATGACGTGGCGGGACGATTACGCAAGCAGACTGGCCTCCGCTGAGGAAGCGGTGTCCATCGTCAAGAGCGGCGACCGAGTGGTGATACCGCTGACTGAACAGCCAATGACACTTGTGGCCGCGCTCATTGCTCGCAGCCCTGACCTGTCGGATGTGACGATTTCCATATCCGCCCCTGGGTTCGACGTCGGCGCTCTGCTGGATGCGGGCTTCCATGTCGAGGTTGAGAACTTCATCGGGCCCTTCGCCAGAGCCTATGAGAACGAAGGCATCGCGCCGTACTTGCCGCTGGGATTCTCCCTCACCTTCAAGACCAACGACGAACGCCCCGATAATGCCAAACCGATCGACACTGTGCTAGTCACCACCGCTCCTCCTGACGAAAACGGCATGGTCGGGTTCGGCCCTCACTCCTGGTTCAAACGGTCGTACGCTCGAAGGGCGCACAAGGTGATAGCCGAGGTCAATCCCAGCATGATCCGCACTTTTGGCGATTGCTTCCTGCCTGTAAGCTCCTTTGACAAGATGGTGAAGATTGAGCCGCCAGAGGCCACGCGTGAAACTCTGATAGAGATGGTTTCAGGGCTAGAGGACGAAAAGCGCATCGCGCTGGAGCAGATAATCCAGCAGGTGAACCCCAACAGGCTGGCTCCAATGGCCTCGCGGTTTAGTGTGCTGGACGTCCAACGCCTCAAGACGGTTCTGGGGCTCGACGACCCTCCTCCTGCGGCTGTGGCTATCGCTGAGAACGTCAAAAAGCTGATAAAACACGGCTCCACAATTCAGATTGGCGTGGGAACGCCTGCTACATACTTGCCCAAACTGGGCGTGTTCGACGACAAGCTGGATTTGGGCCTGCACTCGGAACTTACTGTTCCCGGTATCGCGCAATTGGTGGATTCGGGCGTCATCAACGGCAGCCGCAAGACCATCCACAAGAACAAGGCAGTCGCAGTCGCCTGGAGTGGGTCAGACGACCGAGACCTGGCAGTCATCGACGGCAACCCGACCTTTGAGCTTTACGAGCCAGACTATCTGTTAGACCCCTGGCTCATCGCCCAGAACCACCAGCAGGTGGGCCTAAACAACGCCCTGAGCGTTGATCTCGTCGGACAGATAAACTCCGAGAGCGTTTTCGGGGGCCAGATGTACAACGGCATCGGCGGCCAGCCCGAGACTCACATGGGCGCTCTTTACTCCAGAGGCGGCAGAGCGATAACTCTGCTCTACTCAACTGCTGCAGACGGCGCAATTTCGAGAATCGTCGCCAGATTCGCCGAGGGCGAGATCGTGACGATCCCCCGCTTCTGGGCGGACACCATCGTGACCGAGTACGGCATCGCCGAGCTTGCAGGCAGGAACCATCGAGAACGGGCCGAGGCGCTAATCGCCATAGCTCACCCCGACTTCCGCGCTGAGTTGCGGGCCGACGCTACTAAGTGGATTCCGGAATAGGTTCGTGGGTATCAGGTTTTCAGGTGTCAGGGAGCCGTCGGCAATCAGCTTTTAGCTGTGGGCTAGCCTGCCATTCCGAGAGGGGGGCTTCGAAGATTCTGACGTCAGATAGGCAACGGCTGACTCACACGCGACCAGATGCTTCGCCGCAGCTCAGCATGGCAATGTTCACAGCGTTCGCAGGCACAGGTCGCATAGATCGTCAGGCGTCGCGTTAGACTAAACATAGACGACCTTCATCCCAAGCTGTTCCGCTCTTGCCCTAGTGCGGTAATCGTGCCAGATGCTTCGCTCCAGGCACAACTGGATCATCAATTCTTCGTCAGATACGCCGTGCCAGAAATCCTCGTTCGCTCGAATCCTCTGCTCCAGAAAGCTGTCCTCAGCCACCATCCACAACGACTCAACGCTTCTAAGGTTTAGATTTGTGACGGCTTCGGGCATCAACGTCCAGCCCTCGATGACGATGGGGCCTGCCCAGTCCGCGTGCGGCGGATAACTGCTTCGACGGCAGGCATGAGGCCTGGGGTTGATTCTCGGCGTCCCGAATCAACCGCTCGGTCGAACGCGACACGTAGTATTCTCGATGGTCGATCCCGCTCATGAGATGAAGGTTTGGGTGAGAGTCGGGAGTGGTGACGTCCCTTATAGACTGGCCCAGGTCGTCTGTCGACATCGTCCCATAGTCCAGCCTTGCGGCGAGCCTGCGGGCTATCGTCGTCTTGCCGATCATCGGAGGGCCCCCAATCAGAATCACACTGGGTTGTCTCATGACGTGACGCCGTGTGTTGCGCTCATTCCTCGTATAAACCTACTGAGTTGCCAGTATCGGTTATTCTGGTTTTTGACCACAGGTTGAAGTCATGAGGTTAAAACGCCAGGAGAAGCTCTCATCATCGAATAGAGATTTGAACTCCGAATATTCCCGTTCAAAAATCAACCCTGTGGCTATGTAACCTACCTGTAATTGCTCCGTAGTCAAGGACATCTCTTTCGATTCGCGCGTTCCCCCCTGCGTCGTAATGGAGCGACCAACGGCCTTCACATGAGTAACCCCCAGTGAGTTCAACTTGCCGAACAGCCGACTCCCAAAATGCCTGTCCACACCTCAGTTATCCAGATGTTTGTGAATTGCAGCCATTCCAGCTTTGAACAACCGTTGCATCGAAACTTCTCCTGAGGGGTCTGGTTCCGTCGTGCCGAAATCGGGTTCTTCGACCAGTATCCTCCCCCCAGGCCAGAGCGTCTGAGACAACTTGGCTAATACAGATTCCCGCTCAGGAAGATGCGCCAGCAAAAATCGTGGATGGACAAGATCATACTCGCGTCGGGGCAGATCTTCGGTCACCACATTGAGTTTCCGTGCCTCAAGGTTTGCATACTCAAGCACGTCGATGAGGCGGGTATTTAGATCAACTGCCGTGACTTTTCCTTCTGGGCCTATTTTTGTGCAAAGCCACTCTGCTATTGATCCGCCACCGGGTCCAACCTCCAGGCAATCACACCCACTCGATACGCCGATAGCGTCAAGAGCGTTGATCGTTCCAGGGTCCAAGTTATGTTCAAACACAGCTAGCCGTTCCCGCTAATAAACCCAATCGTTGTCCATAATATACTGTGATTTGGTCAATTGTGTTCCCTTTCGATCATTTTACAAACACTGAGCGCCCGACCTCGGTATTCTGAGGTCGGGCGCTCAGGCTTTGGAGTTCGATCAATCCTGATAGAGACGGCGAAACGTCTGACTCTACAAGAGAGGTCTTGTCCTTACTTATCCATCACGGCCTTGGCTACCGCCGCGGGGTTCATCGGCAGAGCGAACAGGCGCGTGCCGATGGCGTTCTCGATAGCGTTGGCGATAGCGGGCGTCGGCGGGATAATCGGCGCTTCGCCCACTCCTCGGACACCATACGGATGGCCGGGGTTGGCAACCTCGACGATCACCGTGTCGATCATAGGCAGGTCCAGGCTCGTGGGCATGCGATAGTCCAGCAGAGAGACGTTGTCCATCGTGCCGGAGTCACTCATGTAATACTCTTCGTTGAGCGCCCAACCAATGCCCTGAACGGCCCCGCCCTGCATCTGTCCTTCGACATAGCTGGGATGGATAGCCTTGCCAGCGTCCTGCACGACAGTGAACCGCAGAATTTCGGTCTTGCCGGTTTCCGGGTCGACCTCGACGTCCACGATGTTTCCGGCGAAGGCTCCGCCTACTCCAGAGGGGCTGACGGCGGCTGTGCCGGTGATTCCTCCACCAGATCGGCCAAGCTGTCCGGCCAGTTCCGCGAACGTCATACTGAGCTCTGGATCGGATTTCGACTTGAACACGGCGTCTTCAAGCTCAACCGTGTCAGCGTCCACTTCCCAGATTTGGGCTGCTCGGTCAATCATCTTCGTCCTGACATCCTGAGCGGCCTCATAGGCTGCCCAGCCGGTGGCGAAGGTGGTGCGACTGCCGCCTGTGACTGCGGTGAAGCCAATCGTGTCAGTATCCACCACGGTAGGACGAACCTTCTCGTATGGGAGGGTCAGCACTTCGGCGGCTTGCATGGCGATGGATGCTCGCGTCCCGCCGATGTCGGTGGAACCTTCCTGCAAGGTTACGGTGCCATCGGCGTTTACCGCGATGTTGCACGCGGAGTCGAAGCCGATGTTGAACCAGAATCCCACAGCGACGCCCCGGCCTTGGTTGGGGCCGTCCAAAGGCGCATTGTAATGGGGATGGCTCTTCATAGCTTCCAGGACTTCTTCATATCCGACTCGCGGGAAGGTGGGGCCATGAACCTGGCGGGTGCCCTCCTTGGCTGCGTTCTTCATGCGGAAGTCAATTGGGTCCATTCCTATTGCTTTGGCGACCTCGTCAATGACCTGCTCGCCGGCAAACGCCGCGTTGGGAGCGCCGGGGGCTCGGTATGCAGCGGTCTTGGGCTTGTTGACGACAACGTCGTAGCCATCCACAAGCGCGTTTTCCAGGTCGTATGGCGCCAGCACGCACATGGCTCCTGCGCCCACTGGCGAGCCGGGATATGCTCCGGCTTCCATTGCCAGGTATGCGTGGGCGGCGGTGATTGTGCCGTCCTTCTTCGCGCCGATCTTGATCTTCGCGTAAGAACCGGGTGTCGGGCCGGTGCCCTGAAGCACGTCGGCGCGGGACATCACTAGCTTGACAGGCGTTCCGGTCTTCTTGGACAGGAGAGCCGCCACAGGCTCCAGATAGACGTCGATCTTGCCGCCGAAACCTCCACCGATCTCCAGCGGGACGACCCGAATCTGAGAGACAGGTATGTCCAGAATCCTAGCGCAGGCGTCGCGGGCAGCGAAGGAACCCTGAGTGCTGCACCAGATGTGCAGTCTTCCGTCGTTGTTCCACAAAGCAGTCGCGGCCTGAGGCTCGATGTAGCCTTGGTGAACTGTCTTGGTTGTGAACTCTCGTTCAATCACCACGTCAGCTTCTTTAAATCCCGCTTTAACGTCGCCCTTGACGTGCTGGAAGTGTGAGGCGACGTTGCTGGCCTTGTCGGCCTTCTCGCCCAACTCGTCTGTCATCAGGCTGTCGTGAAGTATAGGCGCGTCGCCCTTCATAGAAGACTGAACGTCGGTCACCGGGGTCAGGACTTCGTAGTCAACGTCGATGAGGCTCACAGCCTCTTCGGCGATGTGAGGGCTGGCGGCGGCAACAGCGGCGATGGCATGGCCCCTGTAGAGGGCTTTATCCGACGCCAGCACGTTGTCACGCTGCCACAGGACAGGGCCTTCGCCTCCCTGAGGGAAGTCCGCGGAGGTCACGACGGCGCGCACGCCATCGAGAGCTTCGGCCTTGGAGGTGTCGATAGACTTGATTCGAGCGTGAGCGTGAGGGCTGCGAAGGACGCTGCCACTCAGCAATCCAGCCGCTGCGAAGTCTGCGCCGTATAGAGCGCGTCCCGTAACCTTGTCGGCTCCGTCGGGACGAAGGGGCCTTGTGCCCACCACGTTGTAGTCCTGATTGGAGAGAACGACGTTTGGTTCGTAATCTCTGGTAGTTGCCATTCGTTAAGCCTCCTGCATCTTGACAGCCGCATCCTGCACCGCTCGGATAATCTTATCGTAGCCGGTGCAGCGGCAGAGGTTGTTTGCGAGCCAGAAGCGAATCTCGTGTTCTGTCGGGTCGGGGTTCTGATCCAGCAGTGACTTGGACGCCACAATGAAACCGGGTGTGCAGATGCCGCACTGCAGAGCGGCATTCTCAAGGAAGGACTGCTGAATCGGGTGAAGCGTGCTGCCATCGGCGATACCTTCGATGGTCGTGATCTCCTTGCCTTCGGCCTCAACGCCCAGAACCAGGCATGATGTCACGATGCGACCGTCCATCTCGACGGTGCAGGCGCCGCAGTTGCCGTCGTTGCAACCCTCTTTGGTGCCGGTCAAGCCGATCACGTCGCGCAGACACTCCAGCAGGCTCTGCCGAGGCTCGCACAGGAAATCCACATGCTCGCCGTTGATATTCGTCTGTACGTAGGTCTTTCCTGGCATCTAGTTGTTCTCCTTAGCTCTCTCGATGGCCGTGTTAAGGGCTCTTCGGGTAAGCACCTCGCACAGGTGCTGACGGAATTCTATGGTGCCGCGCATGTCGGTGATGGGCCTTGCGGCGTCACGAGCGATGCCGGATGCTATTCGGACAGTCTCATCATTGGCAGGTTTGCCAGCAATGGCGTCCCCGGCTTCCTGAACGAACAGCGGCGTGGGAGCAACCGATGCCAGGGACACGCGAGCCTCTTTGATATCGCCGTTATCCAGGACCACCGACACTCCTGCTCCTGCTACCGCGATGTCCATCTCGTTTCGGGGGATGAACCGGATGTAGTTCGCGCCGGAGTTGGCAACGGGGGCGGGGAAGTGAAGCGAAACCAAAATCTCGTCTGAGCCGAGGGCATTCTGCCTGACGCCTGTGCAGAAGTCTTCAATGGCGACCTGGCGGTTGCCGTTGGGGCCTGCGATGTTGGCGGTGCCATTCAGCGCAATCATCGGAGGAATGGAGTCGGCGCTTGGGGTAGCATTACACAGGTTTCCGCCCAGAGAGGCGCGGCCCTGAATCTGAGTTCCACCGATCAACGATGCCGCGTCGATCAGTCCGGGATATGCGGTGGCCACGGCCTGGTTGCCATATATCTTGTAACAGGCAACAGCCGCGCCAAGGGTCAAACCGTTCGTGGGGTCATAGGTGATCTCGTTCAATTCAGGGATGTTCTTCCCGTCAACCACCAGGTCGATATCGTAGACTCCTGCCCTGAGAGCCACCAACAGGTCTGTTCCGCCTGCCATCACCCTCGCACGGCCACCGGCCTCGCTCAACACGTCTACGGCTTCCCTTACTGAATGGGGAGTTGCGTAATCAATCCACTTCAATAGCCAGCCTCCTTTCCAGGTCTCTATCTCTAATAAGGTTCGATTGTATAATTCTGGTTCTACGGCGGCCACTGGAATAACACACGGTCGCCGTCCAACTGGCACACTCGTACTGACGTATTTCAGGAGGTCACATCCTGAGGTAGGAGGCACGCGCACAGGGATTGCAATAATCAGAATAATACCGAGTGTCCGTGGCCTCGAAACACTGTTCTGCCCCGGGAGCCGAAACCGGGGTCAAGTATACCAGAGGAAGGTATGTTCAACAATGTCGGGGCATAAGGTTAGTATGAACGCTCCGTGCCTGTGACTCCGCCCTCTTCCAACTGCGCGATAACCTATGGTGGCAGGCCGAGAAGAAGTCTGAAAATGAAGGCGTTATGCTGCCCCAAAGTGCGACTGGGTCATCGGAAGTTCTCGATCACCACATCGCTGACACTGACAAGCTCTTCAAAGATTGACCTGCCATCCGGGTGTCGGGTGTAAGGTGTCGGGTTTGATACCGTGCTTGCTATGGTGCAGAGTGATGAATCAATTAGAGCGGTTCCACTAATCGGAGCCTCTGTCTCCGTCAGGCATGTTGCCGGACCCGACGATCATCCGATAAAGGTCCCATGCGTGGGCCAACTCAACCTTTAAGGCCTCGGCTCCCATGTCCGCCAACAGCCTGGTGGCATAAGGCCCAGAGAAGTCCAGCATGCGAACACCGTGGAGCGCTTGGGCCAATGTTCCAGCCTTATGCCGCAATTATGGGCGTCTGATTCCCTGTCGAGCCAGGTTAGACATCCTCTCGGACTGGATGAGTGGCTAGCGCTAGATTGGTCAGTTTGGCTTTGGCCGTGTCAGGATCAAGAAAATCATCCCGCAATCAGGGCCTAAGGCGAGGCGGTCGGGGCCGACATATTCGAGAATCCGCCTGATCTGAGATTCTATTCCGCTGACGGTCTCAACTTCGGGTTTTCCGATGTCGATCAGGCCAAATATTATCGTTTTGTCGCCGAACGCCTCCATGAACTGTGGTTCGATAGGCTGGCCCGACCCTTAGATTGAGACCTGGTCGATCTTGAATATTGCAAGAGTGGGCGCAATGCGAGTGTAGTTATCTATGTTGGCTTTGGCGTACCCTTCTACCGGGGCACCACGGCAGATGTGGACTGCCGTCGTGACACCGACGATGCCGTCGAAACATGCTTCCAGGGCACGAATACCGTAGACAATCATCTTCTTAGGGTACCGGGCTAATGCCGGTTCGTCGAACTGAATAATTTGGCATCCCGCCTCCACCAGAGCGCGCACGCCCTTGAGGATGGCTGCAGCCAAATCCATTGCCAGCGATGATTCATCGCGATAATATTCGTTTTTCACCGAGTCGATTATTGTCATCAGACCCGGTATCGTCACTTTGATCTGGCGGTCTGTCAGGTTCTGTGTGAAGCGAAAGTCGTCAACGAGAAAAACCCCGGCTGCGCAACCGAACCCGTGATCCTAGGAGCGTTCCAACTCCAAGTCCCAGAGCGTTTGTCGACGACTGCGCGATTATCGAAATCGAACCCATCCAGACCACGGCAGAAATAGTAAACGTAATTGTCGCAACGCTGCTCTTCATCAGAAACGACATCGACACCAATAGCTTCCTGTTGGCGAGCCGCCCACTCAATGGCTTCGCCCTGCTTGGCCTTCAGTTCTTCCGGCTGGAATTCTCAATCGCGATCCACTGTCCAGCCGGAGGTGTCATGATTTCTCGAAGACAACGAGTCAGGTTTCGGCCGACTGCCAATGACCGTTGTGGTTAACATGTGGTCGTCTCCTTTTGGGTTAAGGCTGTTGAAACTCCCACGATCCGAGTTATCCGTAAGGTACTTGGTGTGCTTTTTTGTGCTGGCCACAAATCACCAAAACCTTCAAGGTCTTAAATGGAACCACGAAGCACCCGGAGAGCAATAGGCGAAAGTCCCTTGCCCGGTATTCCCCAGATGGCATCCGCTGTTTCCATGACCACGCCATCCTGAGATATCACGGAGTTTGCGGCTGCTTGGTGATGTTGTCAATCGGACCCTGAAGCGCTCAAATACACTCCAACAACGCTATTGCCACTCTGCGTGATTCACCATTGGGAATCTTCTGACACAAGCTCAAGTTCTTAGGCTCAGTCATCCGAAAACTCAGAACTGTGAATCAGCGGCATTCGCCCACACGCAGAATATCCGGACTCTTGCCATAGGGGTAGTAGTGAGGTAGAGTATCAGGCGTATTCTTGCGTGTTTGTCTTTAGAATTTCTGGTTGGCTGGATTCAGATATTCTTGGACTCTACTTGGAGGGTTTGGTGGCAGCTTCCTCCAAGTGACGAGCAACGGATTCCCAGAATTAACGTGAATATATTTGACGGCCCGACTGCTCAGGCCGACACAGCAGTTGATCGAACCCCTGTAAATATGTGGAGGACACCGTGACTACTCAGACAGCCATAGGCGCAAGCATGAAGCGACGGGAAGACCCTCGGTTGATCACTGGAAGAGGGACTTATGTTGACGACATTAAGTTAGTGGGCATGCTCCACATGGCGCTTGTTCGCAGCCCCTTCGCTCATGCCAACATCAAAAACGTCGACACCTCGGCGGCCCAAGACGCTCCCGGCGTCGTGGCGACGTTTACTGGCGCACAACTCCATGAGGAGCTTGGCTCTCTGATTTGCGGTTGGGTTGTGCCGGACACCAAGGAGGTTCCCCATCCTCCTTTGGCAGTCGATAAAGTGAGATACACAGGCGACGCTGTGGCTGCCGTAATCGCGGACAGCCCCGCCGCCGCCGCAGACGCTGCGCTGTTGGTCGAGGTTGACTACGAAGAGCTCGACGCAGTCGTGGACATGGAAAAAGCCATCCAGGACGGACAGCCCCAGCTTCACGACGACGCGCCGAATAACATTGCCTTCGAGTGGGAGGTCGGTGGTGGTGATTTCGCCGCCGCCGCATCCAGCGCCCAGGTGAAAGTTACCGAGCGTATCGTCAACCAGCGGCTGATTCCCAACTCCATGGAGGGACGCGCTGTCATAGCAGACTTCAATCCCGGTACCAACCAGCTCACGATGTGGACATCCTCCCAGATTCCCCACCTGGTGAGACTGCTGTTGGCTCTAGTCACAGGACATCCCGAGCACCAGATTCGCGTCATCTCTCCCGATGTTGGCGGGGGATTCGGTTCCAAGATATACCTCTACGCTGAAGAGGTCATCGCCTCGATAGCTGCTAAGAGGCTCGGCAAGCCCATCAAGTGGATCGAAGGCAGGCAGGAGAACTACCTTGCCACCACCCACGGACGTGACCACATTTGCGAAGCAGAGATCGTCGGCAACAGCGACGGAACGATTACAGGACTCAGAGTCGACGTGAAGGCCAATATGGGTTCGTACCTTTCCACCTTCGCTCCAGCCATTCCGACCTATCTTTTTGGACTAATACTGGTTGGGCCCTACACGATAGACAACCTCCAGTGCAGCGTGACAGGAGTATTCACCTCCACCACGCCAGTTGACGCCTATCGTGGCGCCGGCAGGCCGGAGGCGACATACGTAATCGAGCGCATGTTGGACCGCTTCGCATTGGAGATCGGTATGGACCCGGTGGAGGTTCGTCGCAAAAATCTGATACCGCCCTTTGAGGACGGTCACACCATCGCCACCGGAGTGACCTATGACAGCGGCAACTATGAACCCGCGCTGGACAAGGCCCTTGAGATGGTGGGATACGAAGACTTCCGCAAAGAACAGGCCGAGGCTCGTGAGCAGGGACGTTATCTGGGCATCGGACTGTCCACCTACGTTGAGATCTGCGGCATGGCTCCCTCAGCTGTTGCCTACACCTTGGGCGCTCGCGCCCCGACCTGGGAGAGCGCGCTGGTTCGGGTGCATCCCACAGGAAAGGTCACAGTTTACACCGGCGCCCAATCCACCGGCCAGGGCCACGACACCACATTCGCTCAGCTGACGTCCGCAGAGCTAGGCATACCCGTAGAGGACATCGAGATCATTCACGGCGACACCGACAAGGTTCAGATGGGAGTCGGGACCTTCGGCTCCCGCTCCGTGGTCGTCGGAGGCAGTGCCATCCGAATGAGCACAGACAAGATCAAAGAGAAGGCAAAACGCGTCGCCGCCAACCTGCTGGAGGCTGCCCCAGAAGATGTGGTCTACGAGAACGGCCAGATGTTCGTTCAGGGCGCTCCAGCTGAAGCCAAGACCTTTGCCGAGATCGCGCTGGCCGCGCACTGGTACGACAGTATGCCCGAGGGCATTGAGCCCGGCCTGGAGGCCACTTCCGTATTCGATCCTTCAAACTTCACATGGCCTTTTGGCACCCACATCGCAGTCGTTGAGGTGGACGGAGAGACCGGAGACACCAAGCTGTTGCGATACATTGCGGTGGACGACTTTGGAAACATCATCAACCCGATGATCGTTGAAGGCATGGTCCAGGGCGGCGTGGTCCAGGGCGTTGGTCAGGCTCTTCAGGAGGAGGCCGTCTACGACGATAACGGCCAGCTAATCACAGGAAGCATGGCGGACTATGCCGTGCCTAACGCCACGGACGTTCCAAACATCGAAACGGCGCTGACCGTGACTCCATCACCCACCAACTCACTGGGCGTCAAAGGCGCAGGCGAGGCCGGAACGATCGCGGCATCGCCAGCAGTCATCAACGCAGTCGTGGACGCGCTGGCCCCCTTCGGAGTCAAGCACATGAACATGCCCGCCAAGGCTGAGAACGTCTGGCGGCTCATAAATGGCGGCTAGTCCGGCTGACAATCCCGTAGCGCGATAGATCGAATTCTGCCACCGCCCCGAACAATCGGGGCGGTGCTGTTAAGAGGCATAAAACTGGCAAAGCAAGACCCCATCGTTAACATAATCGACCAGCTAGCCGGAGCGGATTACATCGCCGATCCAGCTATCGCCACGTCCATCTACATGGCGCAATCTCTGGGGCGTCCTCTTCTAATCGAAGGCCGGGCCGGGGTCGGCAAGACCGAGATCGCTAATGTCATGGCGCAGTTGATGGATACCAAACTCATCCGCCTCCAGTGCTACGAAGGCCTGGACGTGACGACTGCCCTCTACGAGTGGAACTACCCCAAACAACTGCTCTGGATAAAGCTGGACGAGCAAAGCGGACGAAGCACAGAGGAGCGCGAGCAGCAGATATTCAGCGAGCCGTTCCTTCTGGAACGCCCCTTGCTGGCGGCTCTGACCCAGAAGGACAAGGCCCCAGTTCTGCTCATCGACGAAGTCGATCGCGCCGACGAGGAGTTCGAGGCGTTCCTGCTTGAGACGCTATCCGAGTTTCAGGTGACCATACCCGAGATCGGGACGATCAAAGCCGAACACCGACCTCTCGTCATCCTCACATCCAATCGCACGCGAGACCTGTCCGACGCTCTTCGGCGTCGGTGTCTATACCTGTGGATAGATTACCCCGACCTGGAGAAAGAGCTTCGTATCGTCCGAAACAAGGTCAAGGGCATCGATGAAGATTTGGCTCGACAGGTCTGCGAGTTCGTCAGAGGAGCAAGGGAGTTCGGTCTGGAGAAAGTGCCTGGAATCTCGGAAACCCTGGACTGGGCCAACGCCATGATCCTCCTCAACTACGACAATCTGGAACCCGACATAATAGCCCAGACCCTCGGAGCGCTGGTCAAAAACGCCGACGACCTCGAACGCTTCCGCACCGAGGCTATCGAACACATCATGCAGTCGGTTGGCTAGCAGTCAGCTATCAGCAGTCAGCCTTCAGCTTATGAAATCGAACGCCCCGCCAAATTAATAAATACATCCGAAATGGACTCATTCTTCAAATCAAATCGCCGAACGAGCATTCTCACAGCTAAACAAGGCTGAAAGCTGAAGGCTGACAGCTTCCGTAAGGAGACAACATGGCTACGATGACCGGCAAGCGAGGGCTGATGGAGATGCTTCGGGCCGAGGGAGTCAAGTATATCTTTGGCAACCCCGGCACCAGCGAAGGGCCGATCCTCGACGCTCTGGAGGACTACCCCGATCTGAAGTACATGCTCACCAGCCAGGAGGGCGCGGCGATGGGCATGGCCGACGGCTACGCCCGCGCGACCGGCAAGCCTGCCTTCGTCAATCTCCACATCGAGACTGGACTCGCTAACGGACTCAGCCTTCTTCACAATGCCAAAGAGGGCGGCACTCCTATGGTCGTAACCTCAGCCAACAAGGACATCCGTAAGCTGGCCGAAGGTCGCTCGGAGCTTGCCGAGATGGTCCGCCTGTTCGCCAAGTGGAGCGTCGAGGTCACCGATCCTGCACAGATTCCGTCTGTCATGCGCCGCGCCTTCACCGAGGCCAAGACGCCCCCAACAGGTCCCGTGTACGTGGGATTCTCTGCCAACGCCCTGGACGGCGAGGCAGACATGGAGATCATCCCTTCGGCCTCTGGATACTTCCGACTATCTCCCGACAAACGATCTGTAGCCGACGCTAGCCGACTGCTGGCCGATGCCGAGCGTCCGGTCATGGTAGTTGGCGACAGGCTGGCTCAATCAGGCGGTGTCGCCGAGGCCGTCCGTGTTGCTGAGCTTATCGGAGCGCGGGTCTATGCCGCCTCTTACTCAGAGATGAACTTCCCCACCGACCACCCACACTTCATGGGAAGAATCGGCGCGGGTATGCCCGGAGGCCAGGCCATCTTGTCCAAGAGTGATGTCGTACTGGCCGTGGGAACCAATGTGTTCTCGGGGTTCTTCTACTTCGAGGGCCGCGCCCTGAGCGAGGGAACTAAGCTCATTCACCTAGACTCCGCCCAGCGAGAGATCGGCAAGAGTGAGCCAACGGACATCGGCATCGCCGCCGACCCCAAAGTCGCGCTGGCAGAGCTGGCCGAAGCTCTGGAATCGAGCATGTCCGGCTCAGCTCAGGAAGCCGCCAAGGGCCGCGATTTCCGAATGGCCGACGAGTGGGCCGCCCAGCGTCAGGCCAGAGACCAGAGGCTTCAGGACCGCTTCGATATGTCTCCCATGTCCGCAGAACGCATGATGCACGAGATCGCCAGTGTCCTGCCCCGCGACACAATCATCGCCGACGACTCTGTGACTAGCCGCGACGCTATTCACGATGCCATCAACTTCAACCAGCCAGGGTCCGTATTCGGAGAGCGAGGCGGCGCGCTGGGCTGGGGCATGGGCGGCGCGCTGGGAATCAAACTGGCGCACCCCGACCGTCCTGTCGTTGGCGTGATCGGAGACGGAAGCTCCATGATGACCGTCCAAGCGCTATGGACAGCGGCCAACGCCAACATCCCTGTCGTTTACGTCATCTGCAACAACAAGGCATATCGAATACTTAAGCTCAATATGGACGTGTACAAACAACAGGTGCTAAAAGAGGAAGACCCTCAAAGCCAGTACCTGCAGATGGATTTTCCGAATCCTATGCCCATAGCCGGCATAGCCGAAGCCCTGGGAATCCACGGACGCACCATCACCGACCCATCAGACCTGGCCCCCGCCATGCGCGAAGCCCTGGAACTCGGCGCTCCGGCAGTCCTAGACGTGTCGATTGATGGGAGCGTGGAGGTGCGCTAATCCTAATCAGGCGGTGCTACTATCAACTTTCCGGCAACTTTTCCCAACATAGGCTCGAAGCAGAAATTCCTGCCCGTACTTGACCCTCGATGCGCTAACTCGTATATTAGCGACGCGCCGTTATTCGATGGCGCAGAGTCCCCACTTTGTGTCCAGAGCGAGGCTGGGCCAGGGTTGGATTATTCCTCATTACCGTTATCCAAGTATCCACGGAAGAACCAAGACAGGGGGTCACATCATGTCGTATGGCAGCGGAGATTATATTTACGAACTGGCCGAGGGTTGGGGCAATCTTCCCGATGGCTACGAGTTCCACCAGGTCGCCGGTGTTGCCGTTGACAAGGACGACAACGTCTACCTGTTCAATCGCAGCGCCCACCAGATGCAGGTGTATGGCCGCGAGGGGAATTTCATCAAGTCCTGGGACAAAGAGTTCAGCGGTCCTCATGGTATTACCATCGACCAGGACGGCAACCTCTGGCTGGCAGACCGCGACTCTCATGTGGTTTTGAAGTACAGTCCCGACGAGGAATTGCTGCTCACCCTCGGCACCCGGGACCGCCCCTCGGACACCGGTTATGGGGATGACAGGGTTGTCCATCAGGCGGCTGGCCCCTTCAACCTGCCCACCAACACCGCCATTGCTGATAACGGCGACGTGTTCATCGCCGATGGCTATGGCAACAGCCGAGTCCACCATTACGATTCCACCGGCGCGCTGATCGACTCTTGGGGCATACCCGGAAAGGTGAACCCCGGTGACTTCCACCTGCCTCACGGCATCGCAATTGACCACGAGGGACAGGTGCTGGTCTGTGATCGGGAAAACGGACGAATCCAGGTCTTTGACCAGGAGGGAGAGTTTCTGTCCATGTGGACCGGCTTCAAACAGCCCACCGACGTAAAAGTCGGCCCCGAGGGCGAAGTGTATGTGCCAGAGTTGGGTCACAGGTTCAGCATCGTGGACAGCGAAGGCGAATTGCTGGCCCGCTGGGGTGGCGATAGCAGTCACGACGCAGGGCAGTTCGTGGCTCCTCACGGCGTAGCGGTGGACTCCCACGGAGACATCTACGTCGGCGAGGTGCTTCAGGGCCAACGGGTGCAAAAGTTCATCAGGGTGAGGTAGCCATCAGCCTTCGGAAATCAGCATTCAGAATATGAGATTTCAACACAATCTAAGGAGCGTAACCAGTGAATGGTGACCAGTTAGTAGCGAAAATTCTCAAGAAAGAGGGCGTGGAATGGCTCTCATGCTTCCCTGCTCAGACCCTTATCGACGCCTGCGCGAGAGAGGGCATCCGCCCGATTCTCTGCCGTCAGGAGCGGGCCGGCGTTAACATGGCAGATGGTTTCAGCCGTGTGAAGAATGGCAAGACCATCGGCGTGTTCACCATGCAGACCGGCCCAGGCGCCGAGAACGCCTTCGGAGGCGTGGCCCAGGCGTTCGCGGACAACGTCCCTATTCTGCTGATTCCAGGCGGACAGCCCAGCACGCGGACCGACGTTCACCCCAACTTCGAGGCGGTCAAGAACTACGGCGGTATCACCAAGTACATGGCGAACATGAACATGGTGAACCGAATCCCAGAGTTCATGGGCATGGCGTTCAGCCAGTTGAAGCACGGCAGGCCGGCGCCTGTTCTGCTTGAGTTCCCCCGTGACGCCGCGATCGCCGAGATTCCCGACAGCGCCATCGACAACTACAAGCCTGTCACCGCTTTCAAGTCTGGGGCCAACCCTGATGACGTGCGAGATTTGGTGTCCGCGTTGCTCAAGGCCGACTACCCTGTGATCAACACCGGACAGGGCGTGCTATACGCCGAGGCCACCGACGATCTGGTGGAGTTTGCCGAGCTTACCAACGTCCCTGTTATGACAACGCTGGCAGGCAAGAGCGCGTTCCCGGAAGACCATCCGCTAGCTCTGGGCACAGCCGCATCAACTATAACCTTGATGAGCCATCGCGCCCTTGAAAAGACCGACTTCGTTTTGGGCATGGGCACGAGCTTCACGATCTCCAATTTCAACGCCTCAATGCCCGCCGGCGTGACCCTCGCCCAATCCACCAACGCTGGCGAGGACATCAACAAGGACTACCGGGTTGACTTCGGCGCCGTTGGCGACGCCAAGATCGTCCTTCGCCAGATGATCGAAGAGGCCAAGAGCCAGCTGGGCGAGCATGGCCGTGGCGACGTGCACGGCGTCAGAGACAACATCGCAAACGACAAAAAAGATTACTATGACCAGTGGAACCCGTACCTGAACTCTGACGAGGTTCCAATCAGTCCATACCGCGTGTTCACCGAGCTTATGAAGGCCGTTAACCCACGAGATGCCATTGTGACTCACGATTCCGGCTATCCCCGCGAGCAGATCGTTCCCTTCTGGCCTGCGTTAAACCCTCGAAGCTACCTTGGCTGGGGCAAGTCCACGCAGTTGGGCTACGGACTGGGTCTAGCAATGGGCGCCAAGATGGCCGCTCCTGAGAAGCAGATCATAAACGTCATGGGCGATGCGGCATTCGGCATGTCAGGTTTGGACATCGAGACCGCCTCTCGCTCCGAGATTCCCATTCTGACCGTGGTGCTAAACAACGGCGTCATGACTCACTACTACGACCACTTCCCGTACGCCACCGAGCATTGGGGCACCAACAAGCTGGGCGGCGAGTATGCAAACGTTGCCCAGGGATTAGGAGCCTACGGCGAGCGGGTCTCATCTCCTGACGACATAGCCCCCGCCATCCAGCGGGCGCTGGCCGCCAACCGAGAGGGCAAGCCCGCCCTCCTGGAGATGATGACCAAGGAAGAGGAGACGACCTCCAAGTACTAGTCTCTGATGAAGGTTGTCAGGTTTCAGAAACTGTCGACTTAAGACGAAAGGGCCTCTGACGTTGGTTAGGGGCCTTTTCGATTTCTATCCCTGGTTCGGATCTACAATTCGCTATTGTCGCTCCGAACAACCGGGGGCACGCTTTGCCCGTCAAAGTTCGCCCTTGTTCGCACAGGTTGCTGTCAGCGTTGCTGTCAATTTGAGTTTCGACCTGTTCCCGAAAGGTTGGTCAGGGTTCGCACTCATCAGCGTTCCGGGCTACGGTTGGACGACTCCATGGTTCTCTGGGGCTTGGATAGCTATCAGCACGGTGTTTTGCACTTACCTTGGCATCAGGCTAGTAAGGAACTGGTTTGATGGGTGTCTTCTCGTAATGTCGCTGATATGCGTGTTCGGTTACGTCAGCATCGGCGAGGAGGCCTTTTGGAGGCCCGTCGTTGTACTTGCAGTCGCTATCCGCCGTCGCGCTGACGCCGGCGGTGCGTCGGATCAACTCCTCTGACTAGTACCGTTCTCGAGAGAACAAGTTCAATGCTTGTCTCCTCCCCCCGAGGCTCGTTGGGACAAAAATCTGTATTGATTTCATTTGGGAAGAGTCCGGGCTACGGTAGATTTTCATCCAAACACCATTCTATTGCAGCCAGTGCCCTTCCCTCAAATAGCCTTTGGCGAAAACCGAGAGGAACGTCCATATTGTAACCGGTGTCGTCGACTCGTAGGGTTCCCCGAATCTGCCCTGCTGATTTGCTCTCGAAAGAGAATCGCATTACATCGCCCTCCCAGTGATGTTGCGCACCCTGGACCGAACTGTCGAATTGATTCAACAAATCGGAAGTTGCTCATCCAGCCACGCCTTCGCGCCATCCTTAGTCCTGCCATGCCGTCTCACGAGATTCATAGTGTTCGTTCCCTTTCATGATTAGCTTTGGGTGCGAAGTTCCCTGCTATTTTAAGACCCTCGGTTGAGCAATCGCATTCGCCGATAACCGTATGCTAATTAAATATACAACCAAATATTCGTCCCGAGCGGTAGGCGAGGCCCTCAGGCCCGCGACCCTGCCCGGCAACCTTAACCCAAAGGTGCCCTGATGAAACGACGAGCTCCGATGAGGACAAAGGGTACGGCTCTCCGTACTCCGGAGGGCTTTTTTATTGCCCTTCGCTCACCTGCTCCGAGACAAACAACAATCGGACTCTCCTCGGCATCCTTCGGTATCCCGCACGCTCGATACGTACGGGCATCTGTTCCCAATCCAAAAACAAGAGGCGGCGGAGGCAATCGATCAGCTGTTGAAATTAAGTTTATCTCAGAAGTTTGTGTCGCGGAATTCACTGGCAACATTTTTCGCCTATGGGAAACCCCTCGGTGGGCAGGCTTGTGAAAACGTAGGGTAATATGTACCATCATTACCGCCCAACGGTACAGCCACATCCCCAACCATGGCCACGGGTCCAAAGGAGTGGTTTGTCAATCACGGGTGTAACACAAAACAGGGGGAAGAAGACATGCAGTACTTTATTAATACGTATAGGATACCGAAACCTGGCCAGTACGCGGCCGTCATAAAAGGTGTAAAGGAATCAATCAAGGCGATAGGGCGGCCTGGGTACGTGACGATACCGGTTTCTGGCCCGATGCCTTGGGCTACGAGTGCGGCAGTAGGTGGTACTGTTGGAGGCTTCCAAACCCTGGACGAAGTGGATGCACTCATGGATGGCTTGGTGGCGGATGATATGGCCGGATTAGCCACGTGGGACGAACTATCAGCGATGTGTGACCAGGTGAATAACTCGGTGTCCCGCATCGTGAGTCCTGCTTGGACCCCGCTGGAAGGCTTTGTCCCCAAAATAGTCTCTAGGACTTTCTTGACGGCGAAACCTGGAAAAGCCCGCGAACTAACTGAATTTCTGTTGGAATGGAGTGAGGAAATCGACATTCGAGGGAATACGGTCGTGAGTGTGTCACTCGGAGGTCAAATCAGTGCAATTAGGGTGTCTCGGCTCGTCGAGAGTCTCCAGGCTCTAGAGGACCTTAATGGACAGATTGGAGCGAGTCCCAGAGTCCAGCAATTGACCGAATTGATTAGCGCACCCGCTATCCGTTCCGTCGCGCGAATCACTTACTTGAACCAGCCTTAGAAATGGACCATGACTCTCTGATTGCACGGGTTGACTGGACCACGACTGGCATCCACTCCCACAGGTGGTCCATTTCACCACCAGTCATCAGCTGAGACAGGGAGATTAATCTTAAGCTCACAATATCCTAACTCTGAGCCTAGAGACACAGTCTAAACATATCGTTAATTGACATCAATTCTCAGCAGATAAACCATCAACTCCTCGAACCTAATACGGCAATCAAAAACTACAGAGAGGTGCAAATTTGAAATTCATGATGACTTGGTCGAGTTTTCCAGAAACTAGACACGATGCTGCCAAAGGGTTCGGTCAGATGACCGACGCCGACGACGAGGCTGACCACCCCGGGGTTAAACTCATCGGTCGTTGGCACGACCTGGTAGCGGTTGGGGGATGGTTAATCTGCGAAAGCGACGATATTTCTGCTGTGCAATCTTGGGCACTTAATTGGAATGGAGTCCTTAATATGGAGGTCAGACCCGTAGTTGACGATAACGAAGCTAAAACTATGCTCAAGAGAAAATGGAACCTTTAAATAGTTCGAACGGAGCTGCGTAGGCAGGAATATTGGAGATAGGTCAAGCGCTGAGGATAATGTAACCCGTTTGAAATAGACCTCACCTTCATGACCTACCCCACCACAGATTTATAAGCCTCAATAGCATCCTCGCTATTGAACCCGCTAGCCCTTAGCCTCGTGTCACTGCTTGGATGTGGTGGTGCGGATGTGCTGCGTACAGGGAGTGCATTGTAGGGCATTCGCGAATGTGAGACAGAAAGCTAATGGAGAAATGACCTTGGCGTTGCACGCTTCCTCAGGCCACGGGTCAATACCCGGACTATGCTGAAGCAGGAATAGGGTGAGGGAGCCATTTTAAGACCAGTGACTATCGTCTGCGTCTCGGTGATGAAACATAGCAGAGTGGAGAAATGCAGAGAGTATCAGTCATGGATATGAATTGTTAGTCCATGGTTGGGTATGTGACGAACTGTACCCACTCCTCATGCCGTTCAATTTCTACACCGCAAAGTTAGGCGATTTCCAAAAGCTCAATATCGAACGTAAGGTCTTTACCGGCCAGAGAATGATTCCCATCCAGAGTCACCTCGGACTCAGTCAAACTAACGATTGTGAATTCCACAGTCTGACCATCTGGCATTGATCCTTGCACTCGCATTCCTATTTCCTGTTCCAACCCTTCAGGCATTTTACTGCGGCTCACCTGGATTACTTTTTCGGGGTTATGGCGGCCATAGGCTTGATTCGAGGCAATTCTGACAATCTTGGTCTCGCCCGGCTCCATGCCTACCACGGCCTGCTCAAAACCACGGATCATCTCGCCCCGTCCGATAGTAAATTCCAGAGGCTCCAGGTGGTCATATGAAGAATCGAACTTATAGCCGTCATCCAGTGTTCCTGTGTAGTGAATTTTGACAGTATCGCCGTTTGCTGCCGGTGCCACCGGGCCTCCTTGATGCCTCGAATATCTAGTGTTCACTGCGATTGACGCCCTTCCGCATAGCCTAGATCCTAAAAAGAGGTCCCAGTCCAGGGATCCCGACTATGGCCAAAACCCTATACCCAGATCATCCAGCGTATGGGATATCCGTACGATGGTGACACGGAATCGGGCACATTCTGTGCCGCATTCAGGGCAGGACTTAGCATCAGACTGAACTCATTTTCCGCAGCGTGGACATTACATCGGGTGTAGCTCCAAGGGCGAGTAGGGGCGAGTGTAGCAATGTGTGAACGGGCGGTCAAATGAACGGCAATGGACATGGCTGACCTAGTGATGACGCCTTTGTAGGCGGGATAGGCAACTTTGCGACACCGTGCATCAATGCGGTGCCGTTCCACTCCGCTGAGGCAAGTATACGCGACTAGATTGGTAGAAAAAGGCGCGAACATACGGAGCGTCGATATAACCTGATGCCACGCCGCCTGCCCCGGGGCATCCGCTCGACCGCGATGCCCCAGGCGGCAAGCGGTGCCGCTAGCACGAACAGCTCTTTGCTCATCCTGGTGCCGTCTGCATAAAGCCCCTTTTTACCTCAGCAATCTGTCACGGCTAGGCCCTAGTATCTGTAAGAAAAGCTAAGCCATAACCCCTATCAGTGAACGTTGGTGTTGATGAAAAAGGAGGGAGGCTTGGTGGACTCATTCCAGGCCGTATCGGGATAGATTTATACCTGCTGGGTGCCAGATTCATGGTACATGAATCACGATAGTGGACAACAATGGACAGAACTGAAAAGCGACAAGCGCCTGGAACACGCCCGTGGGCCTATTTTGTGTCTAGATCGTGGTGCCGAAGGGGAGAGTCGAACTCCCACGGGCGTTATGCCCAACGGTGTTTGAGACCGCCGCGTCTACCATTCCGCCACTTCGGCTTGTCGATTACCCAGCTATGAGCAAACTCACTTAGGGATGCGTCGTACGAAAATGCTAACACAGGACTGGCATTCAAATACATCCCTTTACATCTCCTCAGCGCGATAGCGCCAACATTGATCCTCGCCCTGGCCCAGCCAACATCATTTCTGCGAAGAGAGCTTGCTAACTGGCCACAAGGATCCGAGACATCATTGCCCTCCTATCAGGTTTCTAATCTTTTGATGTCTCGATCGTATGGTTGCTGGCTATAGGCGGCAACGCCTATGACGAGCCATGTTTACTTGGCAATTCCATTAATAAATTCATCCATATATGGCAATGCTTTTAGCAGGGCACTACGCGCAGTCTCTTGCAGGTTTTACGAGTTATGCTGGAAACCATATTCCTGATGGCGTTTTTATCCAAGCGCGATAACCCTGTTTGACGATTCTCAGAAGCGCGTTGAACTTAACGAAGCGCAACGCTGTTGTCGCAGACGTGTCGAACTTGAGAATCGAACGCGCAACAACGCCGACCGAATGATCGGGGTATCGTCAGGAACTCGCCAGTGTTGAATCAGCTAAATCTCATGTATAGTCGCTTAACGCGTGCTTCGATAGAGATATCAAATTCTCGATTCCAGGGAAGCACGGCCACGACGATGACGATGCAAGCGAACCTGACGCCGAGATCAATGACCGACACACCCGTTTTTGTTCTTGGGAATTCCGGTTCATCTCTCAAGAGTTATTCGCATGCATGGAGACTAACCTGCTCGCGAGCAACCACGTCACAGAAGACATCAGCGACGTGTGATCCAGATTCCGTTATGT
>Ga0207963_1000351_pt1 | contig 24395 bp, 20 predicted proteins | sample Knorr_S15_td_NAD_FD_185604 | JGI IMG/M metagenome (GOLD analysis project Ga0207963, IMG submission 185604) | Marine microbial communities from Southern Atlantic Ocean transect - Knorr_S15_td_NADW_ad_2500m_LV_A (SPAdes) (version 2) | ecosystem: Environmental > Aquatic > Marine > Oceanic | place...
TTGCCATTCTTTTTGATCTATTACTTTTACATTTAATTCTTTAGCTTGGATTACTTTTCTATTAGTAGGATTTATTCCAATAACCAGATAATCTAGCTTTTTGCTTACATTGCTTACAATTTTTCCTGCATTTTTTTCGATCAATGATTTTGCTTCTGACCTACTAATATCTTCGAGTTTGCCTGTAAACATAAAAGTTTTATTTTTAAATATTCCTTTAGTGCTTTGGACATTATTTACAATTACAAGAAAACGTTTTAGTTCATTGATAACACTTAAATTTATTTTATCTGAAAAAAAATTTTTCAGAGATTTAATTTGAGTATCACCAATACCATCAATGTTTGATAAAGTATTAAAATTGAAATTTTTTGTCATTTGATAAAAATTTTTTACCGATTTTGAATGTTGTGATAATAATTTTGCGTTTTCCAATCCAATATGTCTGATTCCTAAGGCATAAATAAATCTATCCAAATTTATTTTTTTTGATTCATCAATAGCATACTTCAGATTAGATACTGATAATTTTCCCCAACCATCTAATTTTTCTATTTTGTCGAAATTTAATTTAAAAATATCTTGAGGTAACCTTATTAATTTTAGTTCCCAAAATTTTTCTACAACCTTTTTACCCAATCCATCGATATTTAGAGCTTCTTTAGATATAAAATGTTTTATTTTTTCTATGGCAATTTTTTCACATTTAAATCCTTCACTTGGACATCTTTTTACTGCGTCATATTTTTTTGTAATTGCATTAAATTCTTTAACTGCTTTGGATCCGCAAGAAGGACATTTATCAGGAAAAGTATATTTTTTTGAATCGTTACTTCTTTTGCTTAAATCAACAGATAGTACATGAGGAATTACATCGCCTGCTCTTTCAATTTTAACTGTATCTCCTATTCTTATATCTTTTCTTATTATCTCATCTTCGTTGTGCAATGTGGCATTGGATACAACAACACCACCAATATTAACTGGCTTTACTTTAGCTACAGGAGTTAGTGCTCCAGTTCTTCCAACTTGAATATCAATATTTAAAATTTTAGAAAACGAACTGTCTGCTGAAAATTTGTGAGCTATTGCCCATCTTGGTGCATTTGCCACAAAACCTAATCTGGTTTGTAAATTAAAATCATTTATTTTATAAACCAAACCATCAACATCATAATCTATGTCAAACCTGTTTTTTTCAAATTCTTTGTGATAATTAATTAAATTTTCTATACCAGAAATTATTTTATTAAATTTACTAACTTTAAATCCCCACTTCTCCAAAGATTTTAAGTATTCTGATTGTTTTTTAAAATTAAAATTTTCATAGTAGCCAAAAGTATAAGCGATAAATTTTAAAGGTATTTTTTTTGTTTCATCTGGATTTTTTTGCCTAAGAGATCCAGAAGCTGCATTTCTAGGATTTGCAAAATTATCTTTTATATTCTCAAAATCAGAATTTGCAATAAACACTTCTCCTCTTATATCTATATCTTTTGGAAAATTATTGGAATTTATTTTTTTTGGAATATCAGAAACTGTTTTAAGATTTTCAGTAATTATTTCTCCTTCAGTACCATTTCCTCTTGATAAACCAGTTACAAGTTTTCTATTTTTATATGTTAAAGAAGCAGATATTCCATCTATTTTTGGTTCCACGCTATATTCAATTATATTATTTTTATTTAGGTTTAAAAAATTAAAAATTCTTTTTTCAAAATTTTGTAAATCTTCTTTATCAATCGCATTTGAAAGCGAAAGCATTTGAACTCTATGTTTGGATTTAACAAAATTTTTTGAGGGCTTATATCCTACAGATATTGATGGGGACTCCTTATCTTTTAAAAATCCATATTTTTTTTCTAATTCTAATATTTCTTTCTTTAAGATGTCAAATTCTCTATCAAAAATTTTTGGGGTACTTTTTTCATAATAAAGTTGATTATGTTTTTTTAATTGCTGAATTTTTGACAAATATTTTTTTTTAATTGATATACTACCCATTGTGCTATTTAAGTAGTGACTTAATTTTTTCTAAAGTTGATTTTTTATTCTTAATTTTATTTGATTTAGATATTTTTTTATAATTTTTGTTAAAAACTCTATATGAATGTTCGTACCACTCGCCAGATTGATAATTATAACCAAGCAAACTTGCATATTTTTTTGATTCATCAATTAGTCCAATTCTAAAATAAATCTCTACTAATCTATGAAGAGCTTCTTCTACATATATAGAAGTTTCATAATTTTCTATAACATTTTTGTATCTATTAATTGCCGGTATCCATTTTTCTCTTTGTATATAATACTTTGCAAGATACATTTCTTTGGCAGCAAGCATTTCCTCAATTAATTCTAATTTAAATTTTGAATCCAAAGCAAAATCTGTATTTGGATAATTTTTAATTACAAATTCAAAATTTTTTTTAGCTTCCTCTATTGGTCCAAGATCTTTTTTTTCACTTAAAATCTGATCATAATAAGACATTCCCAATAAATAATGGGCGTAGTCTTTTCTTATATGATTAGGATAAGTTTTTAAAAATCTTTCTAATTCTCTTGTTGCATCATCATAGTATAATTTTGAATAATACGCATAAGCTGCCATTAAAGAAGATCGTGGTGCCCATAATGATTGGGGATACAAAAGTTCTGCTTCATTAAATTTTTTTGCCGCCAATATTACATCCCCATCTTCTAATTCTTGCATACCTTCTTTATATGCGGCAATCATCTGAAGATCCAAATCTTCTTCCTGAATTAATGAAATAGAAGTATCTTTATTTTTACAAGCAATTGGAAGAATAATTAATAAAATAGTAAAATATTTTATAATAGAATTCATTCTAAATTCTTACCAGAAAATTAAAAAAATTCTAATTATTATGCTATGGATTTTAATTGAAATTTATCAATAAACGTGTGTGGTAAAGTTTTTTCCTTAAGCTCGAACACCGAATAATTACTTTTATTTTTAAATATTTCTCTAAGTAATTGATTTGTCAGGCTGTGACCACCCTGTGAACATTTGATTGAGCCAATAATCTTATGGCCTGTAAGATATAGATCTCCAATACAATCTAAAATTTTATGATTAACAAATTCAAGCTCATTTCTTAATCCACCCTCATTTAAGATTTTATTATTTTTTACAACTATGGCATTATCTAAGCTGCCACCTTTGGCTAAACCTATTTGTCTTAATTTTTCAACATCTTCGTAAAGGCAAAAAGTTCTAGCATTATAAATATCTTTTAAATCATGCTCGTATACATTTATTCTATTTCTTTGAGTGCCAATAAATGAGTTGGAATATTTAATTTCGAAATCTATGTCTAAGCTAACTTTAGTTTTATCTATAGAAATATACTTTGGCCCTTCTTTGATACTTACTTTTTTTTCTATCTTAATAAGTTTAATTGGTGTTTGACTAACTTCAAAACCACTTTCTAAAAATAGATCAACAAAATCTTTAGCTGATCCATCCAAAATTGGAACTTCTTCCGAATTAATTTCAATTAAAGCATTATCAACTCCTACTCCATACATTGCTCCCATCAAATGTTCTATTGTAGAAACTTTTACCCCAAATTCATTAGATACTGTTGTGCATAGATTTGTGTTTGTTACATTGTATACGCTTGGAATGACAATATTATTATTTTTTAAATCAACTCTTTTGAATACAATTCCTGTATTTGGATCTGATGGTAAAATTTTCATTTCAACTATTGATCCAGTATGGAGACCTATACCACTAACGTGTACAGGTTTTTTTACAGTTTTTTGATTCAGTATAGACACATAGATTTTATACAGAAATCAAAAAAATAAAAAAATACAACAAATGTTACAAGAAAATACAAAAAGGTTAGTTAAAAAAATGAAATAACTTCTCAAAAAAACCGTTTTTCTTTAGTTTTTTTGAGACGATATTGACTTCGTATAAATAATTTTTCTTGTTAAAATTGTAACCTGATTGACAAATTGTACTCACACTTTCTTCAAAAAAATTCATTTCTCTAAAAAAATTAAATTTATTTTCCAAATATATAGAATTTTTATCTAATATTTTGGATCCTTCTCCAGTAAAAACCAAAATACACTTATTTTTATCGTTAATTAGTGAAGAAAAATTTATATTTTTTAAACTTAGATTCAATATTTCGTCAATTCTTGCATGAATTACCTTTTTAAGTAAATCAAGAGATATGTTCTGTTTTAGTTTATTTTTTATTTTTGAATTAGAAATAAATTCTTTTTTTGAATCATCAGAAAATATACTTTCGGTTTGATTTAAACTCTTCTTAATACTTTCTGAATCTTCTTCGCTTATGCCTAACACCTGTGAGATATCTTTGGTAATATGATTGCCTCCAAGGGGTATAATATTAAAAAGAATTAATCTGTTTTTATCAAAAATTGAAAGACTGCTCTTTCTGTATCCAATATCTATAAAAACTTTTTTATCATATTTTTCAAATAGCTGGTTATAATTTAATGATTTTATATAACTTGAGCATAGAAGATTTTCGATAGATATGTGATTTTCTTTCAAATGTTCACTAAGTTGATTAAAAATTATATTTGAAAAACAAATGAATTTAATTTCAAGAGTTAAATAATTGCATTCAGGATTGCCTTCTGGAATTGTGTAAAATATTTTATCGTCTAAAACAAATTTTTCGATGATTATATGAATAATTTTTTTATCAAAATTATTATTTTGAACTAACTGCTTTGCTTCTTGCAATAAATATTTAATGTCATTATTATTAATTTTTTTCCCTTCTAAATTTTTCTTTATCGATAAATCTATTGAAAATAAATCAGGTGTATCGATCATTAAATTAACGCTATTTATGTGAATGCCAATTTTTTTTTCTGAAATTTGAATTAATTCTTCAATTATTTTTTTGGAATTTGTTAAGTTAAGATTTTCTAAATTAAAAGTCGACAAACATTCTTTTTCCGAGAAGAATTTTATCTTGGAATAATAATTATCAAATACTGCTATTCTTATTTTTGATGAACCAAAATCAATAAAAGTCTCAAAATTTTCTTTACTCATTCAATAGAATTACTTGATTTGCTATTCTAAGATCAATAATATTATTATCATTTAACACATTGCTTTTAATGATATTTTGAGCTTTTATTAAAGCATATTTTGTGTCTTCTTTTGGCAATTTAATAGTTATATTATTTTTTGTTTTTATGTCCCATCTACCACTTGGAAAGATAAAAATATCCTTAATATTTTTGTAACCTAAATCAGTTTGGTTAATCATTTTTGTTAAAGAAATAAAATCTTCACTTGAGAAATTACCAAATACATGTGGTAGATCATTATTTAAATTAAATATTTCGAAATTAATTAATTTACCATTAGATCCAATAATATATTTTTGATTATCTTTTATAGTAGTCGCAAGTAAATTTGTTTGCGTTAATTTAATAATAATTTTTGATGGATATATTTTAAATACTTTATAATTTTGTAAATAATTGTAAAGATCCAGCTTATTTTTTAATAATTCTTTATCAATTTGAAAAATATTGTTATTTAATAAAAATTCAAAATTTTTTTTAATACTTAGATTTAAATTATTTTTTAATCCACTTACTTCTATAGTTTTAATGTTAGATAATAATTCTTTGCTCCTAATTAAAGAAAGATTGTTAATTGTGGATAACAATAAAAAAATTGTAAAATACAGAAAATATTTCTTTTTTTTATCTGTTGATTGATGCATCTTTTATCATCCATTCGATCAGCTGAATAAAACTTATTTTATTGTAATTTGCTATCTCGGGCACTAAAGAAAGTGATGTCATTCCAGGTTGCGTATTAATTTCCAGTAAATAAAATTTATTATTGTAAAATTTAAAATCTGATCTTGTTGCTCCTCTACAACCAATTGCTTTATGTGCATTTAGAGTTATTTCCATTACTTTGTCTAAATATTTTTTATTAATTTCTACTGGGATGATATGCTTAGTTTTGGCATTTGCATTATATTTTGCCTGGTAATCATAAAATTTTCTTTTTGGTTTTAATTCTATTGCTCCAAGTTTTTTTTTTCCTAAAATAGCAACTTGTATTTCTCTTCCAGGAATATATTTTTCAATCATAATTTCTTTATATTCAGATAATTTTAATAAATTATTAATAAAATTTGATTTGTCACAGATATGAACTGCAACACTAGAGCCTTCGTTAAAGGGCTTAATAACAACCGGGAAACCTAATTGTTTTTTTACTTTTTTTATTAATTTATTGTTATTAATTTTTTTTTTAAAGATAAATTTAAAATATTTAGGTGTCAAAATTTTATTTTTTATAAATATTTTTTTTGAAATTTCTTTATCTATTGCAATCGCAGAAGCCAAAACACCAGAATGAGTATATTTGATTTTTTCAGATTCTAATAATGATTGAATATAACCATCTTCTCCGTACCTACCATGCAAAGCATTAAACACCACATTTGGTTTAAAATTTCTTAAAGTTTTGATTAAATTACCATCTGGCTCACAAATTTTTGTTAAATATTTTTTTTTTACAAGTGCTTTATTCACTCCTTGAGCAGTTTTTAAACTTATCTCTCTCTCTTTAGAAAAACCACCTGCCAATATTAAGATTTTTTTTTTCATCTACTCTACCAAAATTATTTCTAAATCTAATTTAATTCCTGTTTTTGACATCACTTTATCTTTAACTAAATTAATTAGTTTTTTCATATCATCATATTTAGCGTTTTTCTTATTAATAAAAAAATTACAATGTTTTTGAGAAATTGCCGCATCACCAAATTCTGTATCTAATGATACCGATTCTTTTATTAACTCCCAAACTTTTTTATTTGTTTGATTAATAGGATTTTTAAATGTACTTCCTCCTGTTTTTATTCTAGTTGGTTGCGCTAATTCTTTTTTATTTTTTAAAGAATTGATTTCTTTTTTGATTAAATTTTTATTTTTTTTATTACCTTTAAAAGTTGCGCTTAAAAAAATGATATCTTTAGGCAAATCACATTTTCTATATGAAAATTTAATTTTATATGCTGGTATTGTTAGAACTTTACCAAACGTATCAATTGCTTGAACTGAAATTAAAATGTCTTTAAATTCCCTTTTAAAGCATCCTGAGTTCATTCTTAATCCTCCACCTACCGTGCCTGGAATACAAGATAAAAACTCAAAACCACCAATACTATTTTCTAAAGCAAATTCAGATAATTGTTTATCTGAAGTTCCACTACCCGCAACAACTGTGCTATGATTTAAAATAGAGATTTTTGAAAAATTTTTACCTAATTTGATTACAACGCCATTAAATAAGCCATCTTGAAATAGGATATTTGAACCTGCTCCAATTACAAATATTTTTCCTCTATTATTATATAATTTTAAAAATTCAATTAATTCTTGCAGTGTTTCTGGCTTGAAATATATTTTTGCTTTACCGCCTATATTAAACCAATTTGTTTTTTTCAATTCATAGTCAAAAAAAATTTTACGATTTAAATTTTTTGAGTATTGTTCTATATCACCGATGTTCATTATAATAATTTTGGTAATTTTCTCATCCAATTTGATATTGAACCGGCACCCATCCCTATAACGATCTTATCACCATAAATGTTTTGCTTGACAAATTTTGCAAGATCTAAATTATTTTTAATTAAAATTAATTTTATATTGGAATTTTTAATTATTTCTCTAGCAAAGTTTGAATAAGTAAACCCTAAACTAATATTTTCTCCGGCTTTATATATTGGACAGAGTACAACTGTATCTGCTTTTTTGAATGCTAAAGAAAATTCTTTTTTTAAATTTTTTACCCTACTTATTCTGTGTGGTTGGAATACACAAACAATTTCTTTGTTTTTATAAACTTCCTTAACTCCATTTAAAACTTCTTTTATTTCTGTTGGATGATGAGCATAATCATCAAAAAATGGAACACCTTGTAAAAAAAACAATTTAGTAAATCTTCTATCTACTCCCTCAAATTCTTTTAAACCTTTTTTTATTATTTTACTCGATATACCCACTGAAGATGCCACAGCTATAGCGGCAGTTGCATTTCTAATATTGTGCAATCCAAGAATTGGTATTTGTATATTTCTAATAAATTTTACTAAATTTCCTGGTAGGGTTATTTTTACATCAAACCTTGAATAATTTATTTTTTGAGAAATATTTATTATTTTAAAATTAGAATTTTTGTTAATTCCATAAGTGCTATAATTTTTATTAGCAACTTTTTTTAATACCTCTCTATTATTTTTATCATCTAAACAAACAAATGATTTGCCAATTGAAGGAGTTTTTTCAATAAAATTGACAAATTTATTTTTTAAATTATCAATGGTTTTATAAAAATCCATATGTTCTTGATCTATATTTGTGATGATTGAGTAAGTTAGTGGTAGTTTAATAAAACTTCCATCTGATTCGTCGGATTCTAAAATACACCAATTACTTTTTCCTAGCTTTGCTGAATTTCCAAATGAATTTAAAACACCACCATTTATAATTGTTGGATCAATTTTTGCTTTTGAAAAAATACTTGATACTAAGGATGTTGTAGTTGTTTTTCCATGTGATCCTGCAACAACAATATTTCTCATTAAAGAAACTATGTGAGCAAGCATTTCTCCTCTTTTATAAATTGGGAGTTTCTTTTTTTTTGCTTCTAAATATTCTAAATTATTTTTTCTTATAGCAGATGAAATTACTAAAATTGTTGATTTTTTTATATTTTGTTTTTTGTGACCAATAATAACTTTAATTTTATTTTTTTTTAATCTTTCAATATTTTTATTAAAAGAAATATCGCTTCCTTGTATTTTAAAACCTAGTTCTTTCATAATAAGAGCTAGACCGTTCATACCAATTCCACCAATACCAACGAAATGGATTAATTCTGTTTTGGCTAATTTAATTTTCATTAATTAAAACTGTTAATTTTTGATTTATATTATTCCAAGTATTTTGATAAGAAAATTTCTCCATATTTAGCTTTTTTAATAAATAACCTTTTCTATCCTTTATCAAATTTGTTAATAGATCAGCTATTTTATTAGGATTGAAATCTTCTTGTTTAACCAACCAACACAAGTCTTTATCAGAATAATACTTAGCATTATAGAATTGATGATCATCTTTAGCGTACGGAAAGGGTACTGCTAAAAAAGGTATATTATAAAAACTTAGCTCTGAAATCGTGGAAGCGCCTGCACGGGTAATTGCAAAATCAATATCTTTAAATTTTTTATATAGCTCATTATTAAAATCAAATAATTCATATTTTAAATTAAGCTCATTGTATTGCTTGCTTAAATCTATTTTTTTATCTTCATCAGATACTTGTTGAATTAAATAAATTTCATTTTCTTTTGATAATTTAATTGCTAATTCTTTTATTTTTTCATCAAAAAAATTAGCACCTTGACTACCACCTATTATCAATATCTTGAAATATAAGTCATTTTCACGCTTAATATTTTTTGCTAAAGAATATATTTCTTTTCTTAGTAATGGATTAATCAATAAAATCTTATGTTTAAATTTATTTGGAAAATTTCTAATTTGTTCTGAATAACAAATTATTTTTTTAGAAGAGCTTAAAAAAATCTTATTTGATCTGCCTAAAACCATATTCGGCTCAAAAAGAAAAATTTTTAAATTTAAAAATCTAGCAGCAATACAAAAAGGAGATGACATATATCCGCCTGTGCTTACTAAATATTGGATATTTTTTTTTCTTAGAAAAAAATATGATTTAAATATTGATATTAAAAAAAAAATTAAAATAAATGGTATTTTAAAAATATTATTTGAAATTTTTGGTATATCAATTATTTCAAATGAATATTTGTTTTGATCAATATATTTGGCTCCTCTTCTATCCGAAACTAAATATATTTCAAAATTTTCTCTGTAATGATCAAATAAAGCTATAGCAGGAATTACATGTCCTCCAGAACCTCCAGTACTAATTAATATTTTTTTCACAGTTAATTTATCTTTCTTTTAGTTAAATTTAAAATAATACCAGATAAAATTGCTGTACTTATAATTGATGAGCCGCCATAACTTAAAAAAGGCAAAGTCATTCCAGTGGTAGGAAGAATTCTTATATTTACTCCTATATGAACAAAAGTTTGAAGAAGAATTAATGAAATTGAACCTAATAAGATTAATTTTATTTTATTATCTTTTTCTTCGCCAATTTTTTTTATTACTTTGTAGGCTAAAATTAAATAAATTAGCATAATTGCAATAACTATTATTACTCCAAATTCTTCAGAAATTACGGAGACAATATAATCTGTATGAGCTTCAGGAATTTCAGAATTTAATGTTCCTTCGCCAATGCCTTGTCCAAAAAAACCTCCGTTGATTATAGCTTCAGATGCTTTTTCAGATTGATAATTATTTCCACTACCAGGTTCAAAAAAAGATAATAGTCTATTCTTTATATATTCAAACTTTTCAATAAAAAAAACTAAGTACGATAAAACAGAAAAAATCAAAATAAAAAAAGAAAAGAATATGATTAAATTTACACCTGATATAAATATTAAAGATAACCATGTCATAACAATTAAAAAGGTTTGACCAATATCTGGTTGTGAAATTAGTAATAGAATTATTGGGATCACAATTAAAGCGCTTAAAAAATAATTAAAATATATTTTTTTTTTTCTATTAATTGAAAGAATCGATGCAATCAAAACAATGAAAAAAGGCTTTAATAATTCAATAGGTTGAAATCGAGGTAATATATTTGGATCCATCCATCTTTTTGAACCTTTGACTTCTACACCAATAAAAGGCACCAAAACTAAAAAAATAAAAAAAATTATAAATAAAATTAAACAAATATTTAATAGTCTATTTTTTTCAAAAAAAGAAAAAATGATTAATATCGTAAACGCTAATAAAGTAATAATTAGATGTTTAACAAAAAAATAATAAGAATTTGTGTTTAATTTATCAGAAGCAATTAAAGAAGTTGAAACTAACGAAAAAAATAAACCCAAAAAAAATAATGACAATATTAAAAATAATAGAAATTTATCGATATTTTTCCACCAGCTGTAATATGAATTATATATAATATTACTATCTACCATTTATTTTACTTATTATTTTTAGTTTTCGAACAAGATAATTAAAATTTTTTCCTCTCTCTTCAAAATTACTAAATTGATCAAATGAAGCTGCTGATGGACTAAAAATTATATTTACAGGACTTAAATTTTTTTTTTTTGCATCAATAATAATTTCTACTAGAGCATTTTTAATATTATCAAAAGTTTTATATTTAATTTTATTTATTAAATTTTTTACAAAAAATTTTTTTCTTTTTCCAAAAATATATGCATTTATATTTTTATAATATTTTTTATTTAATACAAAATTATCACCTTTTTTAAATCTTCCTCCAACTAACCAATAAATATTTTTATAAGATTCTAATAAATTTATGCTTGATGAAAAATTTGTAGATTTTGAATCATTAATAATTAATAATTTTTTATTTTTGTACAAAATCTGTTGTCTAAAATTTAATTCTTTAAATGAATTTACAACTTTAAAAACTTTTTGGTTTTTTAATTTAAGTTTTTTGGATATTTCTAAAACAAATTTCAAATTATTTAGATTATTCTTATTTTCAAAATAAGAATTTTTAATTTTTTTTTTAATTTTATTTGAAATTTTAAGATTAACTTTTATTATTTTTGAATTAATTTTATTTTTTTTTAGTTCTTCTTTTAAAAAATTATTATTTTTTTCAATAAAAGCAAAGGAATTTTTTTTTTGACTTTTAATTAATCCAAATTTTGATTTAATATAATTTTTAAATGTTCTATGTCTTTCTAAATGATTGGGACTAATATTCAATATTATCGCAAAATCAGTTTTGAAATATTTGCTATATTCAATTTGATAAGATGAGGCTTCAATCACAAAAATTGTTTTTGGCTTAATATTTTTCTCTAAAAGCAAAGGATTCCCAATATTGCCGACAAGTCTTACATCCTTACCATGTTTTTTTAGAACATCATGTAATAATTTTGAAGTTGTTGATTTTCCATTAGTTCCTGTAATTGTTATTTTTTTATTTTTTATGTTGTTTAAATAAAAAATATCCAATTCGCTGATAATTTTACTTTTATTTTTTGAAAGATACTTTTTTAAAGTACATTTGTTAATGTCTATTCCGGGACTAACAACTATTCTATCAAAATTTACTGAAGTTAATTTTGTTTTATTAATTGAATTTTTTTTAAAGTTTTTGGGTATTGAGGATTTTTTATCATCATAAATTTCAATTTTATTATTTTTTCTTAGGTATTTGAAACAAGCTCTCCCACTTTTTCCAAATCCATAAATTAATATATTTTGATTATTAAATTGATTTGCTAATTCAAGCATTATCTTAATTTAAGTGTAGCAAGTCCTATCATTGCAAGAATGATGGATATAATCCAAAATCTTATCACTACTGTTGACTCGGACCATCCTTTTTTTTCAAAATGATGATGGATGGGAGCCATTTTAAAAACTCTTTTTCCAGTAAGTTTAAATGAAATTACTTGAACTATTACTGAAATTGCCTCAAAAACAAATAAGCCTCCTGTAATTGCTAAAACTATCTCGTGCTTTGTAATTATACTTACAGCTCCTAATGAACCTCCCAGAGCCAATGATCCTGTATCTCCCATAAATATTTTTGCAGGAGGAGCGTTGAACCACAAAAATCCTAGACAAGCGCCAATTATAGATCCACAAAATACAGCTACCTCACCAGTGTCTTGAATGTAGGGTATTTGTAAATATTCTGAAAAAACTATATTCCCTGTTACATAACTTATAAATGCAAAACAACCAGCCACAAGTATTACAGGAACTGTAGCTAAACCATCTAATCCATCTGTTAAATTCACTGCATTTGAAGAGCCAACAATAACAATAATATAAAAAGGTATAAAAAACCAACCTAAGTGAATTAATAAATTTTTAAAGAAAGGAAAATATAAATTTTTTAATTCAGGAGAATCAACAAAATATATCAAAATTAAGATTCCAAAAAATGCTAGAGTTATTTGAGAAATGATTTTTATCTTTAATGAAATGCCTGAAGAATTATTAACTTTAATTTTTTTATAATCATCATAAAATCCGAGTAAACCAAAAGAACCAACAATATATATCAAAAACCAAATATATGGGTTTAACAAATCGCACCATAACAAAACACCAGAAAATAGTCCTAATAAAATTAATACTCCTCCCATTGTTGGTGTTCCAATTTTTTTTATAATATGTTCCTCTGGACCATCTTCACGAATAGGACTATACATTTGTCTGGCTGAAAAAAAGTTTATAAATGGAGTTCCCACTAAAAAAACAACAAACATAGATGTGAACATTGCTAAACCGGTTCTGACAGTCAGATATTTAAAAACATTAAAAAAAGAAAAAACATCAATATGGTTTGAAAATAAACTATATAACATTTAATTGTCCTAGTTTAATTTGAGAAATTACGTTATTTAAGCCTGTAGCATTTGAAGCTTTTACCATTAGATAATCATTATCTCTTAAATCATTTTTCATTAAACTTATAATTTCTTTTTTACTATTTAATATTCTTCCTTTTTTTTGTGTTTTAATTTTGTTGAAAGTTTCTTTTATATCTTTTCCATATACAAAGACTTTATTTATTTTTGATTTATTCACTATTTTTGCGGCTTCTTTATGAAGGTTTTTTGAAAATTTTCCTAATTCCAACATATCACCCAATAAAATGTTTTTACTTTTTGAACTAACATTCATTTTATTAAAATTATTAATTGCAAATTCTAGCGATAAAGGATTTGAATTATAACTTTCATCAACAATATTAATTGATTTATTGTTCAATTTTATTTTTGAAAAATCACCTCTTCCTTTGGGTATTTTAAAACTATAAAAAAAATTTTCTTTAAGACTTTGGACATCTGTATAATTCGATATTACAGCAATAGTTGCTAGAATGTTGACTATATAAAATTTAAGACTCTCTTTTATAATAAATTTTTTAATATTATTACTTATTTTTAGAATTAATAAGTAATTTGATTTTTTTCTTGTAATTTTAATCATTCGTATATCTGCATTATTTTTTTCACTAAATGAAATTACTTTTAATTTTTTTTTCAAAGCTTTATTTTTTAAAAAATTAAAAAATTTATCATCTTTATTTAAAACGATTGATCCCCCGCTGACAATATTATTTATCATTTCAGATTTTGCTAAAGCTATTTCATATAAGTTTTTAAAGTTTTTAATATGAGCATAAGAAATATTTGTGATTACACCTAGATCAGGCATGATGAGCTTTGTTAAATGATTTATTTCGCCTTTTTTATCCATTCCAACTTCAAAAACTCCAAAAATATTATTTTTCTGTATATTAAATAAACTTATAGGAACTCCAAATTTATTATTAAACGATTTCTTGGAATAAGAAGTGGAAGCAATTTTATTTAAGCATTGACTTAGCAATTCTTTAAGTGAAGTTTTCCCAGAACTTCCCGTTATTGCAATTGCTTTAATTTTTGATGCTTTTCTTACCAAATTAGAACAATTTGATAAAAAATTTAATGTGTTATTTACTTTTATTTTTTTTGAATTAAATCCGTCATAATTTTTGTCTATTATTGCTAAAGCAGCCCCATTTTTAATTGCCTCATTTGCATATCTATTGCCATCTAATTTTTTTCCTTTAATTCCAAAAAAAATATCATTTTTTTTAATTTCTTTAGAATTAATCGATGCTAAATTAATTTTTTGATTATTGCTTAATTTAATTTTTTTTAACTTTTCTTTTATAATGTTTAACTTCCAATTTTTTAATAAAATTTTATTTTTATATTGAATATTTTTTATAATACATTTTTTATCTGAAAAAAAATTTTTCTTAAAATACTCTTGATAATTTTCATGTCCTTTTCCTGCAACTAAGAGGATATCTCCTGAATTAAGATTTTTTATTGCTTTTGAAATAGCTATTTCCCTTGAAGGAATTTCAACTAATTTAAATTTACTAATCTTTTTTTTAATTTGTGTTCTGATTTTTTTTGGATTCTCTTTTCTAGGATTGTCATCAGTTAAATAAATTCTATCACATAAATCATTTACTATTTTTCCCATGATTTGTCTCTTTGGTTTATCTCTTTCACCTCCACAACCAAATACTATAGAAACTTTACTTAATTTAAATTGTTCCCTTAAATTTGTTAAACAAGTTTTTAAAGCATCTGGAGTATGGGCATAATCCAATATAACTTTAGAATTATTTTTTATGTTTCCAACTTTTTCTAATCTGCCATTAACAGGTTTGATTTTATCTATTGATTTAATTATTTTTTTCATAGGCAAATTGCTTTTGTTTGCTGCAATAATTGCCATAACTAGATTTTTAATTTGTATTCTGCCAATGAGACCAGTTTTAAATGAATAAGTATTATTATTAAAAGTGAACTTTGTTTCTTGTTCATTGCCGACGAATCTATGATTTATTATTTTTAAATCAGAATTTTTTTTACCAATAGTTATTGGATTTAATTTTTTTTTTGTTGATATACTTTTTAATATTTTAGATTGTAAAATATCAGTATCATAAATTATTTTTGAAGATTTATTCATTAATTTATTAAATAAAATCATCTTTGATTTTAAATAATTCTCAAAAGATTTATGATAATCTAAGTGATCTCTAGATAAATTAGTAAAAATTCCTATATTAAATTTTAATCCATCTAACCTATGCTGCTTTAAACCATGACTGGATGCTTCTAATATAACATTATCAATGTTGTTATTTTTATGATTTTCTAAAATTTTATTTAATCTTATTGGATCCAGCGTAGTATTGTTTGTATTTAAATTTGAATTGTTAGAATTAACTCCTAAAGTTCCTATGGATGCTACCTTTTTTTTATTTAACTTTAAAATTTGAAAAAAAAAATTCGCTACAGAAGATTTTCCGTTAGTTCCTGTAACTGCAATTAAGTTTTTTGGTTTTTTGTTATAAAGTTTATTAGCAGTTTCAGAAAGTAATTTTCTAGGATTTTTGCTATTTAAGAATAATACATCTGTTTTATAACCTTGGAATTTAAGATCTGAAATAATTGTTTTGGCACCATTATTAATTGCTTGATTAATATATTTTTTTCCATCAATTTTGTTGCCTTTAATTGCAAAAAAAATATATCCTTTTTTAATTTCATTGCTGTTGAATGAAATTCCAGAAAATTTATGATTTAAGTGATTTTTTTTTATATTTGAAAAATATTCTTTTATTAACATTAGAATAAATTAAGCTCTTAATATTTTGTGGCTAAAATTGGCCCAATATTTTTAATTATTTGTCCAGCAATAAGAACAGTAGTCCACCCAGCTGTATTTCTCCAATTACCTTTATATTTTTGTCCGCTCGATAGAGTATAAACATATTCTTTATTTGGTTTTGGTTCATCAAGTAAAACTAATAAAACAAATTTTGGATTTGAAAATGGAAAAATTGAAACAAAAGTATTGATTTTATCTTTGGTATAAATGCCATTTTTTACTTTATTTGCAGTACCAGTTTTACCAGCTATTTCATATCCGGGTATATTTGCAAAATTTGCAGTCCCTTCTTTTGTAGAAACAACTTTTCTTAAAATAGGATTAATTTTTTGACTTACTTCATTTTTAAGTATTTTTTTTATCTGAATATTTTTTTTTTCTTTTTTAATTAAAGTTGGTTTAATTTCATAACCTCCATTTGAAATTATTGAATAAGCTTTAGCTAACTGCAATGGAGTTGTAGCAATTCCATGACCAAATGATGAAGTTGCTAATTTACATTTGCCCCATCTAAATTTTAGTGGTTGACCAACTTCCTCTATATCAAATTCAATTTTACTTAAAATTCCTAATTTATTTAAAAAGTTTTTGTATTTTTCTAAGCCAACTTTTTGTGCAATTCTTACAGATCCAATGTTAGAAGATCTGATCAAAATTTGAGCCGCAGTTAAATTAGTAGGAAGTTTATTATCATATTCCGATATAAGATTTCCTGCGCAAAAAATTTTTTTTTCTAACTTTTCAAAATTAGTATCAGGTTCTACAATGTTGTTTTCAAAAGCAGCTGCTAAAGTTAAAGTTTTAAAAACCGAACCTAGTTCATAAACTCCTTTAGTTACTTTGTTGGTATAATTCAAATCTTCTATAGTTTCTCTTTTATTAAGATCAAAATCTGGAAGAGAAACCAAAGAAATAACTTCTCCAGTATTTATATCCATTAATAATGCAGCGCTACCTAGATTGTTAAAAATTTCTTTTGATTTAATAAGCTCTTCTCTAATCAAATATTGAATATATGTGTCTACAGTTAATTGGATTGGCTTATTATTTTTCCTTAATTCGTAATCATAGAATTTTTCAATTCCTGAAATTCCATTATTATCATCATCTATTTGACCAATGATATGGCTAAACAAACTTCGGTGCGGGTAGATTCTTGATATTTTTTCTTCAGATATTATTGATTTATCGCCTAAAAGAGTTAGCTTCTCAAAGCTATCCCAACTAATCTGTTTTTGAAGATAAAAAAACTTTTTTCCATTTAATTTTTCTTTGATTTTTTTAAAATCTTTATTTGGAAAAATTAGTTTTAAATTAATTAATAGTTTATCTTTATTAATAACTAGATTAGGATTAATTCCAACATTGGTAGTAATAACTGTCTTTGCAAGTATATTCCCGTCTCTATCAATTAGGCTTGCTCTATAATCTAGTTTTGCTACTTCAATATTGTTTTCATTTTTCTTAAGAGAACCTAGATATAGTGCTTTTGAAGAAAAAATTATAGATATAACTAAAAATACAAAAAAAATAAATGTAACCCTATTGAAAGAAATATTTAAATTTGATTTTTGATAATAAAAATGGGTTTTATAATCTTCTAAAATTAAATTAGTTTCATTTTTTTTTTCCATGTTAATTTCCGCTATTTTCAATTAATTTTTTTATGAAAACTTTTTTATTATTGAATTTTATTTGATTCAAATTTTGTATATCCACTGGAACAAGTTCATTTTCAAAAAATTTTTGTTGGTATTCAAGTAACTTTTTGGGGGAGCTAAGATAATTATTATCTAATAAAACCAATTCGTATTGATCTGTTAAAAACCTTATATCTTCTTTTAAATTAAAGATTTCTTTATCAATTTTTTTTGTAGAGTGCTTAGTTACAGTAGTTGCTAAAATTAGGACTAAAATCGAAAATATTAAAATGATTCTCTTCATAGTTGTTTATTTAAATTTTCAATTTCAATTAAATAATCAAATTTTTTCAAGAATTCTATAAAATCTCCTTTGTCAGCAATTTTAATTGCATATCTTAATTTGGCGGATCTTGAAGGAGGATTTATTTTTGTTTCTTTTAAACTTGGTAAAATTGGTTTTTTTTCAATTAACTTAAATAATTTTTTGTGTTGTAAATTATTGGGTAAATACCGTGAAGCATTTTTATTTTCAGAGTAATTTTTAAAAAAAAATTTTACGATTTTATCCTCAATTGAATGAAATGTGACAACGACAATTATTCCCCCTATCGGTAGTATTTTAAAACTATTTATCAGGCCATAAATTAATTCACTAATTTCTTGATTAACAAAAATTCTTAAAGCTTGAAAAACTTTTGTTGCATTGTGGATTTTAGAATTATTTTTTCTTTTTACACTATTTATAATTTTAACCAAATCTTCTGTAGTTAGATTTTTAATTTTTCTTAACTCTACAATTTTTTTTGAAATTAATTTATGTTTGTTTTCTTCTCCAAAAAATTTGAATATCTTTTCAAGACTTTTTTGATCTAAAGAATTTATAACTTCATCAGCTGAAAAATCATTTAACCCCATTTTCATATTAAGCTTACCGGTACTATTAAACGAAAGTCCTTTTTTAGGGTCTTTAATTTGATTTAATGAATAACCAAGATCAAATATAATTGCTTTGAGATTTTCTAAATTTATTTTTATTTTATCAATTTCGCTAAATTTTATATTCTCAAAGTAAAAACGGTCTTTATATTTTTTTTTAAACCAATTTGCGTTGTTAAATGTATCTGTATCGCGATCTAAGGCTATAATTTTATTATTTTTATACTCTAAAATTTTTTTTGAACAACTGCCTTGGCCAAATGTACAGTCAATAAATGTGCCACCATAAAGAGGGGAAATAATGCTGACTAATTCATCTATCAGTACTGGAAAATGTTTTTCTTTTTCCAGATTTATGGTGGCGCTCATTTATTTTTTCGAAGACCATTAATTTTTTTGTCTTCTCAAAAATGCCGGAATCTCTAAATTATCCTCTTTTTCTGAACTTTCAGAATTGTCAAATGATGTAAATTCGTTATCAAGGTTCTCGTTTTCATTGTTCTCCGAATTGAATAACTCTGGCTTTTCTTCTTCAATTTCAAAATTTTCTAAACCATTAGAAATACTTTCTTGTTCTTGCATATCAACATGTGGTTCATCTTCTAGCTTAGTTTCTTCTAAAATACTCTCATTTATAGTTTCATCAGAAACAATTGGTTGCTCTGCCTCGGTCATAGTTTCTTGCTGCACCTCATTTTCTAATTTTAGTGCAGTTGCTCCCTCAGTTATTGGAGATGCCACGGTATTATTAAAATCAAATGATTGGGACGGAGCTATATTTGAAAAATCAGAATAACCTGAATTTCTGTTCTGAATTCTATGAACCATATTAATTACTGATTTTGACTCTGGTTGTTGACCATCTAAAGCAGTTGCAACTATTGAAACACGAATCTTTCCTTCTAAGGCAGGTTCAATAATTGATCCATTTATTATTTCTGCTTCCGGATCGACTTCAGCTCTAATTTTATTTGTAATTTCATCTACTTCAAAAAGAGTTAGATCTTCACCGCCAGTTATATTTATTAACAAACCTTTGGCTCCTTTTAGTGAATAATCATCTATTAATGGATTATTAAGAGCCAGATCCGTTGCTTTAGCAGCTCTTCCTTCTCCTTCTGCTTCGCCTGTGCCCATCATTGCTTTGCCCATTGAGCTCATAACAGTTTCAACATCAGCAAAATCTAAATTTACTAATCCATCTTTAACCATTAGATCGGTTATGCTTTGAACGCCGTGTCTTAAAACACTATTAGATAATTGAAATGACTCCTTGTAAGTTGTTTTTTCATTAGCAATTTTAAATAAATTTTGATTGGGTATTACAATTATTGTATCAACATATTTTCTTAGTTCCTCTAGACCTAGTTGTGCTCTTCTCATTCTTGATGGAGCTTCATACAAAAATGGTAATGTAACAACACCAACTGTAAGAATATTTAACTCTTTAGCAGCACGTGCAATAACATGAGATGCTCCAGTTCCGGTTCCTCCACCCATCCCGGCAGTAATAAAAACCATATTGGAACTCTTAAGTATATCTACAATATCATTTAAAGATTCGTCTGCCGCTGCTTGACCGATTTCATGTTTAGCTCCGGCTCCCAAACCTTTTGTGATATTTAATCCTATCTGAATTCTTGCATTTGCTTTACTTGTTTTTAAATCCTGGGCATCAGTATTTACTGCAACAAATTCAACTCCTTCTACTCCTGATTCAATCATTTCATTTATTGCATTACCTCCTGCTCCTCCTACTCCAAGAACTAGAATTCTTGGTTTTAGCTCTCTGATATCTGGTGCTTTAAAGTTTATAGTCATTTATCCCCCTATTAGTTATTAAATTGTCGCTCCCATTTAAGGCTTGCTCTATGAATGTTAGATTTTCTTCTTGCTGTAACCCTAAATTTTTCAAAAATTGTTGGTTCCCATATTTGGAAAGTCTTTCCTTGTCCAACAAACAGCATGCTATTTCTAATTTTTGCATGTTTTAATAATTTTGATGTAATTGAAATTCTTCCCTCACTATCAAACTGTAAATTAATACTTGCGGATAAAATTGATGTTGCAAAATAATCTTTTTTCTCCTCAAAGGGATTTAAATAATCTATTGCATTTGAAATTTTTTCTATTCTGTCTTGTGGCCATGCCTCTATGCATTGATTATTAAATGATGGATAGCAAATCACACCATTGTAACCCAAATTTGATAAATAAGATCTAAAAGAAGCTGGCACAGACACCCTTCCTTTTTGGTCTAATTTGTTTTCGTAGGTAGATAAAAACATAATTCATAAATCCCTATATTATCATATTTGGGAATATATGGGATTTTATGGGTTTACGTCAATCACTAATTATAGCTGATTAGTCAATAATATTTGGATAGCTACCAGATATTGTAAGACTAATTATTTTTTGAAAAAACCAAACTATATAAGAAAACTAGAATAAAAATGGTTCAGTCAATGAACCAAACACAGAAAATCAATATAAAATAATTTAATAATGTAAGTGAGTTTGCCAGATAAACTATAAGCCGGGTTCTGTCATTTAAACCTATCATTTATCTAGGCTCAAGATCGCTCTCGAGCTCAAGCAACTAACCCTGATGACTAGCCAAAGACTGCTTTTAGTTTTTCAACAATGTCATCTCTACTCAGTTTTGCTCTCAGTGGGGTTTTCCATGCGCTGTTTGTTGCCAACCAGCCGGTGTGCTCTTACCACACCTTTTCACCCTTGCCTTGATTAGGCGGTTTATTTTCTGTGGCACTGTCCCTGGGGTTACCCCCGCCAGCTGTTAACTGGCACCGTGTCTTTGTAGAGCCCGGACTTTCCTCTTTAAAATTTATTAAAGCGATAAGTCATTTATCTGGCATAACTAAACTATTGTTTATTTTTTTTTTTTCAAGGAAAATTAACTATATAATTTGCTAAGTTTTTTAGCAATTATCACGCATTCTTTATCTATATTGCCATTAACTAATTCTTGTCTAAATCTTCTCTGAAAAGATTTTGTTAACTTGGGATAGCTTCTGCTTGATAGATTATTTGTAAAATAACCAATTTTTCTAAAAAAATCCTTAATTTTTTTTTTATCATCAAGGTAAATCTTTTGTTTTCTAAATTTTCTTAATTTTTTTTGATTGATATTGTGCCAAATACCAATTCCTTTACGTGCTAATAGTTTCCATGGAAATTTTTCCCCTGGATCTTTTTTTCTATCAAATGCTATATCTGAATGACCTAGAACATTGCTTTTTTTAATACTATATTTTTTAATTAAATATTTAGATAAATTGATTAAAGACAGTATTTGAGCCTTTGAATACTTTTGATAACCAAACTGATGACCTTTATTCGAAATTTCAATTCCAATTGAATTCCTATTTAAAGAATTTTCTTTATTCCAATTTGATTGTCCTGAATGCCATGCAATATATAAGTCTGGTACCATCAATATAATTTGACCATTTCTTTTTATAAAATAATGGCAGCTTACTTTTGAGTTTTCATCAATTAGTCTTTTTATTGCCTTACTTTCGCTACTCATTCCAGTGTAATGAAATACTAAATATTTAATGTTTTTTTTGATTCTTCTTTTAGTTGTAAAGTTTGGAGAGTAATTTAATGCAATTTTGCCCAACATATACTAGATTTTATCACACAAAATATCCATTTACATTGGCCAAAGATATAAATATAAAAATTGCACAATGAAAAGAATTCTTATTTTAATATTCTTATCTTCTTTTCTATCAGTGAGTGTATACGCTGGTAGCGATGGCAGCAATGAATTATCTAAAAAATCAGATGCTTCAGTTAAAGATTGTTTTGAAGGATTAAACAGGGGAATTTTTGCACTAAACCAAGGGTTAGATAAAGTAATATTCAAACCAGTTGCAAAAGCTTACAGGGTACTGCCGGCACCAGTTAGAACTGGAACGAGCAATGTGCTAGTTAATCTTTCTTCGCTTATAACCATACCAAACAATGTGCTGCAGGGAGAGTTTAAAACTGCAGGAGTTAACACAGGAAGATTTGTAATAAACACAACCGTAGGAATTCTTGGAATATTTAATGTGGCTAAAAAAATGGGTTTTTCTGAATATGAAAAAGAGGATTATGGTCAAACATTTGGAGTGTGGGGAATGGGTTCGGGTTGCTATTTAGTGTTACCAGTACTAGGACCATCAACTATTAGAGATACAGCCGGTTCATTCATGAATGTATTAGGTGGAGACCCTTACTATAATGTTTCTATTCATGGCAACAACGAATATTTGGATAAATCTGATTACATAGCAACAAAAGTTTTAACAGGAATAGATTTTAGAGCAAAAAACATTGAGTCATTTGAAAATTTAGAAAAGAATTCAATTGATTTTTACGCATCAGTTAAAAGTCTTTATTTACAAGATAGACAGAGAAAAATTGCGAATAGAAAACCAAGTGCAACTATTGAAATTTTGTATGAAGGCGACTGGGAAGAAATTGAATCACAATAAATAATAAAATCAATGTTAACAAAAAAAATTTTAAAGTTTTTATTATTAGTATCAATAAACTTTTATTTTATACCAAATTCATTTGCAATCACGCCGTATTTGTTCGTTCAGGAAACGGCTGACGAAGCTACTGAAGCATTAAATAAAAGGTTATCTAAAGAGGAAAAGATGGAAAAACTTAAAATAATTGCAAAAAAGAGTGTCGATATCAAAGGAATAGGTAACTACTCTTTAGGAACTCACAGAAAAACTATATCTGATCAACAAAAAGATGAGTATTTTGATATTTTTGAACAATATTTTTTAAAGAGTTTTGCAAGTAGATTGGCTGAATATACTGATCCAAAAATACGTGTAGATTCACAAAAAAAACTGAATGATAAATACACTATGGTATCAAGCACTTTATTGGCAACATCTGAAAAAGCAGAAATTAAAATTGATTGGCGGGTTGTAACAAAAAATCCAGATAATCCTTTAATTATTGATGTAATTATTGAGGGAGTAAGTTTGGCTAAAGTTCAAAGAGAAGAATTCAATTCAATAATTCAAAGTAATGATGGAAACATCAATGCTTTATTTAAAACTTTAAGAGAATTTGTAGAAAATAAATAATGGTGGGCCCGCCAGGACTCGAACCTGGGACCAATACATTATGAGTGTACTGCTCTAACCAACTGAGCTACAGGCCCTTCGGAAATTCCTAACGTTCTATAACAATTAATCCGTACATTCCACTTTTAATTGTCATGATTCAGTTTAGAGATCTATTGTTTTTCTCTGCCTCTTACAAAAGGTTCCTTTATAACAGTTGCCCCAGTCTCATCACCTCGAGCAAGAATAGTGATTTTTGTTCCTATTTCAGTTCTTTCAATCGGCAACATTG
>Ga0207963_1000376_pt1 | contig 23773 bp, 14 predicted proteins | sample Knorr_S15_td_NAD_FD_185604 | JGI IMG/M metagenome (GOLD analysis project Ga0207963, IMG submission 185604) | Marine microbial communities from Southern Atlantic Ocean transect - Knorr_S15_td_NADW_ad_2500m_LV_A (SPAdes) (version 2) | ecosystem: Environmental > Aquatic > Marine > Oceanic | place...
CACCTCACCGAGTGGGAGGACAAGCCGTCGTTTCGTGGCCACGTCGCCATTCAGGTCGCCGATTTCAGCGACTGTTTCCGGCGCATGAAGGCCCGCGGCGCGATCGATACCACCCCCTGGGGCAAGGTCCGGCGCCTCCCGGACGGCGTCATGCAGATGTTCATTCGCGATCCATCGGGCAACTTGGTCGAGATCGTGTGCCCGGCGAGCGACCACGTCGACGAGAGCTTCTTCCAAGACGAGCTCGTCGAGTCGGAGCCCGGCGCCTATGTCTCGGGCCGTGACGACGCCCGCGGCCTGCAGAGTGAGGACGCCACGCTCTACCACGACGACGAGCCGAGCGACTGAGCACCTTGCACACGCTGCTGCTCGAGACGATCGACGAGGCCGCTCACTCGGAGCTCGAACAGCAGTCGACGACGACCCTCGCCGCGACGCCGGACGCTGACCTCGGCGACGAAGACCTCACCGAAGTCGAAGCGATCATCACACGCGGGCGCGGACAGGTGACCTCGCAGCTCCTAGCCCGGTGCCCGAATCTCCGGGTCATCGGCCGCTGCGGAGTCGGTCTCGACAACGTCGACGTCGCTGCCGCCACCGCGGCTGGAGTAGCGGTAATCAACGCCCCCGGCAGCCCCGCCATCACGACTGCCGAGCACACCATCATGTTGATGCTCGCCCTCACCCGGCGGCTCTACCCACAGGTCGCGGCGGTCAAGAGCGACGACTGGGCCGTTCGGGCCCGTGTGGATGCTGATGAGTGCGCCGGTAAGACGCTTGGCGTCGTCGGTCTCGGAGCGATCGGCCGCCGCGTCGCCGAGGTGTCAACGGTGCTCGGCATGGAGGTGATCGCCTACAATCGCACGACGCGCGACGACACCGAGGCCCGGACATCGGTGCGCATGCTTCCCTTCGCCGAGTTGCTGGCGGAATCGGACATCGTCAGCCTTCACGTCGCATCTACGCCGGAGACCCAGGGGCTCATCGGACGCGCCGAGCTGGCGACGATGAAGCCTGGCGCACTATTGGTGAACGCTGCGCGCGGGGCCCTGATCGACGTCGATGCATTGCTGGAGGCGCTCGATTCCGGCCGGCTCGCCGGATACGCGGCGGATGGCGTCGACCCGGAACCGCCCGCGCCAGGCGATCGGCTCATCCATCACCCGCGCACCATCATCACCCCTCATTCCGCTGCCCTCACGGCGTCCACGTATCGCCGGATGTGCCTGCAAACCATTCGGAACGTGCTCGGCTACTTGGCGGGCTCGCATTATGAGGCCGAGAGCGTTTTCAATGCCGCGCAGCTCTCGGGGGACTAGGTCGGCGCCCAGGAGATTGGATCGATAGAGAAACAGAGCGACCTGATCGTCGCCGAGTGCCGAAGCCTGTGCAGTATCCCACAGGTGATCGACATACCTAAAAGCCTGACTATTCATAGCTGCCATCTTGGAGGCATTGAAGTCCGCAGACGTGACTTTACTGCATTGTCTGCTCCGCGGCATGAAGGCACGAGCGAATGGCACGAGTGGTGGATATGTTGGGGGTCGCTGCACGCAGAAGCCTGACACATCCCTGAGGAGAGTTGAATGAAGGCCCCCTCCACCGGCGGGACTACCCACCGCTCCGCTTCGGGCACGATCACGCGCCGGGAGGTGCTCGAACGTGCTGCACGCGTCGGGGCCGGAGCGTATGTACTCGGGTCACTTCCGCTGCTGGCCCGCTGTGCGCCGGCCCTGGGGCAGGAGCGCCCGAACATCGTCTTCATTTTCTCCGACGACCACGCCACTCAGGCCATCTCGGCCTACGGCTCGCGCATCAATCAGACTCCGAACATCGACAGGATCGCTAATGAAGGCGCGATCTTCCTGAACAGCTTCTGCACCAATTCGATCTGTGCCCCCAGCCGCGCGGTGGTGCTCACCGGCAAGCACAGCCACATCAACGGCAAGATCGACAACGGGGCGCGGGATCCGTTCGACATGTCGCAGCCGACGTTCAATAAGATGCTGCAGGCTGCCGGGTACGAGACCGCGATGATCGGGAAGTGGCACCTGCGCTCCGAGCCGGAGGGCTTCGACTTCTGGAAGGTGCTGCCGGGTCAGGGGCACTACTACAACCCGGATTTCAGAACACCCGCGGGTGACGAGCAGATCGAGGGCTACGTGACGGACATCGTCACCGATCTTTCGTTGGATTGGCTGCGGAACGGCCGCGACGGAGAGAAGCCTTTCCTGCTCATGTGCCAGCACAAGGCGCCACACCGGAACTGGATGCCCGGCCCCGATCACCTGATGACGTACGAAGGCATCGACATTCCGGAGCCCCCGACGCTGCTGGACGACTATAGCGGTCGCGCGTTCCCCGCCGGTGATCAGGAGATGTCGATCCGCGATCACATGATGCCCGCCTACGATCTCAAGATCAAACCTGAAAATCCCGAAGTGCCCGGCGACATCGGCAATCTGGCGCGGACCTACGACCGGATGACGGATGCGCAAAAGGCCGACTGGGATGCGGCCTACGATCCGCGAAATGCTGCCTTCTACTCCGCGAACCCCCAGGGCGACGACCTCGTGCGCTGGTATTACCAGCGCTACATCAAGGACTACCTGCGGTGTATCGCAGGGATCGACGACAGCATCGGGCGGGTGCTCGACTACCTGGACGAGTCCGGCCTAGCCGAAAATACGCTCGTCATCTACAGCTCCGACCAGGGCTTCTACCTGGGCGAGCACGGCTGGTACGACAAGCGCTGGATGTACGAGGAGTCGCTGGAAATGCCTTTTGTGGCGCGCTGGCCGGGAAGAATCCCCGCGGGCACGCGCGTGCCACAATTGATTCAGAACATCGACTACGCGCCGACGTTCCTGGAGTTGGCGGGCGAGACTGTGCCCGCGGACATCCAAGGAAATTCTCTGCTGGGCCTCATGGCGGGCGAGACCCCGAGTGATTGGCGCGACTCGATTTACTACCACTACTACGAGTATCCCGAGCCGCACAGAGTCGCGCCGCACTACGGCGTCCGTACGGACCAACACAAGTTGATCTATTACTACGAGACCGAAGAGTGGGAGTTGTTCGATCTCGTAGACGATCCGCAGGAAATGCGAAGTGTGTACGACGCACCCGAGCGTGCGGATTTGGTCGCCACGCTGAAGGCGGAGCTGAGGCGACTGCGGGAGCACTACGGGGACGACACGGGGGTGGAGTTCACGGACGGATGAGACACCTCGCTACGAAGGCCGTGTTTCTCGTCCGCATTCACGATGCGTAGACGCGATTTCCTGAGCGGTTCGGTGGCCGCCGGTGTAGGAGCGATGGTCACCTCGGCGACAGGTCGATCCCTGCTCGCCAGCGAGCGGTCGGCATCTGAAGACGAGCCGGACGACGCGCTGATCTCTCCCTTTGATCTGCGCTGCGAGTCCCTCTACAACCCGCTCGGGATCGATGCCCGTCGTCCCCGCCTGAGTTGGAAGCTCGACGCTGGGGGTGACGCGCGAAATCAGTCTCAGGCCGCCTACCGGATCCGAGCCGCTACGACGGCGGCTCAACTGTCGGGGGAGAACGTAGACCTATGGGACACCGGTCGGGTGTCATCGAATCGGCAGCTTCACATCGAGTACGACGGAAAGACGCTGCAGAGTGGTGAACGATGCTACTGGCAAGTGGAGGTATGGGACGGCGCGGGCCTGAAGTCGCCTTCGAGTCCGACCGCCTGGTGGGAAATGGGATTACTGTCTTCTTCAGACTGGACAGGAACCTGGATCTCCGACGGGAAGGACAATCCCGCGAGCGACGAAGACTTCTACGAGGACGACCCGGCGCCACTCTTTCGTAGGAGCTTCCACGTCGAGAAGCCGATCCAGCGTGCCCGCCTTTACGTGGCTGCCTTGGGTTACCACGAGTTCCGTCTGAATGGCCGTTCGGTTTCGGACCATGCTCTCGATCCGGCGTGGACCCATCCCGAAAAGCGAATTCTTTACACGTGCCACGATCTGACGGACCGGTTGAGCGAAGGCGAAAACGTAATCGGGGCCATGCTTGGGAACGGTTGGTACAATCCCCTTCCCTTGCGTATGTGGGGCCGGATCAATATCCGCGAGCACCTCGTGGTCGGGCGCCCCAAGCTTTTGGCCCAACTCGTCATCGAGTACCGAGACGGCACGTCGCAGGCCTTGGTGAGCGACGAAACGTGGCGGGTCGCCGACGGCCCCATACTCAGGAACAGCGTCTATCTCGGCGAGAAGTACGATGCCAGGTTGGAGCAGTCCGGATGGGATGCGCCCGGTTTCGACGACTCGGGTTGGGGCCGCGCGTCTGAAGCCGACTCGGAAGAGGGTGAACTTCGCGCCTCACCGCTCCCCCCGATCCGAGTGGCGACGAGGCTGTCTCCTGTCAGTGTGACTGAGGTCGAGGAAGGCGTCTACATCTTCGACTTTGGTCAAAACTTCGCCGGGTGGGTCAGCCTTCGAGTAGGAGGACCGCGAGGTACGACGGTCAGCATGCGCATGGGCGAGCTGCTCCACGCGGATGGCAAGCTGAATCCGATGACATCGGTCGCCGGGCAGATCAAGGGTCTGACGTCCGACGGTACGCCACGAGGCGGGCCTGGATCACCCGAAATAGCCTGGCAAGCGAACTCCTATACCCTCCGGGGCGACGATCGCGAGCAATACACACCGCGCTTCACCTATCACGGATTTCGGTACGTCGAGGTCACGGGGTTCCCAGGGGAACCGGGTCTCGCCTCTCTGGAAGGTCTCCGGCTCAATACGGATGTCGAATCAGCCGGTGCGTTCAGTTGCTCGAACGAGCGCTTCAACCGTATTCAGGAAATGGTCCGATGGACCTTCCTCAGCAACCTCTTCAGTGTCCAGTCCGACTGCCCCGCCCGGGAAAAATTCCAGTATGGCGGGGATATCGTCGCCACGAGCGAAATGGCGATCTACAACTACGACATGGCCACCTTCTATGCGAAGACCGTTGCCGACCATCGGGATGCCCGGCGTGAAGACGGGTGGCTCACCGAGACGGCTCCGTTCGTGGGCATCGCGGCTGAGAACTTCGCTGAGGGGGCCGGCCCCATCGGCTGGGGACTCGCCTACCCGTTGCTGATCGCCCAACTGCACCAGTATTACGGCGACCGACGAATCGTCGAAGAGCATTTCTATGCAGCTAGGGCGTGGGTAGACCTCCTGGAGACGTCCTCCGACGGCTATATCATCGACCGTTGCATCGGAGACCACGAGAGTCTGGATCCCAAGGCCATCGAGTTGATGGCCACCGCTCATTTCTACCAAGCGGCGTCCTTGGTAGCGGGTTTCGCCAGCCTACTCGGGGAGTCGGACCAAGCGGATCGCTATCAGGGTCTAGCTCTGCGCATCAGGGCAGCCTTCGTCGAGCGCTTCCTCGATCCAGGCACCGGGCGGTTCGGAATCGCCACTCAGGCTGCACAGGCCACCGCCTTGCATTTGGGACTCTCACCCGAGAACGCGGTCGACGGGGCAATCGGTCGAATGGTCGAAGCGGTTGTCGTCGACCACGGCGGACATGTGGCGACCGGAATCTTCGGCACGAAGTATCTGTTGAACGCCCTCTCGGACGCGGGTCATTCCGACGTAGCCTACCGCCTGGTGGACCAGGCGACGTACCCCGGATGGGGTCACATGCTGGACAACGGAGCGACTACGCTCTGGGAGACCTGGGCTGCGAGCGACGACGTGTACTCGCAGAACCACCCCATGTTCGGATCGGTGAGCGAGTGGTTCTTCAAATCGCTCGGGGGGATCAGACCGGAGGAACAGGCTATTGGATTCGACCGCTTCAGGATCGAGCCCTCGGTGACCGGAGACCTGGAGTGGGTGGACGCAACATACGAGTCCGTCCGAGGAACCATCTCCAGCCGTTGGCGCGTTGCAGACGGGCAGCTGCAACTGGACATCGAGATCCCGGTCAACACTCAGGCGGTCGTGCAGATCCCGACGTCAGCAGGACCGTCGGTCCGGGAAGGAGGGCGACTCGTCGCCGACGCTCCCGCCCTGAGGACGCTGCCTGCCACAAGGCCCGATACCGTTCGCCTGTCGTTGGGCTCGGGCCGCTACCAGTTTACCGCCGCCGCTCCCTGACCGGGGCCGGCCGCCTAGTCGGTCGGCCCCGACTGCGTGGACGCCTGGCGCCGCGCACTCACGTCAATGCTCGACCGTCATGATTCCGTGCATGGTGCCGCGATGGCCCGGGAAGGTGCACAGGACTTCGTAGTCGGCCGGTTCAGTCGGCGCGGTAAAGGTGAGGACCTCGAACTCCCCGTGACTCAACAGGTCGGACGCCGCGATGATGTCATCCGAGTCGGGGATGAACCGTTTCTCGAAGCCCTGCGCACCCAATGCATCGGCTGCGGCGCCGATCGCTTCGCCCGCTCCCGGTTGTGCGATGACGAGGTTGTGGGGCGTGTAGTCTTCGTTGTCGAATAGGATCGTGACGGTGGCGCCGGCGGCGACCGTGAACGCGGGGGTGTCGTAGCGCATCTGTTCCATGACGGTCTTGATGACGATCGCGTCGTCGCCGAGGTCGGGCCTCGCGCCGGCAGCCGGCTCGGTGGCGGCGGCGGCGGACATGCGCACGGGGGCAGCGGCGTTGTGTTCCCACATGCGCTCGACGGTGCGTGCGGCGATGCGGGCGTGAGCCACCGGCGAGTTCAACACCAGATCGAGCAGATCCTGGTTCTCGACATTGTGCTGCTGGTGCAGCCACAAGGCCTCGAGCAGGTGGTGGGCGTGCTCGGGTTCGCTGGGTTCCCACTGGGCTATCCACGCTTCCGTTTCGCTGATGACTTCGGAGGTCGGTCGCTCCGACAGCTCGACCCGTGCGCGCTGGCGGACGCCATTGACGGGATGCTGGAGTGCGGTGAGAAGGACCGGGATCGGCTGTCCGTCCAGCTCCACGTGCGCTTGCAGAGGCCGGCCCGGCGCGGTGACTCGATAGATGCGTCCGTGCGTGTGATCGCGGGCGGGGTCGCGAATGTTGTGCTGCATGTGCCCGATGATGGCGTTCGCCCAGTCTGCCACGTACAGCGCGCCATCGTCCCCGATCTCGAAGTCCGCGGGGCGGAAGTCGGGGTCCGACGAGAGCAGGAGATCCGCCGTTTCGGTCCCGGTTACGTCACCGCTCACCTCATCGAATCCCAGCGTGTACTGCTTGATTCCGAGGAATGCGATCACGTTCAGAATGATGAAGTTCCCTTCCATTCTCGGCGGTAGGTGAGTGCTAGAAATGATTCCGCTGGAAGGCACCGGTCTGACGGTGTGATCCAGGAGGCTCCGCATCTCAAACGTACCATCCCGATTCGGTTTGACCTGGAAGGCCGCGCCGTTGGTCCCATCAGTCGCGTAGTGATAGCCCCAGTAGTCGAAGCTGATGCCGTGGGGATTGGGGGGGTTCGGGGCATGGAAGCTGAACTCGCGCGTTCGCGGATTGAACCGGTACATGCCGGCCACGCCCGACTCTTGGTTGGTGGTCCAGGGCGACTCGACGTTGGAGACGTTGAAGATCCCGCGCTGATAGTAAAGGAAACCGTCCGGTCCGTAGACGAAGTTGTTGGCCGAATGGTGTGTGTCCGCCGAGCCCAGGCCACCCATGATCCGGATCCGGACGTCCGCCACGTCGTCGCCGTCGGTGTCTTTGAGAAACAACAGGTCCGGGACGGAGGCCACGAGCACGCCTCCGTTCCAGAACTCGAAGCCGGTGGGGTTTTGGACGTATGCAAAGGTGATGGCGCGGTCGGCGACGCCGTTGCGGTCGTCGTCCGGCAGAATGAGGAGTCGGTCGTTCATCTCACCGGTCGGCTCCCACTTCGGGTAGGTGCCCCACGTCGCGGCCCACAGACGGCCTCGGGTGTCGACGCCGAGCTGCACGGGATTCACGAGCTCCGGAAACATCTCCTCGGAGGCGAAGACGTTGGCACTGAGGCCGGGCTCCAGGCGCATCTGGTCGATGCCCTGCTCGGCGGTCAGGAAGTCGAGGGAGCCTAGCTTGCTGACGCCGTCCTGCTCCTGCGGCTCGTCGAGGTTCGAGACGACCTCGACCGCGGCGGGCACATCGGAGTCGTCGGGTTGGATGGATTCCCCCCTTGCCACCGCCCAGATCACGCGGTCCCGGTTCGCCGTCATGCGATCGAATTGAACCAACTCCTGTTGCAGGACGTCATAGTTCGTCTGGCCGTCCGTGAATGCGAGCGTAGACCGGGTACCCCAGACGTCGTTGCCGTCCGTGGCCCTATAGCGATTGAACCAGTGCAGGTTCTTGTCGAGCACGGCAGTGCGAATCGCTTCGATCGATTCGGTGTCTGTGGAGGGCGCGCGTCCGGTCACCTCGCGGACGATGACCTCGGCGATCTGCCTGTTGCCGATCTCGTTGAGATGGACTCCGTCGAGGGTGAGTGGCTCGTCGGAGGCCTCGAATAGCCGCTGAGAAGCGGAGTACAGGTCGATGAAAGCAACGCCCTGTTCGCGGGCAACGGCCTCGGTGGCCTCGGTGTAACGAGCGAGCCGCACGTTGTTTTCGATTCCGTCCGGCAAGTTGGGATCGTTGAGGTTCTCGTGCGCGATGGGTGAGAAGAGCACGACGTTCGGCGGCCCGTGGCCCGAGTAGTCCTGCGCCCGCGTGTGGGTGATCCAGTTCGTCAGCTCGACGCCGTAGGCGGGCGCGTCATCATCGTAGGACTCGTTGTAGCCGAACATCGCGAAGATCACGGTGGCCTGTGAGAGCCCGAGGTAGTCGTCCGGGGAAGGGAAGCCCTCGCTTCGTGGACGATGATCGACGCGGTCGCCGCTGAGTCCATGATTGCGAATTACCAGCTCATAGTCCGGCAAGGCCGCTTGCAGATACGCTTCCAGCCAGCCGTGGTGCTGCATGCGGTCGGCGAGAGCATTGCCGACGAGGACGATGTGAGCTCCAGGCTCCAACTCCACGGCCGGTGGTGTGCACGCGGCGACGAGGAGTGTCAGGCTCAACAGAATGGGTCTCTTCATCGAATCGAATGCTTTCTCTTTCTCGAGTCGTTGGGTTTGGATCAGGCCTTGAAGCGCGGCGCTCGGTGTCGGTGTCTCAGCGGGATCTTAGAAGTCGGACATCACCGCTGAGCCCCATCGGATCTGGCTGTTGAAGGTTCGCCCACCGCGCGGCTGCGTCGTACCGGTCAGTGAATTCGCATAGTATCCCTCAGGAAGCCGGTATAGCAATTGTATTGGCTCAAGCATCACAAGCCACAGATATTCCGCCCCATTCATCGGAGTTTGTATTTACGGGAACGTCGCTGGGCAGGGTCTGAAGCGAAGCCATGAGGGAGGGACGATGAGGAGTCGGCGAGAGGAGCAGGCGAGATGAAAAAGGTCGGGTCTCTCAGGACCTCGGCGTTGCTCGTTGGAGCCCTCGTGCTCGGGAGCTTCTCCCCGGTCGACGCGCTACAAGCCCCGCCGACGGACACGGTGGTGCACGAGCTCGCCTCCCTGGTGGTCACCGCCAACCGGGCCCCTAGCCTGCTGGAGTCGTCGACCGCGTCGGTCTCGGTGCTGCGCGGTGCGGAATTGGAGCGCCTGTCCGAGGCGGGTGGCCTGGCCTCCGCGCTCCACTCTGTTCCCGGGTTCGCGTTCCTTCCGTTCGACGGGTCGGGATACGACCCGAAGGCCACTGTACGTGGCTTCTACGGCGGCGGCGAAGTCGAGTACGTGCTCGTGCTGCTCGATGGACAACCCCTCAGCGACCTCGAGACCGGCCTCATCGATTGGAACCGCGTGCCGCGCGAGAACGTCGAGTCGGTCGAGATTCTACGGGGCGGGGCCTCGTCCCTCTACGGCGACGCGGCACTCGGCGGGGTGATCAACATCATCACGCGAACGGGGGACGTGGCCGCCCCGACGGATGTGACCGCAACGCTCGCGGCCAGCTCGTACGCCTCGTTCGACGGATCGCTTGGAGTGAGCGGCGGAGTCACCGGCCGGCCGTTCACGGTGGCGACCGATGTGCGCACGACCGGAGGCTTCCGCCGACACGCGGGCCGGACGCTCGGGGGCGTCAGCGGGTCGATCGGACTCGTGCAGACGGATTCCCGCGTCATCACCGTTTCCACCCAGCACCGGTGGCGCTCGCTCGACGATCCGGGTCCGTTAGCCCAGGATCGCATCGATTTCTCACGCACTCAGGTCTCCCCCTTCTTTCTGTTCGACCACCTCGACGAACGGAACCACCGGCTGGCGCTGAACGCCCGGATCGACGTTGGCCGGCAGGCACTTTTCTCGGCAGCGCTCGCCGGCGAGCTGCGGGGTGTGGAGCGGGTCCGGACCCTTCCACTTACCCCCGACTTTGCGGATACCAAGGAACGTCAGTTGGATACCCGCCGCCTGACCGCGAGCGCTCAGTTGACCACATCCAGCCTGCTCGGAGACCGTGATCGTCTCGTGGTCGGGGTCGACGCTTCAGTGGGTTCACTCGACGCCCAGTACTTCGCCTTCGCTTCGGGCGGGGCGGATGACTACGCGGCAGCGGTTGGTCGACGCGGCGATCTCGATGCCGCGGGTGGCGGACGGCGAGCCGCGGCCGCCGGCTTCTTCCAGTACGAGTTTTTGTCGACCCGTCGGGTCAGGCTGTCGGTCGGGGGGCGCGCCGACGTGATCCTGGACGCTTTCGAGCCACGGACCCCGAGCCAGGGCGGGCGCACGACCACGGATCATGCGGCCTTCAGCCCGAAGGCCGGGCTGAACGTGACCTACACGGAGTCCGATCGACACACCGGACACTGGTACGTCAACGTCGCGCGATCCTTCAAGGCGCCCACTCTCGACCAGCTCTACGACCAGCGCAGCACGCCCGTCCCCTTCCCCCCCTTCAGTATCACGACTGCAAACGATGGGCTGGACCCCCAGACGGGCACGAGCCTCGAGACCGGCATCTACCACCGGGTGACGCCGTCGCGGTCGGATCTGTCCGGGGAGTTGAGCCTCTCCGTATATGATATGGACATGAAGGACGAGATTGACTTCGACCTCCAGACCTTCCGCTTCGTGAACATCACCGAGAGCCGTCACCGGGGAGTCGAAGCGGGCCTCAAGTTCCACAAGGGAGCGCGCGCCTCGGCATACCTGAACTACACTCTACAGGACGTCACCTCGCGGGTCGGGGACTTCGAGGGAAAGCAGCTCAAGGCCGTGCCCAAGCACCATTGGACCGGTGGTTTGTCGGGGGGGCTCATTGGGGGCCTGGAAGGGGCCGCGTTCTTCACTTCCACGCGTACGATGTACCTGAACGATGCCAACTCCGAGCGAATCCCGGACTACACGACGGTCGACGTTCGGCTCTCGCATCAAGTCGCGGGCGGGACGCTCTCCTTCGAGGTCGCGAACGTCTTCGACGAGGAGTATCAGGCGACCGGCTTTCCCGATCCCGCAGGCTCGGACGTGCGCTTCTTCTATCCGGCCGCCGGGCGCACGAGTCGCCTGGTCTTCACGACGACCCTTCGCGGAGGCAGCAAATGATCCGTTTCGTCCGCTGGGCGTCGGGGTTTTGCGCGCTCCTCTTCCTTCTCGGCGCCGCCGTTCAGTACAACGACCCCGACCGATTGAGTTGGATAGCCGTGTACGTGGCAGCCATGGTCGCCTCCGTGCTGTTCGTCCTCGGAAAGCTCCCCCGTTGGCTCCCGGCGGCGGTCGGGGCCGTGGCTCTGGTTTGGGGCCTGTTCCTCGCACCAGGGGCCCTGGAAAAAGTGGGATTCCTCGAGCTTTTCCAGGAGGCCCGGATGGATTCACCGGAGATCGAGATCGGGCGCGAGGCCTTCGGTCTCCTCCTCATCGCGGGCTGGATGCTGGTGCTGGCGTTGCCGACCTGGAGCGGCCGCGCATCGAGTTCCTCGGTGTCCGGCCTTTAGCATGCAAGCCGCACCTCGACTCGTTGTCCGTCGAAGGTTCTACTTCGCATACTTCGACCGACGATCATCTTGTATCGGAAGACGGTATTCTCCACAAGGCTGCGCGTGCTGTAGCCTGAGCGCGTATGCCACTCGCGTCGACCGAGTTGTCGAGGGTCAACAGAATCGGTCTCTTCATCCATCGAGTGCTCCATCCGAACCCGCGGAGTCCGTTGAGGTCGGTCTGTCTGGTGACATGATGGGAGTGTCGAAGCCCGCGAGGTCGGCCGGCCGGACACCGCGTCGGTATCCGTCAAAGCTGAAACCAACCGGGTGGTACGGCCCGACCAGCGAGACGTCGTCGTCACGCCGGATTTCGTCCTCCAGGCCCACGGTCCACAGGACGGCGTTGATCAGCATCCGTCGGAACCCGTCGTTCAGGAAATCCTCCGAGGCGCCGTGGGTGGAGGTGAATACGCGGGCAGGTGTTCCGCTCGCCCCGGTATAGACGCGGGTCCAGGCTACCGGGAGTGTCTCTTTGTCCGGGTCCGGTGGTGCACCGAATCCCATGCCGTTCAGAACCAGACCACCGGCGAGAACGTCCGCATCGTCCGGGGGATAGGCCTGGTACCCGCCGGACTGCACGTGCACGTCGTCGACGCCCCGCAGGATCGGATGATCGAGCCGTGACTCGACAGGTATCAGGCGTGAGCTCTGCTCGTGGTTGTTCCCGTAGTGTCCGACCCAGGTCTCGCCCAGCACCTGTTCCCCGAATCCCTGCAGATACTCTTCTCCCTCGTAGTTCCACGAGTACTTCACGAAGGGGCCGTCGTCGATCTGGAACGCATGGGTAGCGGTGCGGAGACCCATGACCGGGCCACCCCGATCGAGGTAGTCGACGATGTGCTGCATCTCCTCGGCGGGGAAGTCCTGGAACCGTAGCGCCACCACCATGAGATCCGCCGTTTCCAGCGCCTCCAGTCCCGCGATGTTCGAGCTGCCCGGTTCGATGAAGCCTTCGGCGTCCAGGGTGAAGAACACGCTGGCCTTGAAACCGTACCGCTGCGCGAGAATCCGCCCCATGGCCGGGAGGAGTTCTTCCGATCGGTATTCGTGGTCGCCGGAGATCAATACCACGTGCCTCCCCGCTCCCGGTCCGGACGTGCCGTCGAACGTCACCCGGTGGGGATGGTCATCTGGGGGTCCAGGGATGTGCCCGGGGGCGCAGGCCAAGGCGGCCGCGGCACAGACCGCAACCCAAAGTCGGACGTCCATGGAGCCTCGGTTCCCGTGGTGGTCGAGTGTGTCGCGCCCGGGGCGCCTCGCGATTATGCCCGCCGGGAGGGGTTTGTGCCAGGTGCGTCCTACAGTGGTGACGTGACCCCCTGAAACGAGACCAGCGCGAATGTTAGGATCTTGCGCTGGTCGCAGATTCAGGGAGGGGGTCACGTCAGTAGAGCGGATGACCGCGTCGTCCGGTCCAAAACGTGACAGATCGGACGGACACAGGTTCAGTCGCCCGCCATCGCGGGAGTCTCTGATCCTTCCGCTACGGAGAACCACGAAAGCTCCCTGAGGTCTTCGACAGCCAGGTACAGTGCGGGGACGATGAGCAGCGCAACCGCCGTGACGAAGAGCGCCCCGAAGCCGAGGCTAATCGCCATCGGGATCAGGAACCGCGCCTGCATCGACGTCTCAAAAATCATCGGTAGCAGACCAAAAAAGGTCGTCAGTGAGGTCAACAGGATGGGGCGTAGCCGCCGAGCGCTTCCCTGGACGATGGCTTCTCGAAGCGGCATTCCGGCCCGCCGGTAGCGGTTCACCGCGTCCACGAGGACGAGCGAGTCGTTCACGACGACGCCCGAGAGCGCAATGATCCCCAGCACGCTCACGAGGCTGAGCTGGTAGCCCATGATGAAGTGGCCGAGGACCGCTCCCACGACCCCGAACGGCACGGCGCCCAGCACGATGAGCGGCTGGATGTAGCTGCGGAAGGGAATCGCCAGCATGCCGAACATCACGATCAGCGCCAAGACATACATCGGTCCCAGCGCGCCGAAGCTCTCCGTCATTTCCCGTTGCTGGCCGACCAAGCCGGTCGACAAGCCGGGGTATTCCGCCTGCAGCAGCGGAAACACCGTGCGATCGAGCTCGCGCACGATCGCCTGGTTGGAGGCGATGCCGGGCGCCAGGTCCCCGGTCACGTTCACCGTGCGCCGGCCGTCCTCGCGCGTGATCCGTGTCGGTGACCGTGTCCGCGAAAAGTCCGCCACATACGTGAGCGGCACAGCGCCGTTCGCGGTCGGAACGATCAGATCGTGGATATCCTGCTCCGAAGCACGTTGGTGCTCTGGCAGCCGCACCATGACCTTGACCTCGTGCCTGCCGCGCTGCTCCCGCAGAGCTTCCGCACCGAAGAAGGCGGAACGGATCGCACGGGCGACATCCGTGCTCGTGAGTCCTAGGCCCGCGGCCTCTGGCCTCAATCGGAAATCCAGTTGCGGCTTACCTGCCGCATAGCTGTTGTCCACATTGATCAGTGCTGAAAACTCCCGCAAGCGGTCTGCGAGCGCCCTCGACGCCTCCGCGAGAACAGCCTCGTCCACATGGCTCAACTGCACGTCGACCGCGGCACCGGCGTTCGGCCCCCCCTCACTGCTGATCCGCAGCGCCTCGACCTCTGGGATGATGCCGACCTCCGCGCGCCAGCGCTCCACGAAGTCGGCGGTGCTGAAGTTCCGATCATCCGGTGGGACCAGGTTGACTTCGATCGACGTCAAATGGCTCCCGCGGGCGCCGTCCCCGCCGACCGGACCGCGCTGTGCGGGCCTCTGCCCCACGAGCGAGATCACGCCTCGAACGGCTTCATCACCCTCCGTCTGGGCGAGCGCACGGTCCAGCGCCGCCTGTAGTTGGTCGCGGACCTGCAGTGTTCGCTCGAGCGGCGCCTCGAAGGGCAGGCGCGCCGAGACTACGACCAGGTCTGCCTCGAGTTGGGGAAAAAACGAGAACGGGACGAGTCCCCCGGCTACGCTCCCGATCGTGACCAAGAGTACCGCGAGGGCGCCGGCGAGCGTCATGTACCGATATTCGAGCAGCGTCTTCAGGAGCGGGTGGTACCTCTCTTGAATGAAGCGTTCGAGTCGTGCGCTGACCCATGTCTGTGTGCGATCGACCGGGGCCGTCACCACCCTGAAGAGCTTCCAGGGCTTGCCGCGCACGTGCCCAAGGTGCGCCGGCAGCACGAAAAACGACTCGATGAGAGAGAAGAAGAGGACACCGATCACGACGGTCGGAATGAAACGGAAGATCTTCCCCATCACGCCCGGAACGAACAGTAGCGGCGCGAACGCGACCATCGTCGTGAGTACCGAAAACGTGACCGGCATCGACATTTCCCTGGCGCCCTCGATCGCGGCGTCGAGACGGCCGAGGCCCTCCTGGCTCTTCTGGTGGACGTTCTCAGCTACGATGATCGCGTCATCGACCACGAGCCCCAACGTGATGATGAACGCGAATAAGGTGATCATGTTGATCGACACGTCCATGGGGCCCATGAGCAGGAATGCTCCCAGGAACGAGATGGGGATTCCGAGCGCGACCCAACCAGCCAGCGAGCGGCTGAGGAACAGCGTCAAGACGATCAGCACCAAGGCCAGACCCATCAGCGCATTCTTGAGCAGCAGGCTGATCCGGTCCGCTAGAATCTCCGAGTCGTCCGACCAGGCCGACACGGTGACGCTCGCCGGCAGTCGCGCGCGGAGACGCTCGGCGTAGGCCTTCGTCGCAGACGCGACCTGCGTGGGCGTTTCGTCCCCCACGCGGTAGACCGTGAGCTGAACCGCCGGCAAACCGTTGTACCAGGTGAACTCGTCGGTATCCTCGAAGCCATCGATGATGGTCCCGATCTCGTCCAAGCGCAGCTGGTGTCCCCGGGCGGTTCCTCGAATGATGATGTCGGAGAAGTCCTCGGCTCGGAGCCGCCGATCCACAAGGCGCACGAGGATCTCACCGGACGCCGTATCGACCCCGCCCCCCGGCAGGTCGATGGACGCAAGACGGATCTGGGCTGCGACCTGCTCGAGGGTAAGGCCATACGCCTCCAAGTCCTCCCGCCGGATCTCGATCGCGACCTCCAGCGGAGGCACGCCCGCCACGTCGACTTGGGTCACATCAGGCGAAGCGAGCAGCTCCTCGCGTGCCAACTCGGCCAAGTCGTGTAGGGTTTTCAGGTCTTGGTCACCAGACAAGACCAGCGAGATCACCCTTTGCCGGGGCGCGGTGGCGGAGATGGTAGGCTCCTCGGCGTCCTCCGGGAGCGTCATGATGCGATTCACCTCGTTCGTGACATCGCTGAGCGCGCGATCCGAATCGGCGCCCAGGAGGAGCTGAATCGTGATACTGGCCATTCCCTCGGACGAGGCGGAGGCCACACGCTTCACACCGTCCAGCCCTCGAACGGCCTCCTCGACAGCGAGCACGATGCCTTGCTCGACCTCTTCGGGGCTCGCCCCCGGATATGGCACGGTGACCCGGATCACGTCCATCTCGAACTCGGGAAACACTTCCTGCTTGAGCGACAGAGCGATCAGGAGACCCCCGATCATCACGACCATCATCAGCAGGTTGGCTGCCACGGAGTTCACGGCCATCCACGCGAGGGGCCCTCGGCGGACCGGACCCGGTGAGCTCATTAGTTCGCCCCCAGGGTCACGCGCGCTTGGACGCTCGTTCCCTCGATCGGGCGCGCGAGATGCGACACGACGATTTCGTCTCCAGGCTGGATCCCTTCACGGACGTAAACGTGCTCGGCATCCGACCAGAGCGGGACGATCGTGCGGCGCTCCAGGGTCAAGCCACCGTCGACCACCCACACGGTCGCACCGTCGTACACGGCGCTGCGCGGAATCCGGATCGCATCCGTAACCGGTCGACCCACGATCGCGGCCTCGACGAAAGCCCCCGGGAGGAGCGGGAGGTCGTCGTCCAGCGCCATCGGATCGTTCACCTGTACCAGGACCTGAGCTCTCCGCGTTCCGGGATCGAGCTCCTCGACGCGGTGCGAGACACGGCCTGAGCGCTCGACGACACGCCCAGCTCCGAGACGCTGCCGAACCGTTACTTGCGAGCCATCCGATCCGTTTCGGGGCAGATCGATGAACGGAAGGTCTTCCACCCTGACCGACAAAAGCAGTCGTACATGATCCGTCCCAACGATGCGCGCGATCGACGACTGGGGGCCTACCACCTGGCCCTCATCGACGCTCTCGGACAAGACTGTGGCGTTGAACGGGGCCCGGATCTCGGTTCGTTCGAGGTTCAACTCGGCACGAGCGAGGGCGCTCTCGTTCGAGGTCAAGTTCGTCTGGGCAGCGGCGAGCTGGCTCTCACGCAGCACGAGTGGGGAGGCGTCTCCACCGTCGCCGAGTAGCCGCCATTCAGCGAGCGCAATCTCTCGACGCGCGTGCTCCATCTCGAGCTCTAGCGCCGAGCCTCGCACCAATCCGCGCTGCTGGTCGACAGCGAGTTCGTAGTCGCGAGGGTCGACGCGCGCCATCACTTCACCCCGCTCGAAGCGACCGCCGGGAAGGAGATCGTCAGACACGTAGACGAGGCGTCCTGTCACTTCCGGAAGCACCAATACTTCACGCCCCGGCTCTATCTGACCTGTCGCTTCGACTATCGGGCGGTGCTCTTCGGCATGCGCGACCCAGGTGTCGACCACCAGATTCGTCGCTTGTGGCGGGACAACGACCGGTCTTGAGCCCAAGCGGGACAGGGCCACTGCCACGACGATTCCGGCCACGATAATGAGGAGCGGAAATCCGATTCTTTTCATGATCGTCACCCCTACCGGTCGTCCAGGTCGCGGGTCCAACTACCCCCCGCGGCTCGTTGCAACTCGATCCACGATCCAAGCGCGGTTCGCTTCAATCGCGCCACGTTCAGCTCTGCTGCCTGCATCCCGTTCAGGGACGTGAAGACGTCGATGAAGGACGCGAGGCCAGCGAAGTATCTGCGGCGGGACTCCTGGTACGCGAGGCTGGAGGCGTCGAGCTGTTCTTGTAACGCCGCGAGTTGCTCGACCTGTTCCTCGAGCTGCGCCCGAGAGGACCGAACCTCGCTCCGCGCCTGCGCTTCGAACTGGCGCAGGGACCCGCGCGCCGCGCGCGCGTTGGCCTGTGCCTCTCGGACGCGAGCCGATGAGTCGAAGCCATCGAATAGGGGCAGCGAAACCACGATTCCGGCATTCCAAGTGCTCTGGGTGGAGACACTCCTGGCCTGAAAAGCCTGGTACCCGGTACCCGCGGAGAGATCGATCGTGGGGAGTCGGCTCAAACTTGCGCTCTCCACGTCGAACAGCGAAGCGTCGAGACGGGCTTGGCCGCCCCGCAGGTCAGGCCGATCGAACGGTGCAGTGAAGAGCGACGCCGGCACATCCTCTTCGCTGAGCCGGGGAAGCTCGGGCAGCCGCTCCCCGACGGTAGGTGCCGGGGCACCAGCGTCCCGCCCGACGAGGAAATACAGGCGTTCGATCGCCACCCGGAGCGTCGCTCGGACTTGGGGGAGATTGGCTTTGGCCGAGGCGACCTGCTGACGCTGCTGCAGTACGTCCAAGGCCGTGGCCTGCCCACCCTCATAGCGCAGGCGGGTCGCGTCGGCCAGCCGCTGGCTCGCCTCGATCTGTCCCTGGACGATCCCTATTTGTTCACGCGCCGACACTGCGTCGAAATAGGCCGACGCGATTTGTGTCACCAACCCCACCGCCACGCCATCTCGATCGCCGCGGCTCGCGAGCGTCTGAAGCCTCCTAGACTGCAACGTCCGATACTCCGAGCCCCACGACGTCAGCCTGTATCGGGCCGATAGGTTCGCTGACCCCGTATAGTACAGCGAGGGCACCGGCCCTGACGCGTCTCCGCCCGCAGGGAAGCCTCCAAACTGGAAGCCCAAGCCGTCCAGTGGCGCCATCGTGCCTTGTCCGTCAAAGCTGAGGCTCGGCAACATCGCCGCACGCGAACGGCGGGCGAGCGCCTCGGCCTGCTCGATGCGGTCCACCGCTACGCCCAAGTCATGGTTGTTCGTGAGGCCCTCTGAAATGAGGAGCATGAGCCCTTCGTCGCCCAGAGATTCCCACCAGGTGCTCTGAGCCGCGCACTGCAAGGGCCACATGAGGCCGGCCATCAAAAGCGAGCCCATCGCGAGGCGTCTCATCGTGCTGGCTCCGGATTGAGTCCGAGCGCGAGCAGATCAGCCAGCTCCTCGGCGTACGACGGGCTAATCGACCCGACCTGCGCCACTCCCGTCAGCCTCGAGATGAAAACATGAAACAGCAGACCGCCCATGATCATCGATGCGGTGGCTTCGAGCCCGACGTCACGGATCAGTCCCCTCTCCCTCGCCCGCTCCAGCCACGCCATGAGGCCCGCCTTGGCGGCCACCGGCGGGGCGACGTCATAGGACTCCAAGATCTCCTCGCGGGAGATGCCACTCGCACGGAGAATCGCCATCGCAGGAGCCACCTCCTCGAAGTAGGCGCCGGCTCGCTGCACGATTCCAGCCAGTTGCTCCGTGATCGAGCGCTTGTCCGGGCCGTCGTCAAGCGCCGCGACCCAAGCCGGGGTCGGCGGCGGACGGAGCGCGGACATCATGAGCGCCTTCTTCGTGCCGAACCGTTTGAACAGGGCCGGCTGCGACAGGCTTAGGCCCGCGGCGATCGTCTCAGTGGACACGCCCGGCCCGTACCTCAGGAAGCACCGCCGTGCCTCGGCCAACACCTCGGCGTCCGGGATCCCCTTTGGGCGGGACATGAGCCATCTCCTAGGTTAGTGAGTACTCACTAACTAACGCGTCCGCGTAGCAGGAGTCAAGAAGGCTTGGGCCGCCGAGAGATCGAACCACATGTAGGCGAGCACATCGTCCCCCGGGACGCCATGAGCGCACCCCGCATACCGGGCGGCTAGAACTTCAAAGAGAACGTAAGCTCCGTCAGTTGCTGCTGTCGGAAACCAGTCTTTGGACTCTCACCGTTGGTGTACTTGAGAGACACGCCAGCCAACGTCCCGGCATCCGTTTTCAAGAACCACACGTTCGCGTCCGCCGTGACCAACTTGTGACCACGGTCTAGCTGATAGGGTTCGGCAGTTTCCTGCAGGTCGTAGCCGTAGGAGTACTCGAGGTTCAGTTCGAGCCGTCGTGACCAATGCGAAGGCAGCGGAACCAACTCAGCCCGCACCCCAGTGACTGCCCGGACAACGGAGCCCTCGAGGGACTTGTCCGCCGTGCGCACCACACTCTCGTGCTCGAGACCGATGGATGGGCTGTAGGTGAACTCCACAGCCGAGCCAAATTGCGTCGCGACATTCGGGAGAAAGAGATTCGAGAGACCGCCGCCCCGGCCCTTCGCCACCGGCGTGAAGAGCAGGTCCGTCAGCACCGACTTGGTGGAGCGCTCGAAATCGTTCTTGTACATGACGCGTGCAGCCAGGACTGCGCTCCATTTTTTATCTTCCGCCTCCGCGTCCCGAGTCTGCCAGTCCGTCGACAGCCCGACCATAAAGACGTTTTGCGGCTTCTTGATGTTCGTCAGCAGTCGGTATTCGACGAACGGGCCGATAGCGATCTTCTGTCCCAAACTTTCGAAACCGAAGTCGACCCGCATGGCTGACCGGATGCTGTACGAAGCGGTGGTATCACCGGGTAGGAGGACGCTGAACGATGCTGGCCTTACTCGTCGCGCTTTGCCCGAGAACTTGCCCGAGAACGAGTCTTGGAAGGTGAGCCGCTCCCAGATCTGGCCCACGGCTTCTGTGCTGGAGCACAGCAGCAGGGCCAAGACAATGAGCGGCGTCGGTCTCACCATGGGTCGGGTCCCCTACTGGCTGCGGGTTGGAGTGGTTGGAGTATCGTCTCCCCCAAAACTCCACAACAACAGTGAAAGCACCAAGGCGCTCAACGCAACTGCTTGCTTCATGCCCTCATTCTGCCCCGCCCCGCTCAGACCCGCAACTCAGGACGCGCAGAACTCTGTCGTTAGCTGCGCTAGGAGTAGTGCCCCGGTAGAGGGGGGGGCCGGGGGCACTGGGGGGCTAGTTCTCCCCGTAGCGTCCCGGGTCTGAAGTAGCAAAAGAAAACCCTAGGGCCAGAGCCACAGCCACAGCCCCGGTGACGAGCCCGTATCCAGCCAAAACGGTGCGCCATAAGCTGAACTCCTGAACCCCTAACAGGGCGATGTCTGCCAAGGGTACTGAGCGATCACCCAGAGCCACGAGTTCATCACCTTCGACCGATGGCCGCTCTAGTTCCACTTGAATCCCGTCCTGCGTGGTCACGCGGACACGGTCAGGTTGCTCTGCCTCTATGAACTGATTCGGACTTGCAGTACTTACGGACTGCCACGTCTGACAGGCACTCAGGTTTAGCACCAAGAAGAGCAATAGAACGGCGCGGGGGCGGTAGCGTGTCATGCCCTGAGTCTGCCCCGCCCCACTCAGACCTGCAACTCAGGACGAGTGAAACGCCTGTCCAGGTCCGTGGGATCCGTCCAATCACCTGCGAGGCATATTTTTCGCGCGGGGAGGGCTGTCCGGCCCTGAAGCGGCCCAGCCGCCCTCGGAGCAGCCCTGTTCCTCCTTTGTCGACTCCGTGGATTACACGGCGTGCCTGGCCCGCCTCGCGCAGCCCCAAATAGCGCCACGTTTCTCCGTCGTCGTCCGATCGATACACCCCTCGACCTGTGGAGACGTTGCCCCGGATTGCGTCGGACCCCGTGCCGACGTACAGGACGTTCGGGTCGGACGGGGCGACGGCAACCGCGCCGATAGATTCCACCTCAATGCCTCCGTCCGAGATGTTGGTCCAAGCTTGGCCGGCACTCTCGGTCTTCCAGACACCCCCGCCGGTGCCGCCGAAATAGAACGTGGGGGGTTCTTGAGCCACGCCCGTTACCGTCGTGACTCGACCTCCCCGAAACGGTCCGAGCTCCCGAAAGGTGAGAGCCTGAAGCTCTGCCGGGGGCACCCGCCAGCTGGACGGCGGCGATGCGTCGATGGCCGGGGGGGATGCTGTTTTCTGGGCAGCGATCGGTGTTGTCGGTGTGAGTGCGCCGAGGACCAGGAGTCCGACCAAGCGGCCCCGGAAGATCACCGGGTTCTTGGAGTGGCGGACGTACGTCAGCTGCTTCAAAGGCCTGTCCTTTGGGTGAGAATGGCGCGCTTGATGGCGCCGTTGGCAGGAGGTGCTGACCTCATCAGCTTTCAGGAACCGCGTCCAGAATGTTGCCGACGACTTCATTGATATACGGCCCAAAGCCGCCGGGGCTCGGACCGTGACGCACGATGACCATGTCTCTCGAAGGGATGACGATTGTCTGCTGACCCATGAACCCTGCAGCCCAGTAGGCGTCTGGCGGCATGCGGTCCGCAGCTCCACCTCGGTTCAACCAAAACAGCCCGCCGTATCCGTTGCTGGGGTCACCGGGTGCGGGGGTGGATACGAACTCGGTCCATCCTTCCGGCAAGATCCGTTCGCCTTCCCAGACTCCGTCCCAAAGGTGCAGCAATCCGAATCGTGCCCAGTCTCGTGTGGAGCCATAGTCGTAACCGCTAGCGATGAAGTTCCCCCATGCGTCCGTCTCCATCACCATGCTGCGCATGCCGATTCGGTCGAAGAGTTGACGCTGGGGGAAGGCCAGGAAGTCCTCGTTGGAGCCACCGACCGCTTGGCGAGCGATGTGCATGAGGGAAAGGGGATCTGAGTTGCGGTAACGCCAAACCGTACCCGGTTCGTAACGAAGAGGCTGGTTGATGGCGTGGAGGTCGACGTTCAGGGCATCGAAGTAGATCCGCATGTGCTCGTTTGCTGTCGTGTACGACACTTCAGCCGTGAGACCCAAGTTGTCGAAATCCAGGCCCCCGGACATTCGTAGCAGGTCTTTGATCCGGACGTCCTTCCGAGGGTCGTTGGCCGCCTGCTGCCACGCTGGGACCGGGGCTGGGTCCTCCAGCCCGAAGTAGCCTTGCTGGACGAGGGTGCCTGTCAGGGCCGACACGATGCTCTTCCCCATGGACCAGCTGATTTGGGGTGTACTCGGCCCCCAGCCGTCTTTGTAGCGCTCGGCGATGATCTTGCCGTTGTAGACGGCGATCAAACCGCGCGTGTTTTGGGTGGGGCTCATCGCGGCATCGTCGAACGCGAAATCGAAAGCGGCGTCCAAGGCGGCTTGGTCAACGTGGGAGAACCTCTCCGCGGTAAAGTCGGCGAACGCGTCTCGATCGCCCGTCGGCCAGTCCTGAGTGCTGGGGTCAGGGAGCCTACTCCCCAGTTCCCTCGGCTGGTAGAACACGCCCTCGTTGCCGGTCGGGAGAATCGAGCACCCCTGGTCTCCGTTGTACTCGGCGGTTCGGCTTCCGTACTTGGCGCTGCTCACTGTGGCTTCCCGGGCACCCTCGTCCACGGACCAGGTGAAGCCGCTCTCCCACCTGAAGAACGAGAACCTTGAGATATCGTCCACAATGACCTGCTCGGCGGTGCGAGTGTAGTCTCTCCCAACGACCCACATGCCCGAGCACAGGTGATGGGCGCCGATTCCCAGGGCATACCAACCGGCCAAGCTGTCGCCCACAGAATAGTCTGGAGTGTAGGCCGCCGGAGGGTTGTCGCTCTGGGGGCCCGAGGCCGTGTCCGCTGAGGGCGCTCCGCACGCCGTACACGCGAGAAGGGTCCAGATCAGGACCATTGGGATCCGTGTACGGAAACGGCTGGCGCGTTGGTTTGACACATGTCGCTCCTGTTTTCGGCTTGGGCCGACCGCGGCGGTCGGTTATCCGCCCTCTCTGAATAAACCGCGTTCCTGCGCGATGCCACTCCTCGTCCGTGCGC